>Ga0307378_10003804_pt1 | contig 21900 bp, 12 predicted proteins | sample UN1MG_FD_202238 | JGI IMG/M metagenome (GOLD analysis project Ga0307378, IMG submission 202238) | Soil microbial communities from Risofladan, Vaasa, Finland - UN-1 | ecosystem: Environmental > Terrestrial > Soil > Coastal area > Acid sulfate soil | place: Finland: Risofladan, Vaasa | collected...
TCTCGTATCAGACCAAGGCTCGTATGAGACCGAGGCATCTGTGCGTGGGTCTCGTGCCTCGACCCACCCTGCGAAATCTCACGGATCGTGCAAGGCGATTTGGCTCATGCTCAGGATCCTCCCGGCAACCGGCCGAGCCTTCACCCCTGCATCCCCAGCTTCGCGGCCCGGGCTTTGCGGTACGCTTCGCGCCCTTCCGGGTCGCCGCAGATGCTCCATTCGGGTGCCCGGACCTCGCCGTCTCCGTAGCCGCAGACGTCCCGCGTCGAGGGGATCCTTTCGTAGAGCAGCTCGTAGAGCTTGCGCGCCGGGAGCGTGTCGCCGTACTTCAGGCCCAGCTTCTGGAGGACGTCGAGGTCCTTCTTCTGGTCCCGCAGGGCCATGCTCCGGCCGCCGAGGCACAGGTTGGTTTCGGGCTCGTAGTGCGAACAAGGGGGGCATATCATGCAGCAGCCGGCGACGAGCGTCACGGGAACGTCGGGGTCCTTCCGGATCACGTCGATCGCCTCGAAGAGGTTGTCCTCCTTGATCGGGGCGAGGTTGTCCATCCGAGCGCCGTAGAAGCAGCTCATGCACATCAGGTGGTGCGGCCGGATCTGGAGCGTCTTGGCCTGGTAGACCGCCTCGGCCGACGCCTTCTTGAACTCGGCCTTCTCCTCCGCGTCGCGCGGCGGGAGGATCGCCTTGATCCCCAGGGCGTGGCCCTTCTCGTAGTTGCCGCCGGCCGCCCTCGCACAGCCCCGCCACGTGTCGGCGGTGACCGTCTCGTAGCCGCAGATTCCCGTGGCGGTCGAAACGTTGGCCAGCAGGCGCTCGAACATGTCGACCGCGGGCCGGGCGTCGCCGGGCACCAGGCCGAGCTTCTGGATAACGTCCAGATCGCGCTTGGCGTTGAACAGCTCGCCCTCGGGGGTGTTTTCTTCCGCTCCCGGGTTCTGGTAACAGTAGACCGTGTCGCAGTTGCAGCGGAGGCGGAGGGGGATCCTGCGATCGCGCCGCACGGCCGCCAGGATCTCGTTCAACCTCGGGTCGCCGAGGTCTTCGGCCCGCCCTTCGCCGATCCGGCAGACGATGCACATCAACCGGTAGGGCCGCACTTCCAGCACGTCGACGTCCGACGGTGTCTCTGTCCCCGTGCGCGGCTCCGGCGATCCCGCGGCTCGGGCGGCTTCGAGCGACACGGCGCCGAGGGTTGCCGCCGCGCCGGGCACCGCCCGAAGGGTGGTCTTGGCGAAAGCTCGTCGAGTGATCCGCCGGCTCATCGTGTTGCTCTCCTGATGGCGCGTCGTCGCCGTTGCCTGCGCGGCGACGTTGAGCTGGTCCGGTACGCCGCCGACTCTTCTGCTTCTCGGCTACGGCCGGACTCCCGACTGCCATTATCCTCCAAGCCTTGGGCATCGCAATACCGGACGCGCCTTGTGGGGGTCAAGCAAGATAAGGATCGACCGAAGAATATCTTCCCCATTTTTGCGGAGTAGTAGGATTGGGACGCCACTCCCTTACCCACTCCTGCTACGGAAGCCGGGAAGTTGCTTCTCGGCCGATCCCAAGAGAAGCTATGCGACAAGTCCCCCTCTCCCTCTGGGAGAGGGTTAGGGTGAGGGCTTTAGCACCACAAACAGCCCGCTCACCCCCCGCCGACCTCCTCCAGCCTCCGCCGAATCTCCTCCTCCCCCAACCCCATCGCCTCCAGCAACCCCGTGTAGTTGCCGATCGCCGCCCGCCAATGCGGGTGCTCGTGGCCCGTCGCTTCACGGAAGTCCTTCCGGATCAACACGGCCCGGCGCATGAAGGGCTCCGCCTCCGCCAGCCGGTTGGTGGCCTGGAGCAACTGCGCCAGGTTGTTGAGGCGGATGGCCACTTTGGGGTGATCGGGCCCGAAGGCCGCCTCGTCGATCGCCAGCGCCCGGCGCATCAAGGGCTCCGCCTCTGCAAGCCGGTTGGTGCGGTAGAGCAGCCACGCCAGATTGCTGAGCTTGGAGGCCACGGCGGGGTGATCTGGTCCGAAGGCCGCGTCGTCGATCTCCAACGCCCTGCGAACCAACGGCTCCGCCTCCGCCAGCCGGTTGGTGGCCTGGAGCAACTGCGCCAGGTTGTTGAGGCGGATGGCCACGTTGGGGTGGTCGGGCCCGAAGGCCGCCTCGTCGATCTCCAGCGCCCGGCGCATCAAGGGCTCCGCCTCTGCAAGCCGGTTGGTGCGGAAGAACAACAACGCCAGGGCGTTGAGGTCGGCGGCCAGGTTTGGGTGTTCAGGCCCAAGCGCCGCCTCGTCGATCGCAAGCGCCCGGCGCATCAAGGGCTCCGCCTCTCCCAGCCGGTTGGTCGCGCGGAGCAACAACGCCAGGCTGCGGAGGTCGACGGCCACGTCAGGGTGATCGGGCCCCAAGGCCCCCTCGTCGATCGCAAGCGCCCGGCGGTATAGCGTCTCGGCCTCCCGGAGCCGGCATCTCCTCTGCAAGAGCACGCCCAGTTTGGTCATGAGCCACGAGGTCGGGTCGGTGATGCCGGCCGCGTCGGCGTGGGCGACGATCGCGGCGGCGTGCGTCTGTAAGGGCTCCCACACGGGCCAAGTGCGAACGTCCATCGGATCACCCTGAGCGTAGCCGTCGACCATCTTCAGCGTCTGCTCGATCCAGAACGGCCGGTCGGGCTCGGGCGTGCGATGGCGGCTGATCTGCTGGACCACGCGGTGGACGCTGAACAGCTCGCCCGGCTCGTCCCACTTGAGCATCGAGTAGGCGGCGAGGTTGGCCAGCGCGTCTTCGGGATGAGGCGATGCACGGCCCCAAATGCGCGCGACGTTCGCGAAGCACCGCCGTATCGCGCCTCGCGCGCCGGGCCCGGCGAAGCCTGCCGACACAAGCCCGACCGCCTCGGTCCCTCGAAACATTGCCACCGGGATTGGGTCCGGGGCCAGCCAGGAGAGGAGGTTGAGGAGGGCTCGCGCGGGCGGGGTGAGTTGGGCGAGGGTCGTTTCCCAGGTGACGGCCACGCTGCGGGGGTATTGCATCAGGCGAGCGTCGTGCCACCCGACCACGCGGGGCTCGTGGTCGCGCCAGCGGGCGAGGTAGTCGGCCAGCGAGCACCGCTGATGGGCCACGTACGCCCCCGCCTGCTCCAGGGCCAGGGCCAGGCCGTCCAGCTCCCGGGCGAGCGTGCGGGCGTCGGACTCGTCGTCGGGCGTGGCGCGACGCCGCCGGTCGGTCCGCTCCAAGAGGAACGCCGTCGACGGGCCCTCGTCGAGCACGTCCAGCTCCAGGGGGTCGACGCCCTGCCCCCAGTTGCCCAGCCGGGAGGTGATCACCACGTGCCCGGCCCGAAGCGAGGCCAGGAGCGACTCGACCGCTCGGGCCGCCTCCTCGGTGTCGACGTTGTCGAGGATCAACAGCCAGCCCGGGCGGGACTCGAGCCATCGCAAGACGGCCGCCAGCCGGACCTCCTCCTCCGGGGCCGCGTGCTCCGATAGGTCCAACACCCCGGGCGCGGCTAGGGCGGCCAGGTTCCGGGAAAGGCTCTCGGGCGAGTCGGCCACGACGAACAGGAGCGCGGTGTAGTCGGCCCGGCGATGCCAGGCGTATTCGACGGCCAGCCGGCTCTTGCCGATTCCCCCCAGCCCGTGGATCGCCTGCGTGGCCACCACCGCGGCGGCCCAGCCCGGCGAGCCCTCCAGCCGCGACCGCAGCGCCGCCAAAAAGCCTTCTCGCCCCTTGAACAGCGTGCCCAGGCTCGCGTGCGGGAGGTTCTGCGGCTTGCGCGGGCTACCGTCCCCCAGCCCGGGGAACGGAATCGCGGCCACCTGCTGCGTGAGATGCTCGACCGACTTGAACGTCCGCCAAAGCTCGTCCCGCCCCATCAGCCGGTCGCGGTGCTCGAGCTGAAGCCCGCGCAGCTCCTCGGGCTCTTCCGCGTGCTCGTCCACCGGGCACGCTTGGTCGGCCAGGAACACGTAGACCGGCTTCTCCAACGCGACGGCGATCTCGAACTCCAGTTGCGTGTACGACCGCCGGGGCCGGTCGGCCGGGGGATGCTGCGGCTCGGCGCCGTAGCAGAATCCCACCAGGCAGATCACTGCATCGCACCCGTTGATGCGATCGCGGAGCATCTCGACGACGGCACGGTAGTCGGGCGGAGAGTTGTCTTGAACCTCGGGAAACACGCCCCGCGTCAAGAGCGTATCCCGCACCGCCCGGCGATACGACCCCAGATCGCCGCTGGTGGCACTGACAAACACCCGCACCGATTGCGCCATGGCCGACCCCTCCCTCGTTTCGCTCGCAGCTCGGTCCTTTCATGGTAGCAGATAAGCCGGGCGTGCCAACCGGGCCGGGGGCTCTTGGCCGGTTCACCTCACCACAGTGGCCCCGGGAGGCGCGTTTCTGTGAGCGGCCCTCACGGCCCGGGCGTACGAGTAGCCGTACGGTGCGTGAAACGCACCATTCTCTGGAAGCGGGATCATGGATGGTGCGTTTCACGCACCCTACTACTGGGGAGCCGGAGGGCCGAGAAGAGCGGCCCACGTGCTCAAGCCCCCCGGTCGCCGGGGTGTGCCGGGAGGAGGGTTTCGCGTAGGATGCTCGATCTGATCGACGTTCCAGCACAAGGAAGGATCTCATGCAACAGCGAAATGGTCGACGATGGGGGGCTGCCGTCGCTTGGGTTCTGTGGCTTGCTCCCGCGGTGGGGCTCGCGGCGGAGGATGCCGAGGCCGCGGGGCAACCGGCGGAGGTCGTGCGGCTGACGTACGAGAGCGTGCGGCAACTGCCCGACGCGGTGACGCTGGCCACGCTCTCCAACGGGCTGACGGTGATCGTGCAGGAGAACCACGTGGCCCCGGTGGCGACGGTCCGCTGCTACGTGAAGAACACGGGCGGGGCCTTCGAGGGCCGTTGGCTGGGGGCCGGGTTGAGCCACGTGCTCGAGCACGTGGTCTCCGGCGGCACGACCACCCGGCGGAGCGAGAAGGAGATCGAGAAGATCATCGACACGTTCGGGGGCGCCACCAACGCGTACACGTCGAGCCACCTGACGGCGTATTTCATCGACTGCCCGGCCCGGAACGCCCTGGGCGCGGTCGAGCTGGTGGCCGATTCGGTCGAGCGGTGTGCGTTCGAGCCGTCGGAGTTCGAGCGGGAGCTGAAAGTGGTGCGGCGGGAGCTGGCCGACGGCGAGGTGGACCGGCACCGGGTCCAGTGGAAGCTGTTGAACCAGACGATCTACACGGAGCATCCCGTGCGGCATCCCACGATCGGCTATCTCGACGTGCTCAACGGGACGAGCAACGAGACGATCATCGACTTCTACCGCGAGCGGTACGTGCCGAACAACCAGGTGTTCGTGGTCGTCGGCGACGTGAGCGCGCAGGCGGTGCTCGACGAGGCGGCTCGCCGCTGGGCCGGGACGCCCCGCGCCCGCGAGACGTACGTCCCCTTGCCCGACGAGCCCGAGCAGCTTGCCCCGCGGGAAGCGGTCCGCGAGATGGACGGGAAGACGTACGACCTCGTGTTGGCCTGGCCGACGGTGAAGCTCTCGCACCCGGACCTCTTTGCGTTGGACGTGGCCTCCTACATCCTCTCGGAGGGGGACAGCTCGCGCCTGGTCCGCCGGCTGAAATACGACCGGCAATTGGTGCTCTCGGTCAGTTCGGCCAGCAACACGCCCTCCTTTGTCAACGGATGGTACGGCGTCTTCGCCAGCGCAACGCCGGAGCACTGGCAGGAGGCTTGCGACGAGATCCTCCGCGAGGTCGACCGACTGCAAGGCGAGCTGGTGAGCCCGACGGAGCTGGCCAAGGCGAAGAAGCAGAAAGCGGCCGAGCTGGTCTTCGGTCAGCAGACGGTGCAGAACGCGGCCGAGAGCCTGGGCCGGGGGTTCCTGTCGACCGGCGACCCGCTGTTCGACAAGACCTACGTCGAAGGGATTCAGAAGGTGACGGCCGAAGAGGTCCGCGACGTGGCCCGGCGGTACTTCGTCGCCGAGCGGCTCAACCGCGTGATCATCGCTCCCCCGGGCGGAGCGCCGAAGGCGGATCGCCGAGAAGCGGCCGGCGGGGAAGGCGAGATCCGCGCGATGCGTCTGGAAAACGGGCTCCGCGTGCTCGTCAAGCGGCACTCGCACCTGCCGCTGGTGAGCATCCAGGCCTACGTGCTGGGCGCGTCGCTGGTGGACACGGCGGAGACGGCCGGACGCTCGGCGCTGGTGGGCGCGATGCTCGACAAGGGAACGGCCCAGCATTCCGCCCAGCAGATCGCCGAGTACTTCGACTCGATCGGCGGGCGGTTTTCGATGAGTGCCGGGCGGAACACGATCTACGGCAGCGCCGCCGTGCTCGAGGCCGACTTTCCGGAGGCGGCCGCCCTGTTTGCCGAGTGCTTCACGCGCCCCACCTTTCCCGACGACGAGTTCGAGAAGGTCAAGACGCTGGCCCTCGGGGCGATCGCCAGGCGGGCTGACAGCCCGCAGCAGGAAACCTTCGAGCTGTTCTACGACAACCTGCCGAAGGGCTCGCCGTATCACCTGATCCAGGGGGGCAAGGTGGAGACGATCCGGCCGCTTTCGGCGGAGGACCTTCGCGCGTATCACGCCGAGTACTTCGTCCCCAGCAACATGCTGGTGACCGTTTTCGGCGACGTTCAGCCGGACGACGCCATCGAGCTGGTCAAGCGGCACTTCGGCAAGCTGAAGCCTGCGCCCGACTTCCCGCCGATTCGGTTCGATCGGCCGAACGCGATCCCCGAGTCCATCGTCCGCCACAAGCAGACGGGCAAACCGACGGGGATGGTCCTCCTCGGCTATCCCGGCGCGAGCCTCCTCGACAAGGAGGACTACGCCGCGATGGTGCTTCTGGACGCGATCACGTCGGGCTACAGCTACCCCGGCGGATGGCTCCACAACGAGCTCCGCGGCGAGGGCCTGGTCTACTTCGTGCACGCTTTCCAGATGACCGGTCCGGCGCCGGGCTATTTTGCGATCCTCGCTCAGACCGATCCGGAGAAGATCGACGAGGTCGTCGGCCGGTTCGAGCAGAACGTCGCCCGGGCCAAGGCCGGCGAGATTCCTGAGGACGAGTTCCGCACCGCGCAGGAGATGGTGATCGCGCTTCACGCCCAGGAGAACACGACGATCGGCGAACAGGCCCAGCAGGCCGCCTTGGACGAGCTGTACGGCCTGGGGTACGACTACGACCGGACGTTCGACGCCCGCATCGGGGCCGTGACGCTGGACGACGTGGTCCGCGTGGCCCGCAAGTACCTCAACCACCACGTGCTGGTCACCACGTCGCCCAATCCGCAGCCGTAGCGGGGGACGGCGGTTGACCGCTCGGCCCATTGTGACGCTCAGAAGGCGTACTTGGCCGCGAAGTGGAACTGGTCGGACGTGCCGTCGGCTCGCTGGTCATACAGCGTCTTCCACGACATGTACTCGAACCCGACGAGGAAGTCCTTCGTCAGGTCGTAGGAGATGTTCGCGAAGACGAAGTGGTTGTAGATCCGGCCGTCGGTCACGTCGCGATCGACGGGGTCGTCGATGCCGTAGCCGACGTGACTGTGCAGCAGGGGCGTCCAGTCGTACCACAGATCGACCCAGCCGCCGGTCGCGCGGATCGGTTCCGCGGTCACCGTGTTGACTCCCTGGAGGACGCCGCCCTGGTACGTGCCCAGGTTCTCCCCCGTGAAGAACTCTCCCTGGACCCCGAACCGATCGGTGATGGGCACTCGGACGTCGACGTTGAAGGACCACGTTCGGCTGATCTCGTCGTCCGTAGGGTCGGGGGAATCGAAGAGGAACTCCTGTTCCCCGATGTGCCCGGACACGCCGAAGGTGATCGGCCGGCAGCCCTTGCCGCGGGGCCCGAGGGTCATGCCCGCGCGTCCTTCGAGCACGGGCCATCCGGCATGATCGCCCCCCATGTTGGCGGACATTTCGCTGACCAGGTCGGCCGCGAGGGCCCCTTCGAGGGTTAGCATGCAGGTATTCGAGAAGGCCAGGTAGCGCTCGTATCGCAACTGGGCCCGGCGGTAGCCGATGTTGCCGCCGCCCCAACCGACCGTGTACATCAGGGTTCCGGGATAGAGAGGTGACATCACGTCCCAGGTCTGCCCTGCGAGGAGGCGGAACGTATCGTCCTTGACCTCCCAATAGGCGTGGCGCAGCAGGATCCCCGGCTTGTTCTCGCCGCCGGTGAACTGGCCCCAGAAGTCAATCTCCACCTTGCCGCCGCTCGGCGCGCAGCGCAGGCACGGTACCCGTGGGCCCGACAGATTGAACCCAAGCCGGGTCGATCGCGCGTTCACATGGCACGCGTCGCCCGGGTGGTCGTCGGGAGAGAACACGTAGTACGTGAAATCGCCGACGTAGCTCCGTTGGGTCTCATAGGCCATGTTGAACCAGAGGATTCCGTAGGGGACGATCTTGAAGTCGCCCTTGGTCCAGGCCAGCTCCTTCATCTCGCCTCTCAGCTCGTCCATGGTGAAATACTCGACGTCGTTCGGCGCCGGGTCGGGCAACTGGGGCGGCGGGGCGAAGGCCGCCATCTGACGGGCCTCCGGCGCCGGCGCCGGCGCCTCGATCGGCATTCCGAGCGGAGCCGCGTCGACCTCGGGCAGACGCCTCGGCTGGCTCGGTTCTGCGTACGCGTCCCAGGGCGGCACGCCGGGTTCCAGGGCAGCCAAGGCCGGGCGATACGCCGGTGGCGCCCCCAGTCCCCAAGTATTGGGTAGCAGCACGGAAGCCCAGACAATCGTCAGGCCCAGCGTCCATCGAAGCGAGCAATTCATCTCTGCGGTTCCTGCGGGCTACCGGCCGATTGGATTCCAACCGGCCGAGGCGTTTCCATCATCCCGATCGCGCGAACGTGGCGCAAGAGCGACATTCCGATTATTCGCTGATCTCAGTATCGTCGGCGCCATCGGTCGACTTCATCGTTTCGCGGCCTGCGGCCTTCGTCGGCATATCACGCAGTGTCCGCAGCATCGACATAGGAAAAACGCCCTGCACAACCGTACCCCGCACAACCGATTCCTTCCGCAAACTCCCCGGCGAAGAGGCGATATAACCCTGATGTTCGGCAGAGTCTGGCGAGACCGCACTTCCGCCAAGGCCGGAGCTTTCGGAACAGCCGAATCGACCCCGGAGGCTTGACCAACCCGCACGACGCGACTCTTCGATACACGCCCACTTCGCTCGGGTCCGCCGGAAACGGCCCCCCGGCCGGTGCCCCGCGCATCCGGGGGCGAAAAAAGGGTCAGGTCCCATTTGCCGGAACGGCCCGGAGGGCGCTTCGCACAAAATGGACCCGCCCCCTTTTTCGGCTCTCCCGTTTCTGGGTGCACACTAACCCGAAGCGCGAGCGAGGACGTTGCACAACGTAGGCTCTCCTGCCTCGCTGGCGCTTCGGGTTAGTGTGAAAATAACGACTCCCGCACCCAGAAACGGAAGAACCCCTTTTTCACGTCACGGCCGCGGCGCCGATTCCCCTCCGGCCGGATATCGGCTAGGATAGACACGTTCGAGAGACGACCGACCGATCGGCAGCCCCGTTGTCGAGGAGCCGCGATGAAGAATGCAGCCACGCTGGTCCTGGGGGGAGGACGCGGGACGCGCCTCTACCCGCTTACGAAGTTCCGCTCCAAGCCGGCCGTTCCCGTGGCGGGTAAGTACCGGCTGATCGACGTCCCGCTGTCGAACTGCATCAACAGCGGGCTGAACCGCATCTACGTGCTCACCCAGTTCAACTCCGTCAGCCTGCACCGCCACATCCGCAGCACGTACACCTTCGGCCCCTTCGCCCGCGGATTCGTCGAAATCCTCGCCGCCCAGCAAACGCTCGCCAGCGCCGACTGGTACCAGGGCACCGCCGACGCGGTCCGCCAGAACCTCCGCTACGTCCAGCAGCCCGACGTCGACTACGTCCTGATCCTCTCCGGCGATCAGCTCTACCGCATGGACTTCCGCCAGATGATCGCCACGCACGAGGAGGCCGGCGCCGACGTGACCATCTCCGCCGTGCCCGTCTCCAGCCGTGTCGCCTCCGGGCTGGGCATCATGCGGCTGGACGAGACGGGCCGCGTGGTCGGGTTTCTGGAGAAGCCGACAAGCGAGCGGGATCTCGACATCGTTCGCACGGACCCGGCGTGGCTCGAGGCCCAAGGCATCGCCAGCCAAGGACGCGACTGCCTGGCCAGCATGGGCATCTACCTGTTCAACCGAAAGACGCTGATCGACGTGCTGGAGAAGACCGACTACCAGGACTTCGGCAAGGAGGTCTTCCCCGCCTCGATTCGCGCCCGGCACGTCCACCTGCACCTGTTCGACGGCTACTGGGAGGACATCGGGACGATCAAGTCGTTCTACGAGGCCAACCTCGGCCTGGCCGCGCGCGAGCCGCCGTTTGCCCTGTTCTCGCCGGTCGCGCCGATCTACTCCCACGCGCGGTTCCTCCCGCCCACGCGCGTCGATGGGGCCACCGTGCGCGGGAGCCTGGTGGCCGACGGCTGCCAGATCGACTCGGGCGCGGTGATCGAGAACAGCGTGATCGGGCTCCGCTGCCTCATCGGGCGCGACGTGGTCATCCGCAACTCGATCGTGATGGGCAACGACTTCTACCAGGATCCTCTCCAACGCGACGACGACGCGACCAACGGCCGGCCGCCGCTGGGCATCGGCCCCGGCACGCGCATCGAGGGCGCGATCGTCGACAAGAACTGCCACATCGGCCGCAACGTCCAGGTGGTCAACACGCAAGGCGTCGACGCGACCGGCGAGTCCGAGCAGGGGATGATCTGCGACGGGATCCCCGTGATCCCCAAAGGCGCGACGCTGCCGGACGGGTGGTCGATGTGAGATGACGGGTCGGGGACGAGGGATCGTCCCGCAGAGCAGAAGTGCGCCCGTTTCAGCCGCTTGAAGTGGAAACGGGGAAAGGACCGGGTGGCCTCGGGTGAGCAATCACCCGGGGCCACCCGGCCCAAGCACTGACCCCAAGCACCCCAAGCAGAACGGTGCGAGTCACGCCGCTCGGCGCGTGTCCGCCTCGACGATGGCGACGTCGGCGTCGGCCACCTCGTACAGCTCGTACACGAGCCAGTCGATCCGGCGCTCGACGTGGGCAATACGCCCAGAGATTTCGGCTCGCTGCCCGCCGCGTGCTTCGCGCAGGTCCCGGTTCAGCCCAAGCATCCGCTCGACGAGGGCCACGAGCTGGTCGTGGCGCGAGCGGTCGGCCGGGTGGGAGAAGTCGATCGTGCGGATCGGCGTCCGGGCGAGCACGTGCCCGTTGATCTCCAGGCCCACGCCGCGGCGCTTGGCGTGGTGCGAATACCATTTCCACAGGAGTCGGCTGTTGAGCAGGGCCGTGAGGTAGTGGAGATGCTCCCGCGTGTCGGCGCAAGGGACGAACACGTTCGCGCTGAAGGGCACGTAGACAGGTTCCGCGGCAGGCACAAACGCCGGGCGCGCGGCCATCTGGAGGGCGACGATCTTCGGCGACCGCCACAGGCTCTCCTCCCGCGGCCAGTGAAGCTGCCACCACCGCCGCGTACCTCGGCGCGTCTCGCGCCGGGCCTCCATGATGGGGCGAAATCGGGCCAGGTGGGCACGAACGGCCGGGTAGCGGTCGATCTCGGGGCACGTCCGGGCCGTCGCGTAGATCAGCGCGAGCGACGGCTCCGGGGCCAGGAAGTATCGCCCCAGGTCGCCCAGATCGTGGTACGGCCGGATCAGCCGCCTCTCGCGCGCGGGCAGATTCAGCCGAGCCAGCTCCGCACGGGTCAGGGCGAACACACCCTCGCCCGGCTCCCAGCGACCGCCGTGTCGCTCGTTCGTCTTTCGGGTGACGCCGGCCGGGTTCTCGGCGATCCCCTGCCGGACCTTGCCCAACGCGCCGAGCGGCGTCCCTCGCGCCAGCTTGGCCAGAAGCTCGTCGCACGCCGGCTCCACGTCGATCCGCCCATCGCGAAAGAGCTGGTCCCGGTCCTTCTGGAAAACGACCACCGGCGCGGTGCCACGGACAAACGGCTCGGCATCGACGTGGCTCGCGGCCCCCGGCCGCTTGATGGTCGTCGGCCCCCGGCCGGCCCCCTTGGTAACGCGGAGGATCATGTGGCGGCCGGAAACCCCGTCGAAGACCTTGAGCCCGTCCAGCAGGAAGATCTCCTCGACGTGGGCCGACTCGCGCAACGCGCGATGCAGCTTCTCCGCCCCTTGCCCGGACGTCCAATAGGAACCGACGATGAAGGAGACCGTTCCGCCCGGCTTGAGCAGCTCGAGCGAACGATGGACGAAATAGTACGACAGATCCATTCGCGGCGCTCGATAGCGCCGGCCGAGGTCCATCGCCGCGATCCGGTCGAGAAGCTGCTTGCTGTTTCGCTCCCGCCGGTAAGGCGGATTGCCGATGACGACGTCGAATCGGCCGTCGTGCAGGCCCGGAGCCGAGTCGGTGAGCACGTCGCCGCACCGGATGTTCTCGGCCAGCACGTCGACCAGTGGCCGACTCTCGGGCGGCTGGGCGATGTGCGGTCGATCGTCCCGCCCCGCCGGCTCGCCCCCCATCATCTCCAGCCAGAGGGACCGTCGGGCCGCAAGCACCGCGTCCGGATCGAGGTCCACGCCGTGGAGCGTTTCGGCCACGTGTCGAGCCGGGTCCGGCACGCCGTGTCGCCTCGACCAGGCGACCAGACAGCGACAAGCCGCCAGCAGGAACGACCCGCACCCACAGGCCGGATCGAGGATCTCCAGGTCCAAGGGGCCGGCCGAGCCGGATGGCTTGTCGCCAATCCGTTGGCCGACGGCGTGGGATACGATGTACCCGGTGACGTACTCCGGCGTGTAATAGACGCCGCCGTTCTTCCTGGTCTCGGGACTCCGGGCGATCCGAAATCGGCCGTCCGCCTCCGGACGAAGCCGCCGGCCGACGAGTCGCTCGTGAATCGCGCCCAGAAGCTCCGGCCGGCACGTGCCCGGATCTCGTGCAAAGCCCGGGTCGGACAACCGAGCGACAACGGCCCGCAACGCCTGGGTGTGGATCCGCACGTCGGCCAAGCCGGACTGCCCTGGGGGGCCTCGACCGTCACTCGCGTCGACCCGGAACAGCCCCGGACCGAGCCCCCGTTCAGCCAGTCGGGGCAAATCGGTCAGCGTGCGATCGGCCCCTCGACCTTCGATGAGCGAGTCCAGCTCTGCGCGAGAGAACAGGCCGCGCGCTTCGCACAGCCGCAGGAAAACGAGCAACTCGACGACGTGCCGGGCCGCGAGCTGGAGCTCCCCGAGGGGTAGCTCGCGGTGGCACCGTGCGATGCCGGAGGCGAGCAACGCCCAACAGGCCTCAGTTTCCGCGAGAAGTGCGTCGCCGGCAGCGGGGTGGCGTTTCGGACGGCGTGATGCAGTCTTCGTCACGGCTTCGAGCGGCAGAAGGCGGCGGCTCGGTCCTCACTCAAGACGCGTTTCCGCCGGTTTCGCCGCCGTCCAGCCGTGCGATTGCGAAGGCCGGACCTCTTCGACGGCCAGCGTTATCTCGGGCGGGGCTTCCTCAAGATCGCCGACCGTCACCGGCTCGGCGTCGGCTACGAGTTCGCTATCCGTATCCGTCATGGAGGCGGCAGCCTCGGGGGGCAGGATCTCGTCGTCCGGGAGGTCCGGGAGATTGGGGACCTGGTCGGGCGGGAATTCGTCGGCGTGCGTCGGAGGAAAGTACCCCGAGAGAATGGAGCCTGCCCGGGCCATTGGGGCGCAGTCTTCCGCGCACTGGCCGGTGAACGTAGGGCCACAGTCATCGTACGGTGAGGCGCACATTCGGCAACCGGCGGCCATCACGACCAGCGAGAGCGAGATCCAGGCAAGCGTTCCGCGAGACATCCCACCAACCTTTCCCAACCCGTTTCAGCCTTCGCCCGCTCGGCCGCCGGGCAATGCCCGTGTTGCGTCGCGATGCGGGCGCGACCATTTCTTGGACGAGACGATCCTCCCAACGTTGAGGCAGATTGCCTATCTTGCCTCACGCATTCCGTCCCGAGCTTGACAGGAGACAATGCATCGGTATATTCGGCCGGAAATCCTCTCTAACCCGCATCTTTTTCCACATTCCTCCCGGAAGCAGGTGGTGTCGGACAGCCGGTTTTCTACCCAAACGCCCCCTGCTTCCCAGGGCCCCCGTTTCCCGATCGAGTTCTGGGCGCTGCTGGCACTGACAGCGGCCGTCCGACTCCCCGGCATCACCCGGCCCCTGCTGGGTAACTTCGCCACCAAGAACGTGATGTACGCCATGATCGCCCGGAACTGGGTCGAGGGCCGGGCGGGCATCCTCTATCCCACGCTCGACTGCCTGGTGGGCGGCAAGCGGTCGCTGCACATGCTCGAGTTTTCCGTCTCGGCCTATCTGACCGGAGGGCTCTGGAAGCTGTTCGGCGGCTCGCTCGACGTGTGGGGGCGGGCGACCTCGGTGGGGTTCAGTGTCGGCTCCGTTGCGCTCGTGTTTCTGCTGGTTCGGCGGTGGCACGGACGCACCGCGGCCCTGGGCGCCGGCTTCGTGCTGGCGCTGTCGCCCGTGAGCGTCATCTATGGGCAGAGCTTCATGCTCGACGCGTCGATCGTCTTTTTCAGCATTGCCTCGTTCCACGCGGTCGATCGTTGGCTCGAAGGCGGGCGATCGGCCTGGCTTCTCGTGGCGTGTCTCTCGCTGGCGCTTCTGCTGCTGACCAAGGTTTACCTGGTGGTGTTGCTGCTGCCGCTGGGGGTGATGGTCGCCTTCGGCGATCGGCTGGCCGGCCGACCGTCGCCGGAGGGCCGCGCGCGGCGCTCACGGTGCGCCCTGGCGGCGCTCGCGGCGGCACTGGCCGTGTTGCCGGTCGCCCTGTGGTGTGTCCACGCCATACGGACGGCGGCTCCCGGCAGTCCTCACGCCCCGCACGTCTACTCCTGCCTTCAGGGCAACGCCGAGGCGTACCGCCCGCCCGATCCGCTGCTTCGCACGCCGGACTTCTACCGGCGGCTTCTCGACGACCTGACCGGCGTGATCCTCACCCCGCTGGGGTTCGTGCTGCTTCTCATCGGCTTCACGGATCGGGCGTGGCGCCGGCACGCAGCCTGGCTTGTGGCCATGGTGATCCTCATGGCGGCCCTGCCGCGGAAGTTCTACGACATGAACTACTACTGCATGGCCGTGCTGCCGCCGCTTTGCGTGGTGGCCGGGCTGGGGTGGCAGGTGGTGTGGGAACGGCTGCGGCCGGGACGCGCGGCCACCGCGGGCCTGTTGCTGGTCGCGCTGGTCCTCTCGATGCGATATGCCGTGAAGCCGGCGTTCGTCACGCCCCAAGAGGATCGCGCCGTGGTAGCCGCCGGACGAGCCGTGCAGGGATTGACCCCTGAAGAGGAACCGGTGGTCACGATGCACGGCACCACGATCGACCTGGTGTACTACTGCAATCGCCCTGGCTGGGCCGTGCCGCCGGATACGCCCGATTTGGACGCCGTGCTGGAGGAATGTCGTCGTCAAGGCGCGCGGCACCTGGTCGTGACCGGCTCCGATGATCGCGGCGTAAGCGAACCGCGCATCGAAGCCTACGCGCCCGTGGTCCGGGGCAATGGCTTCTGCGTGTATCGGCTCATCGGGCCCGATGACCCCTGAGCGCTCTTCGTTAGATCTCGCGCGCGATGGTCACGCGTCGCCGCGCGTTGAGCTGGTCGACGTATCGGGCCAGATCGACCCACGGCGCCAGCACGCCCTCCTGGTACACGCCGGAGGCGGCCACGTAGGCGGCTTGGTGATCGGTGCCAAAAGCCATCCGCCGGACGCGGATCTCGGGGCTCGTGAGCTCGATCGTGTCCTCGATCCGCAAGCTCGGGCCGTCTTCGGCGCCGGACTCGGGCAAGAACTCGAACGATCGGGTGAGACGAATGGGGCACTCGCGCCGGCCGGTGATCAGGCGACGCTGCAAGAGTCGTCGAACCAGCGTTCGGCAGAAGCGGCCGATCGAGCACATGCCCACGTGGAGGAGTGCCTGCTTCAACGGCGTGGCCGTTTCCAATCGGCTCCAGTGAAGGGGGCCGCTGACACGGAGGGAAGGTTGAGGGTTGAGGGATGAGGGTTGAGGGTTGAGGGATGAGGGTTGAGGGTTGAGGGTTGAGGGTTGAGGGTTGAGGGATGAGGGGGCTCGTTTCTCGCTGATCCCTAATTCCTCATCATCTTGGCCGGGGGCGAATAGGACGCCACGCGCGGGATCGTGCCACTGCGATGCGGCGACCCGACCGTCGCTCGTCTCGACGATCAAGCCGGCGTCGGTGATCGCCGGCCTCCCGGGGGCGAAGTGTTTGAACACCCCGCCTCGGGCGGCGGAGACGACCGTGTGTAGCCCGCGGCCCCGACGCACCAGCAACCCGGCGTGACGCAGATACTCGATCGACTCGGCTTCCGGCGCCGGTCGATCCGCGGGGCGAACGGGCGACCAGTCGAGATACGCTTCGATCAGGTTCGCCGGCCGGTGGGCGACCATCCGGTCGTCGCTGAAGTAGGCGTGGCTGCCCGAGCGGAGGCTCTTGAGGAACCCGTCCGCCAGGTCGGCGGCCTCGGGGCTCCGGGCGGCCAGAAGCTCCATCCCATGGGAATAGAAATGGTACGTGCCGCGGCTGCCGTACTCGCCGGCGAAGCTGTTGTCCGGATGGAGGAACAGCCGAGCGAACGCCACGGCACGTCGCAGGGGCTCGTCCAGGCGCCCGTCGCCCGTGATTCGTCGAACCTTGGCCAGGCAGTCGATGGTGGCCGTCTGGTAGCCCGGATCGGCCCCGCCGTACTCCTCGAACCACCCTTCCTCGCTCTGCCAGGCGAGCAGGCGATCGATTCGCGCGTCGGCCGCTTGGCGGAATCGCTGCTCTCCGGTGATCTGCGCGACGCGCAGGAGTCCCAGGGCGGCCAGCGCGTGATGGTTGGACAGGTGCCCCGATTCGCCGTGGTCGACCACCCAGTCCGCCCGGCGCCGGAACCAGGCGACAAGCTCCGGATCGTCGAGTTCCAGGATCTGGTAGGCGCGGGCGGTGGCCTGGAGCGAGAAGACGGCGGCCCCCAACGCCCGCTCAAACGGATAGTAGTCGTCGCAGGAGCCGTCGGGGTGGCTCGCCCGGGCGGCGAACCGGATGCCCGCCGTGGCCAGCTCTCGCACGCGCCGGTTGGCATACCAGCGATTTCCGGGCAGCTCCGTCGCGTAGACCAGCGCCAAGGGCAAGACGCCTTCCTGATACATTTCCGAGGGGAAGCTGCTGGTTCGGTAGTGCCAATACTGGCGGTCGAGACAACCGTACGTGGCCCGGTACGGGTTGCGATCGATGGCCCCCAGCAGCCGCGGGATCTCGGCCAGCGCCGCGGAGAGATAGTGGTCGCGCAGAGCCGGGTTCCGGTCGACGGATGCCGCCTCCGCGTTGGCATGCGGACCCGTCCGAGGACGTATCGTGAAACAAGTCCCCGGTACGAGGAAGTCACTTTGGCCGAAAGTGCCCGCCGTGCTCCCCTCACGCGACATCAGCGATCCCCCTCCGATTTGGGATGGCGGCCGGTTGGTCTCCTACGGGCGGCAGCTTCGCGGCCGTGACGGGGTGAAGGGATGACAGGGTGACAAGGTGACGGGGTGAAAGGGTGAAGGCTCGTCGCCACCTTGTCACGTTGCCGCCTCGCTACCCTGTGACGTTGTCATCGAACGATCCGGTCACCTTGTCACGTCTTCACCCCGTCACCTTGTCACCCCGTCACCCTGTCACCCCGTCACCTTGTCACCCCGTCACCCTGTCACCCCGTCACCTTGTCACCCCGTCACCCTGTCACCCCCTCACTCCCTCTACCGGCGATGGTGAGCGACGATCACTTCGGCCAACAGTCCCAACATGCAGGTCATGAATCCGGCCACGAGGATCACGATGTCCGATTCCTGCATGCTGCTGGTGAACAGGAAACTCAGGATGCTCTTCAGCACTCCGGCGACGATCACCAGACCCGAAAGCGGCAAGAACACCTTGAGCGGACGGAAATAGAGGACCATCCGCAGCACCGTGCCCAGGTAGGAAAGGGTGTCCTTGACGGGGTGGAACTTGCTCTTGCCGATCCGGGGGCGGTAGTCGACGGGCACGTACTTGACGGCGTATCCGTTGGTCAGGAAGGCCAGCGTCATGGTGGTCACGCAGCTAAACCCGTCCGGCACCACCCAGAGCCAATCGAGCATCGTTTCCCGCTTGAACGCCTTCAGTCCGGTGTTCAAGTCGGGGATCTTGTGGCCGGTCAGGTAGCAGGCCAGCTTGCGGATCAGCCATTTGGCCGGGCCTCGGAGCCACGGCAGGGTGCCCTGCTCGCTGGTCCTGGCCCCGTTGACCTGGTCGTAGCCGGGAAAGTGGGGCAGAAGATCGGGGATTGCCGCGGCCGGATAGCTCCCGTCGGCATCGAGCATCACGACCACTTCGCCCCGAGCCTTGCGGATACCGACCTTTCGCGCCGCCCCCGCCCCACGGTTTTCCAGACACCGAATCACCCGCACCGGGCACTGCCAGCACGAGCGGGCGAACTCTTCGGCCAGTTCGGGGGTGCGATCGGTCGATCCGTCGTCGACGACGAGGATCTCGTAGCGGACCGACTCGTCGGAGAGGGCCTCAACGATTTCCGCGAGGACCTGCCGGATGGCGTCCTCCTCGTTGTAGGCCGGCAGGAGCACGGTCAGTTGCCACGGCGGGGTCACCTCGGTGGTTGAGGCCGCCACGACTTGCGTCTGCCAACCTTCCATGGCCCGGCTCCCTGCGCTCCGCTCGCAAGACGGCCGGACGCCGCCGGCCGGTCCTTCCCCGGACCGCCCCGGCACACGCGGCCGCCGCAACCGCGACTTATACCACAACTCCGCGGTCGGCTCCAATGCCAGTCGCAAGAAAAGAAAGGCCGGATCTCCGACTGACGAGATCCGGCCGGCGGTTGATACTACTGACTACCGGAATCCCTCCCGGTGCGGATATTGCCCGGGCATACGCGGCTACTGACAGCAGGTCGCCGGACGGCACGTCCGCGGCAGGCACGTCCTGGGACGGCACGTGGTCAGCGGGCGGCAAGCCCTCGGACCGCACGTCATCGGCGCACAGGTCGCCGGGGCGCATGGTTCGGGAGCGCAAGTCTCGCAAGCCGGTTCCTCCGGCGCTGGCTCCGCGGGAGCGCAAGCCGGTGGAGCACACGTGGCGGGCGCGCACGTCGCCGGCGCGCAGGTCAGCGGACGGCACGTCGTCAAGGGTCGGCACGTGGTCAACGGGCGGCACGTCGTCATGGGACGGCACGTCGTCAGCGGACGGCAGGTCGTCATGGGACGGCACGTCGTCAACGGGCGGCACGTCGTCAACGGGCGGCACGTCACCGGGCCACACGTGACGGGCGCACAAGTGACCGGCCCACATGTGACGGGTCCGCACGTCCATGGACGGCACGTCAGACCAGCGTCCGCCGTCACCGCGGCGCCGAACACCGCAGCCAACGCGATGCCAACAACAACGAGGCGATTCATTCCGGAATCCTCCCACTTCAGCAGACAGGTACCGTAGAGTCGAAAAAGGCTGGCGGGCCACCGCGGGCAGCTACACCGGCACGCCCAAGTATAGGTTATGGGAAATCGCCAAAGGGGCACGCCCGTCCTCGCTCCCCCGATGAACCACCAGTCTACGCGACCAGTCAGTTGAGTTGCCCAGGAGACTCAGGCATCCCGTGACGGGATCTCGAGCGGTGCAACCTCCTTGCCTCCGCCAACGCAGCGTTGATCGACGAAACGATGCATCGCTGATCAACGGAGAACAGAAAAGGCCGGATCTCCGAGGAGACCCGGCCATCGATTTCGGGACTTCCGAGTTCGGGGCCAACAGGGCAGGCCCCAATCCCGTGAAGCGATTCAAACCGTTGACGGACCGGCCGGTTGTCCGAGCCAAGCCTCGTCAGACTCCCTCGCTCACTTCTTGGCGGGCGGAGGAGGAGCCGGGGCGGGCTCTTCGGGCGCCGCGGGCGCCTCGGGAGCCGCAACCTCGCCCCCTTCAGCGGGAGCGCAGCACGTGGCCGGCCGGCACGTCCTCGGACGGCACGTGGTCCGCGGACGGCACGTGGTCATCGGACGGCACTTGGCCCGCCGACGGCACGTGGTGGCCGGCTCGCACGCGGCGGGTTCGCAAACCGCGGGTTCGCAAACCGCCGGTTCGCAAGCCGCGGGCTCACAGGCCTTGGGCGCGCATGTCGTCGCCGGTCGGCAGGTGGTCAACGGCCGGCACGTCGTCATCGGACGGCACGTCGTCATCGGACGGCACGTCGTCATCGGACGGCACGTGGTGGCCGGCGCGCACGTGGTGGCCGGACGGCACGTCGTCATCGGACGGCACGTCAGGCCGGCATCGGCCGGCAACGCGGCGGCCAACACCGCAACCAGGGCGATGCCAACAATGAGCATTCGATACATACAAGAATCCTCCAACTAACAGGTACCGTAGCGTAAAGGGATTCGCAGTAGCGCCGTCATCTGTTTCGTTACTCCCCTCCATCGACGGCCAACAAGAGGGAGCCGCCCAGTCAGAGCTGCGTTCCACGACGACCTTCGACCTGTTGGCTGCCCTGTTAAAGCACTAACATTCGGGTCGTGTGGTAACAAATGCACAGCTTTGAGGATAAGCTAGCATGGATGCAGGAGATGTCAAGCGGGGGGAACCGAGAAAATATGCGTATTGGGTCGCATTGGGGGCTTAGGAATTTTGCGACGATTTAGCAGAAAATACGGCGCGTCGCCCCGCGACCTCAACATACCCCCAAAAAGAAGGGCTGCCCGGGAGCCGTGCCCCCCCTTGGGTGACCAAGGTCAAGTGCTTTGTTCAGAATGACTTGCGCAATGCAGGTCCGTCGTCCGCGACACCCGCGAGATGCGAGTCAGCACACCTGATAAGGCCCTTTGTGGCGCCAGAAAAAAGGCGGAAGAATCCCCCGAAAACCCGTAGACTACCGCAGCGGCGGATCGTCAGATTTTTTTGTCTCGAGGGCCTGTTGGGTTCCCGTCTCCTCTCTTCGGCGGATCTCCTCCGCCAAGAGGTTCACCTTCTGGATCGTCTCGTCCAGGTTCTCGAAATCGAACAACACGGGGTTTTCCCCGGGAAACGGCGTGGCCACCATGCCCGCCACACGCCAACCCGGCGGTTCCCGACGCAGCGTCCAGAGGAACTCCATGGTGTGCGGCTGCCCGTTCTGGTCCAGGTCGGTCCAAGAGCAAGCCACGCGTGCCCCGTCGCCGGCCAGGCGTTCCACGTCCCCGACTTGGAACCGCGCGGTATCGCTGGCCTGAGGGGCGAAATGCTCATTCAGCCGGGCCGCTTCCTGCCGCGCACGGACCGTGTATAGCTCCATGATTCTCGCGTCATCGCCACGGCGGACTGCGTGGAGGAACACGGCAACCGCGGCCGCCGGCTCACTCGTGTCGTTGGGAACGGTCTCGTCGGACACGCCGGATGCCCCCGTCGGCGGTTGGTGCGTCGCTTGCGTTTGGCCAACGGCGGCTTGACCTTCAGGGTCGGCTGGTGCCGGATCCTCGCTCCTCGATCCTTGACAGCCGACGAGTCCCACGATTAGAAGGGCCAACAGCAGCATCCCGTGCTCGCATCGCATCCTATCGATCTCCTGCTCCAGAGGACCCGCCCGTCAGGCCAAAACGTCGCGCCGACAAGGCAGATCGTTGATTGCCGTTGCCGACGGCGACGAGCGGAGGCGGGAGTGTCTCAGGAACCACGTTTCCCGTCAAGGCGGAAAGCCCCGAGAGCCGCTCTTGATCGGCACTCAGTGCGAGGACTGCGCCCGGGCAAAACGACGTTCTATTTCCCCCAGGTTCTTCCCGGGTTCGCTGCGTTCCGGGACCGTGCTTTCAACGCTAGCTTGGA
>Ga0307378_10003805_pt1 | contig 21894 bp, 11 predicted proteins | sample UN1MG_FD_202238 | JGI IMG/M metagenome (GOLD analysis project Ga0307378, IMG submission 202238) | Soil microbial communities from Risofladan, Vaasa, Finland - UN-1 | ecosystem: Environmental > Terrestrial > Soil > Coastal area > Acid sulfate soil | place: Finland: Risofladan, Vaasa | collected...
GGCGAGGATCGACAGGATCGGTAATCCCCGGGATATGCACCTTTGAGCCCAACAACTTACCAGCTTCGGCATCGACCCTGTCGGCAACCTTTTGACCCATAGCATCGGCCTGCCGGGCAAAACGCTGCGCCGTATCCGTGAGTTGCCTGCCCACCTCTCTGGTCGGCTCGGCAGCCACCTCGGCTTTGGGTCTTTCGGCACGAGGCCGTTCGGCGATGTTCGCTTTGGCGGCGACTCGCTCGGCAACTACTGAAAGTTCGTCCGGCGAAAAATGAGATACGCTGTTCCGGATATTCTCCGAGCCGAAGAGGTCCTCGACCATCTCCTGGACGGTCTGGTAGCGATCGGCAGGGTCTTTGGCTAAGGCTTTTTTGACGACGTGAGCAAAGGGCTCCTCGATATTGTTAACCTCGGGCGTGACAGTCATATGTTTCATCAGGATCTCGGCGGGGCTGGAGCCCATGAAGGGAACATCCCCGGTCAACATCTCGTAGAGCAGCACGCCAAGTGCGTAAATGTCTATACTGCGGTTATAGCTGCCGGCGCCGATTTCCGGCGCCATGTAGTGAACGGTTCCGACGGTAATCGTATGCCCGCTGTGACGACTGGCGCTGATGGATTTGGCCAGTCCATAGTCACCGACCTTCACGTAGCCGTTTTCGTAAAATATGTTGCTGGGCTTCAGGTCACGATGGACGATGCCGCACTCATGCAGGAAGGACAGGCTCTTGGCGATTTCGCGCAGGAAGAACGCCGCTTTTTGGACTCCGAGGCCGTTGGGTGACTCCGTAAGCAGATCGCGCAGCGAAGGCCCCGAGACATACTCCATGATAACAAAAGGCTCGTTTCGGTCGTTGTGCTTGACGTCAAAGATCGTAACCAGATGGGGGCTCTTGAGGTTCATGCACTGGCTGATGCCTCTGAGCTCTATTTGCTCGTAGTTCTGGACCGCCTTGATGGCCACTTCTCGACCGCTGTCGCTGAGGGCATAGTACACCTCGCCGAATCCGCCGCGTCCTGCTGCCCTCTCGATTGTGAATCCGTCAAGGGGTCGATCACCGTGTTGGTATTGATACTTTTGCATTAGTCTTCCGCCGTACTATGCCCCCCGTTTTCGTACATTAAACTTACTCCTTGAGTTCCGTCAAGACCAGCGAAATCTGCCCTATCCTTATCTGCTTGTTGACGGGAAGACCGGCCGTCGAGCTGACTGCTTTCTCGTCAACCAGTATCTTATCTTTAGCCCTGCAAAGCAACCGTCCATTTTGTGTAAATAGAGCAATCGTCTCATCAAGAGAATCCGCGAGGATATGGTTGCCTTCCGTTGGTCCGATCAAAATGTCACGATCCATTAGAATGATCCGGCGAACGTCCGCCCGGCCTAATCGCGCAGACGGAAGACTCAGAGTCGCGGTTGTGCTCGCCGGATTAGGAATATTGAACTTCATCCCGCACCTCGGCGACAAATTGATACGGTCCGCGTCAACAAGCAGCTTATTGGTCGTCGTCGCGTCGTTCACCCGGACGGGACTGGACGACCTGATGAAATAATCATCTTCCGACCGCTCGATTGTTACCGCCGGCAGGTTCGGATCCACCATCAAACCCACGGTCGGCCGGGCCGAAGAGCTGACAGGTCCCACCGTGATACTGGCATCCCGCAGAACATAGAAGCTGCCGATTCCATCTATTTGCAGCACAAACTTGGACGGAAGCGACGATTCGGCTACGTAGGGGCAGGCCCGCGTGCCTGCCCTGGGCGACCACATGGGGTCGCCCCTACGGCCTGGTATTGCCTGCGGTTGTCCCTCGCTGACGTTCTGAGCTTGGTTTTCCGTCTGCTGTATTTTGTCTTCCATATCCTGTCTTCTCGCGATATCCAATCCAAGAGGACTTGCCGCCAATTCATCGAGCAGCTCGGCGGCCTGTCGGCTCTGTTCGGTAACCGTGCCCAGCCACTTAGCCGATGGGCAGGTCAATTTGACCTTGCGAAGCAGATTAACCGCCTCACGCGGCCGGCCCGCTGCGACGTACTCGGCCGCCTTATTACACTGATTCAGTGCCGATCCCAGCTCGGATATTTCGCTGCATCCGTCGGCGATGGGAGAAACTCTCTGCCAAAGGGAATGAGCCAGGTCGAGTCGACCACCGTCAAAGTTCTCTTTGATCTGCCTGGCCGCCAGCGATCTGAGCTTAGAGATCAACTCGACCACTTGTTCGTTTTGACTGCCGGCAGCCCCGGCCTTTAGAACAAAATCAATCGCTCCATCCAGGTCATTCCGCTGCAATGCTTTTTCTGCCTTTGTGATTGCTTCACTGGTATGCAACCTTGCAACAGCCGCCTGCTGCAAAACAATACCCGCCTGACCGTCTTGATCGCCGGCGTCTTTCAGTATTTCTTCACCGGTCGAAATCCAGCCTTCCTGAATGTGTTGTCTTGCCTGGGCAACCTTGAAAGAACGATGCCGGCTTCTAAGACGTTTTTGCTCCATCTCGCTGCAGATTGCCGAACGCAGCTTCGCCACATCAGCAGTATTGCCGGCCAGCTTCTCCGCTTTGTTGCAATCGGCCAGGGCAAGTTGTATCCGCTCCGCTTCAAGATTCTCCCGGCCGCGTTTGGCAAAGGCACGAGCGAGCCTACCGATAAGCTTTTGACCGCGACGATGTTCCCTGATGTCTTTTGACTGGACGATGTCAAATGCTTCATCCAACCGGCCATCAGCAATCGCACTTGCAGCTTGTTTTAGTCGTAGGATCAGCACTGTTATACTCCCGGCATTCACTGGCACGACAATTGAAGGTATATCGGCCTATTTTACTAAGTTTCGTATTAGTTTTCCAGTAGTTGCTCAGGTTGCTGCGTCTGGGTCGCAGTACTTGCCAGTTTTGTCTGTTGATCTCTGGCCTCGAAATAGTCGTCCACCTGTGTCAATAAATCTTCTTCAACGACCGCATCGACAGGAATTGCCTGAACGAACTGGCTCTCGTGGGCCAATATACGTTCGGCAACATCAAGACGTTTTTTGATCTGAGTGATGAGTTTTTCCGTCTGTGCGAGCTTGCTGTTGTCCACCTGGATATTCGATCCGACCGACGCGGCTTTGACAAGTCTATGCTGACTTGCAAGCGACTCGATCTTATCCTGGAGCATTCTCTTGCGGCTGCGGGTTTGCTCCAGCACCTGCATTGCTGCGTGCAGGGAGTTCTCGCGGCTGACCAGGAGTCGTTTCTTGCTGGCAAAGACCAGCTCGCTCTCTTTGAATCGTTCGAATCGGTTGGCCAAGTCTTCCTTGACATAACTGCGAGGGTATTCTCTGCCGGCGAAGCAATATTGGGCTTTTGGCTCTGCAAGGGCGCCGCGCAGCTTTGCAATTCGCAGCTCCTCTTCCTTCATAGAGTCCCCGCTCTTGGCGATATCGACATTCAGTGCCGCCACTTCCACTTCTTCCTGAGCAATCAGCCGGACGTTGGCGTGCATCTCGGGAATGATTTCATCCAGCAGATCACGGGCGCGTCTCAGCTCGAACTCGATAGGAACCGAGTCTTTTACCACGGTCCGCACCGATTTGGCCGAGCTGCGAACGTAACTGACGACGTCTTTGCCAAAGAGCATACCTCCGACAAGTGAAACGCCTGCCACAACAATCACGCTTCTTTTTAACCATTTCATAATCATTTCGTTACTCCTTAATAATATTAACTTTTACTTTAATTCTCGATTCTGGCCTCCACCGGGCCACATTTGGATTGTCGCACCTCAACCGGTTTTATTTCAAAAAATAATAACGTATCAGGCATCATGATTCTTACAAAGCAAGTCTGCCAGGGCCCTGTTAAATCAGGCAATACTCCGCCCTGCCGAAAAAACAGGTAAAGCCCGCCTCCTGTCAGGCGGGAAAATGCCGAAAATGATAAAAAACGACTTCTAATGACTTAACGACGTGCATTCTATATCGATATGGTGGTGTAGCAGAAAAACTTTAAGTACCGATAACATAAACTTTTATGAAAGTTTATCCTTTGAGGGCTTTTATATCTCCGAACTCGAATTAATTACCAATCGTATAACTAAATGGATCGGGGGGATCCAAGGATGCGGGTCGAGTTGAAATTTATCCTGACTCCACTTCTCAGCCCGCTCCTTTTATATTAGCATCATCTGCGAGTCCGGCTTTCGGGCTTCAAAGCAGCAGAACGAATTTTTTTAACTCCGCCAGACCTGATTATGGCATTAAAAATCAATGCCGAGCTTTTCTACGCCGGGCCGTTCTCCTTTACACTGCTTTGCTACTCGTCTTTAAAGATGGGCGTCCTGGTGAATTTCCCGAATTTATCCTGCCGGACCCGGTATCCTATAAATATCTTTGGCGGTGCGTTCGGATCGGTTGTTTGAATTACCGGCTCTGATGCAACCCTAAAGTCGTAGACGGGCGTCTTGGTGAATTTTCCAAAATCATCCTGCCAAATCCGGTATCCTGCCAATTTTCCTGGCGGTGCATCAGGATCGGTTATTTGAGTTACCGGCTCTGATGCAACTCTAATATCGTAGACGGGCGTCTTGGTGAATTTTCCAAAATCATCCTGCTGAATCCGGTATCCTGCCAATTTTCCTGGCTGTGCATCAGGATCGGTTGTTTGAGTTACCGGCTCTAATGCAACCCTAATGTCGTAGACGGGCATCTTGGTAAATTTACCAAAATCATCCTGCTGAATCCGATATCCTGCCAATTTTCCTGGCTGTGCATCAGGATCGGTTGTTTGAGTTACCGGCTCTAATGCAACCCTAATGTCGTAGACGGGCCTCTTGGTTTATTTTCCAAAATCATCCTGCTGAATCCGGTATCCTGCCAATTTTCCTGGCTGTGCATCAGGATCGGTTGTTTGAGTTACCGGCTCTAATGCAACCCTAAAGTCGTAGACGGGCGTCTTGGTGAATTTTCCAAAATCATCCTGCTGAATCCGGTATCCTGCCAATTTTCCTGGCTGTGCATCAGGATCGGTTGTTTGAGTTCCCGGCTCTAATACAACCCTAAAGTCGTAGACGGGCGTCTTGGTGAATTTTCCAAAATCATCCTGCCGAATCCGGTATCCTGCCAATTTTCCTGGCTGTGCATCAGGATCGGTTATTTGAGTTCCCGGCTCTAATACAAGCCTAAAGTTGTCCGAAGACATATCGCGTCCATCCACAACCCAGTATTCTTCGGACATAGCTTTACGGTCACCGGAACCAGCGCTTTCTTGAAATAGTACTACTATCTTCTTTCGCTTCCTGCTCAGCGGAAACGTGTTTGCATCCAGATACTGGTATCCTCTGTCCTGCATACACAAGCGTGTAGGACGATCCGAATATGCACATTCCAATAAATCCTGTTCACACTGCTCAATGCTCTTGCCCGCCTGATAGAAACAGGGCATCGAACATCCTGCAAATAATATAACCAAAACAGAAATAGTAATTGAGAATGTCAGATGTTTCATTGTTGGCCTCCTTTTTAAAAAGTTGCCATTGCTTCCACATTATTTTCCTCGCTATTCTAACAATTAGCTAACTTCGTGCAAGAAGCAATCTTCGCCAACGCCCGATTATAAATTTCAAGTCCGCAAGAATTTCACAATAAAACCGGCAATAGACCTGCCCGGGTTTTCAGATTTGCTGCACGGCTTGACTCACAGGCTTAATATCCCAAAAAACACTAAAATCCATCTATTTATCGGCAAAAAGTTCGGTCAATATCCAGAAGATTTGCTTCAACTCAAACTTGTTTTATAGCCGATGTAATATCTGGAAACGGTTGTTTGGCAAATTTTCAATAATTTCAACAGAAAAGAAAAGGAGTAGCGAGATAATGAAACAGATGCTGATTCTCATGTGCGTAATAGCGTTGGGTTTTCCGTTTACCCTGACAAGTTGCTGCAGAGTTGAGATGGCAAGCCTAAAAGCCGCTCTGGAAAACACTGAGAGTGAGAGAGACGGCCTCAAGACAAGATTGGACATTGTCACGCAGACCCGTGACCAGTTGCAAGATCAGGTCAATGAGATTACCAGCTCTCGTGAACAGTTGCAGGAACAGGCCGATGAACTCACGAAACGGCTCATCAAACTTACCAGCTCGCGCGACCAGATGCAGGAACAGGTCGATGAACTCACCGAGTCCCGCGATGCGCTGCAGAGGCAAGCTGACGAACTCACCCAGTCCCGCGACGCGGCTGTAATCGAGGCACGGAAAGCTCAGGAAAGAATTGACATGCTTGCAGCTCAGTTGCAGGCCGAGACGGGAAAGGTCCGCGAGCTGCAGGGCCAACTGAAGCAGATTCAAGCAGCCATCGCAGAACTCCAGAAAAAGCTCAAGTTGTGATAAAACCGGCCAAGAATCCTGTTATCAGAATGCAAGCGTGATAACGGTCGTGGTGTGCAAAAATAGTAGGAAAAGGTGGCTTCTCGACATAAGTGTTGGGCTTTTTGTTGTTTTTTTTGCGACATGATATGTTGAACATACCGAAAATTGTTGAAATTGAGATGAAATTACGTTATCATGGAACTTTAAGCTTGCAAGAGTGTTTCAGTAAAGTGTAAATGGGAAATCCCAGGTCTACCGAGTAATCGTTATATGATTGCAGTATCGGTAGCACTAAAACAGTGGTGTGAAGGATCATTATTCCTGATCAAGGAAGCTTGTCCTTAGAGAGGAGCGTCGAAATGATGAAAGAGATGCGGATTTTTACATGTGTGACGGCGTTGGGTCTTGCCTTAGCTCTGGCGGGCTGCAACAGAACCGAGCTGGCAGACCTCAAAGCGGCTTTGGAAAAAACCGAAAGTGAAAGAGACAACCTTCAGGCGCAGGTGAATACTGTCACGCAGACTCGCGATCTGTTGCAGAAACAGGTCAATGAACTTGCCGGCTCTCGCGACCGGTTGGAGCAGCAGGTTACCGAGCTTACCGGCTCACGCGATCAGTTGCAAAGGCAGGTCGAGGGGCTTACTGCATCCCGCGATGCGCTGCAGAACCAGGCCGATGAACTGACGCTATCACGCGATACGGCTGTCGTCGAGGCGAGGAAAGCTAAGCAAAGAATCGATGCGCTTGCAACCCAGTTGGACGCTGAGACGAAAAAGGTTCGCGAGCTCCAAAGCCAGTTAAAGCAGGTTCAGACCGCTATTGCCGAACTCCAGAAGAAATTCACCCTCTAACGGTCTCAAACGCGGCCAAATAAATCTGACTGTGCCACCTTCGCTTAGTACATGCTCCTTATACCGCCGGCGAGTTCGAGGATCATCATGATGCAAATCAAGAGATACACGAAGCAAGGTGTTTTGCGCTCGTAGAATGGACAATCCCCCATTGCACGTATTTTCATTCAAAAGGCAAGGGCTGAAGGGCTAATACTCACTTTTCTACCCGCATTTTACATGCTTACTCACGGACATACTTAAAAAATTTTGGTTTTTGCTTGACGCCCGGAACAAACTCGTGTTATAATCAGGTAATCTTTGAACGAAGCAAACATGCAATTCAGAATTGAAAACTAAACAGCTTTTTTGCACTGGATCTTTAGCGGTCCAACTCAAACCGCCAGTTTCTGTATAAGGAGATACACAAGAATCTGTGCCTTTTTCGCCCAGGGACTTAGGGGTATTGCTTTTGAGTTCCATTCAGGTTCAGGCTGACCTCAGTTGGACATATAGCAGCGGAGGAGTCGGCAAAAATGGGTTTTGCAGAGTTGATAATAATCATGGTCGTGGTATGGGCGTTCTGGTACTGCCGTCGAAAACCGAGCTAAGCTTTTCCTTACGTATTTAATACGAGCACATATAAGAAAAGGTTGTACTCCGGCAGAGCAGAAAATCAGCGCAAATGCAAAGGGGATATGAGAACGCCCTCCGATCAACGATAAGTAAGCAAGAGTCTCCAGTCCGGCATAGACAAGGTAGTAAATGGGGGAGTATCTGAAGTAAGTGGTATATCGACACGATTAAGTGTTCCGTAAAGTTGTCTTAACTGAAGTTCTTATCTCAGCCATAATATATTCCGGCAGTTCCGACCAAACAGCCTCGACATTAGCCAGGTCATCGGGAAGGTTTTGGGCTTGATTTTTTGTCCATTTCTGTTATTTTGGCGCCAGTTGGGTTTTTAGGTTTAGCAATAATTTTTGCAGGACATGGGATTTGGTGGCATCTGCTTCTTAAATGACAATCGGAGGTTCAAGTCCTGTCGGGCGTAATCCAACACACGGTTTTTAGGGCTACTGGCTGAGTAACAACAGATAGAACATGGCAATGAAACAAAGAAAGGCCAACTTTAGAAACAATCTTCTCAGAAGCCTTTTATGCAGTAATCTTATTTTGCTCATTTTAGGGATTACTTCGATTCCGGGATTTGCCGGCGAGCCAACCAAAGTGCCGGCACGCCGTCCCAATCTCAATAAAGACAAAGCCATACAATACATGCGCAGTTTCGATTTCGAATCCCTTCGTCTTGCTATTACCGACATGATCGAAACTTTTGGGCAGGAGTATCCAAAAGGCGGGCAGTACTTAGAGCATCTGGACAGCTTGAGAAAACTGAGCAAAACTGCGATTGATTCCTTCGGCCGGAATAATAATTCTCCGAAAGTCAATCTGTTAACACTCGCAGACGAACTCGAAAAGCTGCGATACGATTCATTGCTTTCAAATCCACTACTCGATTTTGACAAGCTGCTGCTGCTCAAACGCAAACGCGGGCAGCTTGGCCTGCCCGTCAACCACAAATGCAATACGGGTATTGAGCGAACCGGCTACGACAACGAAATTGCGATCCTCGAACCGATACGTCCTGATGGAAAGCTGCGAACACTTTACCGCCCAACCGCCGGAGAATTTGTCGGCGAAATGGACCTCCATTACGACGCCGGGAAGCTCCTCTTCACGATGCCCAAAGGCCCAACATGGCAAATCTTCGAGATCGGCATGGATGGCGGCCGCCTCCGGCAGGTCTCGCACGGCGAACACCCGGACGTGGACAACTTCGACGCCTGCTATTTGCCCGACGGCAGGATTGTATTCGTCTCGACCGCTTCGTATACAGCGGTCCCCTGCTGGCACGGCGTCGAACGCGCCTGCAACATTTACCTGATGGACGCCGACGGCGGCAACGTTCGGCAGTTGTGCTACGACCAGGACCTCGATCTTCACCCGGCCGTGCTGCCGACGGGCCAGATCATCTTCAGCCGGTGGGACTATACCGGACCCATGCATATTTACCTGCGTCCCCTCATGGTAATGAATCCGGACGGCACGGGCCAGCGGGCAGTGTACGGCAGCAATTCCTACTGGCCGAACGCGCTCTATTTCCCGCGAGGGATACCGGGTGCCCCGGGCAAAATCATTGCCGTCATCGCCGGCTATCACGGCGTGCCCCGGATGGGTGAGCTGGGCCTGCTGGATATTACCAAAGGCTCACAGGAGGCAGGCGGTGTCGTCCAGACAATTCCCGGACGAGGAAAAGCAGTCCAAACCGTCATCCGTGACAACCTCGTTGATAAATCCTGGCCGAAGTTTCTTCATCCATTTCCGCTGAGCGACAAATATTTCCTGGTCGCAGCTAAACCGAACCAAAAGAGTCCATGGGGCATTTACCTCGTGGACGTTTTCGACAACATGCTGCCGATTTATGTACGGCCCAAATTCGACCTGTTCGAACCTGTTCCATTAGCAAAGACATCCCGGCCCCCTGCTCTTCCCGACAGGATCGATCCGGCGAGTGACAATGCGGTCGTTTATATCGACGATATTTACGCCGGAGAGGGGCTAAATGGTGTCCCGCGCGGCGCCGTGAAAAAGTTGCGGGTTCTGGCCTATCATTACGGTTATCCCGGAATGGCCGGGCCGGACAAGATTGGCTCCGGCGGGCCCTGGGAAGTAATGCGTATTCTCGGCACCGTGGATGTCCACGAAGACGGCTCGGCGATGTTCACCGTTCCGGCCAACACGCCGCTGAGCGTCCAGCCGCTGGATGAGCAAGGCAAGGCAGTCCAACTGATGCGGAGCTGGTTCACGGCAATGCCGGGCGAAACGGTCTCCTGCGTCGGCTGCCACGAGAAGCCCATGCACATTCCCGTGCTGCGTCAAAGATTGGCCGCGACCCGTCCGGCGGCAAAGATCGAGCCGTGGTATGGCCCAGCGAGGGGTCTGGATTTCGAGAGAGATGTACAGACCGTGCTGGATAGATATTGTGTCGGCTGCCATGATGGCAAAGCGGCAACGAACGGGCCAAAAATACCCGACCTGAGGGCAGAGCGTTATGTGAAGAACTACCAGGGGCGGGAACTCACGAAGCTGGGGGCAAATCGATTACATCCCGTAGTACGTGCGGCGCTCGGTGGAAATAAGGTCAAGTACACACCCGCATACGAAGCTCTCATACCATATATTCGCAGGGTCAATATCGAGGACCACGTCGGCCTGCTGGTCCCCGGCGAGTATTATGCCGATACAAGCGAGCTTACCCAGATGCTCAGCAAAGGACATCATAACGTCCAATTGGACGCGGAAGCCTGGGACAGGCTCGTCACATGGATCGATCTGAACGGCCCCTGTCACGGCACCTGGGGCGAGGTCGGGCCGATTCCCGAAGGCGCCGAGAGGCGCCGGCAAGAGCTGCGTCAACTCTACGGCGGACCAAAGGACAATCCCGAGGCGATTCCGTTGCTGCCTCTCAAACATATCGAGCCGGAGCTACCCGAGCGAATCCCTGAAACAGAACAGCAAACACCCGGACTCGCTGATTGGGCATTCGACACCGAAGAGGCCCGGCTTCGGCAGAACGCCGCCGGGCCGGCCGCCAGGACGATCGACCTGGGCGCAGGCGTGACTATGAAACTGATGCGTATTCCCGCCGGCAAGTTCATCATGGGAGATGCCGGCGGCGAGCCTGATGAAAGCCCGCCCGCACCGGTCACAATCGACAAGGATTTCTGGATGGCGGCGTTCGAAGTCACCAATGCTCAATATCACCGATTCGACTCGGCCCACGATTCGGGTTATTTCACGAAGCGTTTCCAGGGCCCGGATGGACCCGGATTGTCCCTTGCCGAGCCTGAGCAGCCGGCGGTTCGTGTCTCATGGCAGCGGGCGATGGACTTCTGCCGCTGGCTTTCGCTTCAAACCGGCATAAACTTCACGCTGCCTACCGAGACCCAGTGGGAATACGCCTGCCGCGCCGGCTCGCAAAGCCCGCTGTCGTATGGCGAAGTGGACGTGGATTTCTCGCAATGGGCAAACGTCGCCGACAAGTCACTGAGCGTACGCCCCGGGCCAACTGGCGGCCTGGAGTCGAACATTACCGCCCACTTCGGCAAAGGCATCCTCGAATCGGCCGTATATGGAGGCAACATTCTCTGTGATATAACTTTTAACGATGGAGCAATCGCCACGGCGAACGCAGGAAGCTACCAACCCAACGCGTGGGGATTGTATGACATGCACGGCAATGCCTGCGAATGGACGCGAACGACATATAAGCCATATCCTTACAGAGCCGACGACGGCCGCGATGCTCTCGCGGAGCCGGGCAGGAAGGTCGTGCGAGGCGGTTCATGGTGTGATCGCCCGAAGCGGTGCCGTTCCGCTTTTCGGTTGAGTTATCCGGCGTGGCAGCGCGTCCACAATGTCGGATTTCGCGTTGTTTCCGAGATAAAAGTTCCCGAACAAGAATATGCGGCTTCGGCGAGTCTTGTCGAGCGAGATGCAACACTGCGTGATTCAGAATTAAGTAGTTATGGAGACAATTGAATATGAAAGAACGTTATATTAACAGAGCAACTATGTGGATGAGCATCTCTATCGTCCTGACCAGCTTCACTTATGTTACTTATGCCGCTGAAGAATACCTGTCCCCGACGGCGTTAGTTGCAGACAACCAGGGCGAAACAATCTACATTGCCGAGGCCACCGCCAAACAGATAGCTGTCTTTGATACGAAAACGGCGAAGGTAATAGCAACAATCAGCGTGCCTGCAGAGCCGACAGGCCTTGCCCTGACCGGCGACGGAACGATTCTCTACGTCACCTGTGGCGGACAGAAAGGATGCATCAGTGTCATAGATACACGCAATGCTAAATTGCTCCGCACGCTGCCCGCGGGCCATAGTCCCATAGCTCCCGTGCTAAGCCCGGACGGCAGTTTTCTATACGTGTGCAACCGCTTCGATAACAATATCTCGGTTATAAGCACCGAGGAAGGCAGGCAGATCAAGAAAATCCCCGCCCTGCGTGAGCCGGTCGCCGCCGGCATTACACCCGATGGAAACTGGCTCTATGTGGGCAACATGCTTCCATACGGCTCGGCGGGCGCCGACTCGATCGCCTGCAATATTTCGGTCATAAACGCTAAGACAATGGCATTTGAAATCGACATTGTTTTGCCGAACGGGAGCACGGGACTGCACGGCATTGTCGTTTCGCCGGACGGCCGGTTTGTTTTTGCCTCACACATTCTCGCCCGGTACACGGTTCCAACGACCCAGTTGGAGCGAGGATGGATAAATACAAATGCCGTCAGCATCATAGACGCCAGACGTAAGAGACTCATAGAAACGGTTCTTTTGGACGATGTGGATTATGGTGCTGCGAATCCGTGGGGTCTTGCCTGTACGAGTGACACAAAATACCTGTGCGTGACCCACGCCGGGACCCACGAGCTAAGCGTAATAGACATCGCCGCTATGCTCGAAAAAATCAACAGCTACAATAAACGCATCGGCAGGCAGCCTCAGAGCTTTGCCGGCGGCTCTTATACGGCATATGGTTCCGGAAATGAAGCTCCCTCGAATATTCCCAACGAACTGAGCTTTCTTTATGGCATTCGACAGCGCATCAAGCTGCCGGGCAAGGCCCCGCGAGCACTCACCATCATCGGCAGCAATGCTTATGTCGCTGAGTACTTCACAGACAGCATAGCCATCGTGGACATAAGCACCGATTCCAGGCCCAGGGCCACATCTATAGCCCTTGGCCCGAAGACCGACATGACAGTTAGGCGAAAGGGTCAAATGCTGTTCAACAATGCTGAGCTTTGTTTTCAGGGCTGGCAGAGTTGTGCCAGTTGTCATCCTTCCGACGCCCGGGTCGATGCCCTGAACTGGGATCTGCTCAACGACGGCTTAGGAAATCCGAAGAATACCAAGAGTCTGCTGCTCGCTCATGAAACGCCGCCGGCGATGATTACGGGAATCCGTGAAAATGCAGAGTTGGCCGTACGTGCCGGCATCAGGCATATCCAGTTTGCAGTGCGCCCGGAAGAAGAGGCCGCCGCAATCGACGAGTATCTCAAGAGCCTCAAACCGGTCCCCAGCCCTCATCTCGTTGACGGCAAGCTCAGCGAGTCGGCCGAACGAGGGCAAAAGATATTCGACAAAGCAGGCTGTGCTTCATGCCATACAGGAACGCTGCACACCGATTTGAAGACTCACAACGTGGGTACAGGTAAAGACCTGGACAAGGACCGGCAGTTCGACACGCCGACACTCGTCGAAATCTGGCGCACCGCACCATATCTATACGACGGACGGGCCGCGACCATTAAGGATGTGCTGACAATCTACAATCCCGGCGACAAGCATGGAGTGACATCAAATCTGACCGAAGCAGAGATAAAAGATTTGGCTGAGTTCATTCTGTCTCAATAGAACGTTCGAAAATAATGACAGCATAAGGAGATCGTTAAAATGAGAAAAGGCATTCGTTTTTTAACGCTGGCCGTGCTTCTCGTATTGTTGGCTTCAATTGGCTGCTCGGTAAACCGTGGGACAGAAGCTGATGTATCGACCATTACGATAGTCAGTCCATCGAACGCAACGACAGCAGAGTGTTTAGCGGCACAAGAAGTTCGCCGCTATGTGTATCTGCGGACGGGCAAGCTGCTGCCCATCGTTCACAGCGACAAAAACCTGCCTTCGAAAACGCCTTTAATTATCGTCGGACAGAAGGACCGCCCCGCCATCAGAAGATTAATAGACCAGAATGCAAAGCTGGCCTCCTCAGCAGGCTCGCTGGAATCTCAGCAATACCTGATTAAGACATTTGTGTCGCGGGCTTCCAGCCCGCGATTCGAGGGCGAGACGCCCTCGACACGGCAAGCCTTGCTGATTACCGGCGGCGATTCAGTCGGGACTCTCTACGCCGCCTACCGGTTCGCCGAGCATCTGGGCGTCCGTTTTTATCTGCATGGTGACACAATCCCCGATGAGCGTATCGCGCTGAAAATACCCGACCTGGATGAAAAAGGCAAACCACTGTTCGACATGCGGGGAATCCAGCCGTTCCACGATTTTCCCGAGGGGCCGGACTGGTGGAATACCGATGACTACAAGGCTGTCATTGCACAGCTTCCCAAGCTGCGTATGAACTTTTTCGGATTGCACACATACCCCCAGGGCGGCGTAGGCCCCGAGCCGGCCGTATGGATCGGCATGCCCGGAGACTTCAACGAAGACGGAACCGTGAAGTTCAGCTATCCATCAAGGCATTTCACTACGGCGAATGTCACCGGCGCCTGGGGTTATAAGCCGGCAAAGACAAGCGACTACACTTTCGGCGCAGCACAAATATTCGAACAAGACGACTACGGCCCGGACTATATGCACGGCATGAATCCATGGACGCAGCTTGCCGGGGACAAAGCAAACGAGCTGTTCAACCGTATGGGCGGCACGCTCAAAGAAGCCTTCGAATATGCCCACATCCTCGGCGTCAAAACCTGTGTCGGCACAGAAACGCCGCTCATTATTCCCGACGCCGTCAAAGAGCGTATCAAAAGCATGGGCAAGAATCCGTCCGATCCGGCAGTCGCGCAGGAACTCTACGAGGGAATGTTCCGGCGAATTGCCAAAGCCTATCCGCTGGATTATTACTGGTTCTGGACACCCGAAGGCTGGACGTGGGGCAATCCCAAGGACGAAGAGATCGAAGCTACGCTGGCCGATTTCCGAGCCGCCATTGCCGCCTCAAAGCAAGTCAACGCCCCGTTTACATTAGCGACGTGCGGCTGGGTACTGGGACCGCCAAAGGACCGGGCGATGTTCGATAATTCACTGCCCAAAGAAATGCCGATGAGCTGCATCAATCGCAACGTGGGTTTCGCCCCGGTCGAGCCCGGCTTTGCCAACGTCACCGGCCGGCCTCAATGGGCCATCCCCTGGCTCGAAGACGATCCGGCAATGATAATCCCGCAGCTCTGGGCGGGCCGCATGCGGCGCGATGCGGCGGATGCCCTGGCTTACGGGTGCACGGGACTGATGGGCATCCACTGGCGAACGCGCATCCTCGGGCCGAATGTTTCAGCACTCGCCCACGCCGCATGGCAGCAGAAAGACTGGAACCCGGACTTCGGCAAAAAAATCGAACCCCCCAGGCCAAAGCTCTCAGAGGGCCGCGAAGGCGGCAATGTCGCCGGATTTCCAAATAACGCTATAGCCGATACCGAAAACGACCCGCTCTACCAAACGGTCATCTGGGATGTGAAAGCCTATCGTCTGAAGGTGCCGAACGGGACATATACTGTGACATTGAAGTTCTGCGAACCTCACTACGGCGAGCCCGGCAAGCGGGTATTCGGCGTCACACTACAGGGCAAAAAAGTTATCGACCAGTTGGACATTTTCGCCGAAGTCGGCCAAAACAGGGCGCTGGATTACACTTTTGAGGATATCAAGACTGACAGCGGCCTTCTGGAAATCGGTTTCGAGAGCCTCGTGGAATTTCCGTTTATCGCGGCTTTTGTCGTGCAGGGTGAAGGCATAACAAAAAAAGTCAATTGCGGAGGTTCCGCTTATAAAGATTACGAGGCAGATACGCCCGCAACGACCACCGACAGCAGATCACGTGACCTGCCGGCAGAAGATTTTTACGCCGACTGGGCCCTGTCGCAGTTCGGGCCGGAAGCAGCCGGACAAATCGCAGCGATATTCATCGGCCTCGACGGAGGACCCTCGGCGACGGCTGAAAACCAGCAAAATACCAACCTGCCCCGGCCATCCACGTGGGTGGGAGGCCCCGGCGGCATCAGGCCGGACGAAAGAGACTGGGTACAGGTAAGCAGGGAATACGAATTCATTGAGGACTTGGCCAAAATACGACCGAATATCAAAGGGCACGGCAACCTCGAACGATTCGACTACTGGCTGGACAACTTCCGCTATCTGCGGGCAGTCGGACGAGTCAACTGTACCTGGGCCATGTTCAACGCAGCGATGAAAAAGGTCAAGGACGAAAAGGATACCCAGACCCGCAAACGATTGGCACGAGAGATTACCCTGCCGATTAGAAAGGAGCTTGTCGCCCAGGTTGCCGATGTACACAAGCATCTGCTGGCAACCGTCAACACAAACGGTGCGATGGGCAATGTAACAAACTTCCAGCAGCATTTGATGCCGACCCTGCTCACCGAACCCGGCAAGGAGCTGGCCAAACTTATGGGTGAAGAACTGCCGGCCGACGCAATGCCTTCAGGCCCATACAATGGTCCGCTGCGATTGATTGTGCCGACCGTGCGAGGCAGCCTGTCGGCCGGCGAGGATTTAAAACTCAAAGTGATTATTTTGGCTGCCACAACGCCCAAAGACGCAGCGCTACAATTCCGCCCAATTGGCAAAGGCAACTACAAAAAGATTCCGCTTACACACATTGCCCGCAGCGTATATTCCGCACTGATTCCCGCCGGCCGGATCGAAACCGACCTGGAGTATTATATCGAGGTAAACACAATCGATGGTCAGGAAAGCACTTTCCCCGCCACTGCGCCGGACATCAACCAGACAGTCGTGATAATGAAGGAGAGATGAGAATGAGCGAACAGGATTACACACGTCGCAGTTTTTTGAAGGCCATTGGGCTGGGTGCGGCGTGGCTGGCTGTGTCGCGGGCTTCCAGCCCGCGATTCGAGGGCGGGACGCCCTCGACACGAACAAATGCCGCTCAGCCGCGGACAGACGAGGCGACGGGAGAGAAGCTCAATTTCGTTTTCATTCTCGTTGACGATTTAGGCTGGATGGATACCGGCTGCTACGGCAGCAGGTTCTACGAAACGCCGAACATTGACAGGCTTGCCGCCCAGGGCATGCGATTCACCGACGGCTACGCCGCTTGTGCGGTCTGCTCACCCACACGGGCGGCAGTAATGACGGGACGCTACCCGGCACGTCTCGGCGTGACCGACTGGATCCGATCGAGGTTCCAGGGCGGCGAAATACCCGAGAACAAGAAGAATCCCACAGACTACGTCGGCGGTAAAGACAAAAAGCTTTTGTGTCCACCCAACGCACTGTGGATGGAGCTTGAAGAGATTACCATCGCCGAAGCACTCAAAACCGCAGGATATACTTCGTGCCACATCGGAAAATGGCATCTCGGCGCCGATGACTGGTACCCTGACAGGCAGGGATTCGATTTTAATATCGGCGGTTGTGACTTCGGCCAGCCGCCCAGCTATTTCGACCCTTATTCTCGAAAGCGACAGGGAACGATACCGACACTAAGCCCCCGTCGTGACGGCGAGTACCTGACCGACCGTGAAGCGGATGAAGCCGTTAACTTCATTCACAGCCACAAAGACAAGCCATTCTTCTTGTATATGGCTCATTACGCGGTCCATACGCCCATCCAGGGCAAAGAAGACGTGGTCGCAAAATACAAGGCCAAAGAGCCGACAGACCAGAATAATCCGACGTACGCAGCGATGATCCAGAGCGTTGACGATGCCGTGGGCAAAATCATCTCCGCGATCGACGAACTCGGCATAGCGGAAAAAACGATTGTGTTCTTCACCAGCGACAACGGAGGGCTGCTGGGCATAACCAGCAATACTCCCCTGCGTGCCGGCAAAGGCTATCCGTACGAAGGTGGAATTCGTGAACCTCTTATCGTCCGCTGGCCGAAGGTAATAAAAGCCGGCACAATCAGCCACGAGCCGGTAACCAGCGTCGATTACTTCCCGACCATTTGCGAAGCGGCCGGTGTCCTTCTGCCGCGAGATCGCGCTATCGATGGCGTCTCGCTCCTGGGGCATCTGAAATCCAACGGCACCGATAAGCTGGATCGTGAAGCGATATTCTGGCACTTCCCACACTATCGCGGTAAGATCGTTCCTTACAGCATCGTTCGAGCGGGTGACTGGAAACTCATCAAACGGTACGAGGGCAAGACTTTCGAACTGTTCGATCTCAAGGACGATCTGTCGGAAGAAAATGATCTCTCGGAAAAGATGACGGAGAAGGTCAAAGAACTCGACGCGAAATTAAGCAATTGGCTGCAGGCCAGTAATGCCAGGCTGCCCAGGCCGAATTTATCGCCGGGCTAATAATTTCTAAGCCGGCTATCTGCAATATAGTCCAAGATATACAATTGGAAAGGAGAGCAAAACCAATGAGAACACATAACCGACGCTATTTCCTGAAAGCTTTGGGTCTGGGAGCGGCTGCCATGGCAACGCCGAGCAGGTTGTTTGCAGAGCAAAAGGCAGACAGCAGACCTAATATCCTGTGGATTCTGTCCGAGGACATCAGCCCTGAGTTGAGCTGCTACGGCACTCAAGCCGTGCAAACTCCGAATCTTGACAAGCTCGCCGGCCAGGGGATTCGCTTTACCAACGCATTTACGACCGCCCCGGTTTGTTCGGCCAGCCGCTCGGCAATGATTACGGGAATGTTCCAGACATCTATCGGCGCTCATCATCATCGCAGCCACCGCAACGACGGTTACACACTGCCCGAACCGGTCCGGCTAATCACTGAATACTTCCGGGACGCGGGCTACTTTACGGCGAACGTCAAAACCGCAGCCCCGGGAGTAAAAGGCTCGGGCAAGACGGATTTCAACTTCAAGTTCAAGAATGCCTTTGACGGCAGCGACTGGAATCAGCGCAAAGCCAGCCAGCCTTTCTTCGCTCAACTGTCCATCAGCATAACCCACCGGGGCGGGCACTGGAAGAATCTGCGCGACCAGCTAAAGAATCCGGTCGATCCTGCCAGGATCAAGCTGCCCCCCTACTACCCCGACCACCCGGTTGCACGAGAGGATTGGGCAACGTATCTGGACTCCATTCAGGTTATGGACGGATACATCGGCAAGATTCTAAAACGTCTCGATGACGAAAACCTTGCCGACAACACTGTAGTTATTTTCATAGGCGATCACGGCCGCTGTCACGTCCGCGGCAAGCAATGGCTTTATGACGGGGGTATCCATATCCCACTTATCGTTCGCTGGCCGGGCAAGCTCGAAGCCGGGCAGGTATGCGACGACCTGGTAAGTTCGATTGACATCTCGGCAACAGCGCTGAAGATTGCCGGCGTTGATCCGCCCAGGCACATCCAGGGAAAGCTCTTTCTTGAGCCTGATGCAAACGGTAATTACAAGCCCGTCAATAAGCATGAGTATATCATCGCCGCCCGCGATCGCTGCGACGAGACCGTCGACCGAATCCGCTGCGTCCGGAACAAGCAATACAAATATATCCGCAATTTCATGCCGGAAAGACCTTACACGCAGAGGAATGACTATAAAGAGCGGTCTTATCCGATGTTGAATCTCATGAAAGAGCTTCACGCTCAGGGCAAGCTGACGACCACCCAGGCGCTGTTCATGGCGCCGCGAAAGCCGGACGAGGAACTGTATCATATCAAGAATGACCCATACGAGATCAACAACCTCGCAACTTCACCAAAACATCAGCAGACATTGAAAAAGATGCGGGCAATTCTGGATAAATGGATCAAAGACACATCCGACATGGGTCGGTTTCCGGAAAAACCCAGTGCCATTACACCACGGGACCGAAAAAGAATATATGGAGAGTGATACCGCCCTTTGGGACCCAACGTAAGCTACGCCGGCAAAGCTTTAAGAGTCAAAATGTGTTGCTGTTGCAGAAATTTTGCGCCCGGCCTTAACTGAACCATCAAGATTTAGAACAATTTGACTTCGATTTTTTTATCACGCCACTCGGCGATAAAAGATTTCATCTCCTCCAGTAATAGTTGTAGCTGCTCAGTATTTTCAAGCAGATTTTCGTAAAAGTTTCCATCGTTGAGGAGTTTGGCAGCGCTGCCCTGGCCGTTGTTGACCTTCTCCAAAACCAGCTTAAGTTCTACCATGACCCCGCTCAGATTTTCGCTCGTATCGACCATTGCAGTTATGAGCTTTTCTGTTCTGTCATCGACACTTTTCAGGGTCGATGTCCCGGCAGCGGTAAACTTACGGATTTCCTCGCTCGTATCGACAACTGCAGCGACAACATCTTCTACCTTGGAATCAGCATTCTCCAGAGTCGTAGTCCCTGCGGCGGCAAGCTTCTCGAACTCTTCCAACGTATCCTTGGCCTGTTTCGACGCTTGGGCAAAATTGGCCAGCGTTTTCATTATGTTCTCTTTGCTGTCTTTGTCGCCCATAATATCATTAGCGTTACTGATGAGATTGCCAAGGCTCTCGATCAATCCATCGAGTTTCTGCTGGCTTTCTTCCGGGAAGAACTCGCTTGTCATACCGGTGGAGCCCTGGAGCCATATTCTATCCAACAGATATTTTGTTTCCGGCCGGTTCGGATCAAGTGGAACCACAGGTATCCCAGGGTACTGTTTAAGTTCGATATAACTACTCCCCAACCCACGTGTCATCAGTTTTACCTCAACGCATGAGGGAATCGTAACGTACCGTTTATCAATACTAAGAATAACCACCGTTTGATAATACTCCAGGCCGTTAACCATATCTTTCCGTATTTCCGGAGCCATGAGATTTGTGACTCTTCCGATCTGATAGCCGCAAAACCGCACGGGCGTATCCTTCTGAACTCCCGTCGCCGTCGGAAACTGGACAAAAACTTCAAAAGAATCGAGCTTGGTGACAATGCCTGGCAAATCGCCGAACTTCAATATTAGCCAGACAAACGCACAAATACCCAATATTACAAAAAGACCCACAATGATATTGTGCCTTTTTTGAGTGGTCTCGTAGTCGCTCACTAATTGCCTCCTTTAAAATCGCCGTGTCCTTCCAGAAACAGCTCCCTTATGGCACGCAAAGGATAGCCGCTGTTGTTAAGTTTCTTTATCAGTTTAATCCGTTCGATACTCTTTTCATCAAACAGCCGTCTGCCGGTTGGCGTAACTTCTGTAGGCTCAAGTAAACCAACCATAAGATAATATTGCAGAGATTGACGGGAAATGCCAGCTTTTTTTGCGGCTGTACCTATCGGAGCTAATTTGCTTTTCTCACTCAACGGTTATCCCTGTAAAGCTGAAAAATAACAAAAACATAATTTAGAGAAAGTCCGATGACCAGAATTTATCCAGATTATACCGATTCGGTTATGATATGCCCAGAAGTTTCTATACACTAAAAAACGACTTTTACACCGACCAATACGGCAAACATCTCGAGCAGGCTTCGACAACAGATCGGGCTATCTTGCTTAAAGTAGGGGCGGTTCGCGAACCGCCCGTACGCCCGAAGGAGATGCCTGTTATATTTGCTCTAAAAGTTTACCTACCGGGTGAAGCAGGGGCGGCGAACCAGTTTTCGGGATCGTTGCCGTAGTCGGTCGGGACCTTTCGCGTTAAGGCCATACCGTCGCCATCCGCTTCGACGGGCCAGAGGTCTATTCCATTCGGACAATTTTCGGGATGGGAGCCGTCACTGTAATTTACCCTGTCGACGCGGATGTATTGGCGTATGTTCTCCTTGTCCACGTCGCCGGGCATGCTAAGCTCCAGGCTTTCGCCGGCGTTGCTCAGGTTGCCGTCGTAGGGGCCGATGCCTCGTCTTCGCTCGGCATGAACAAGCTCTTCAGCCTGAGCGGAGTCGAAAGCCTGAGCGGAGTCGAAGGCTGCCGGCTTTTTGACTATCAATATATAACCGCCGGC
>Ga0307378_10003806_pt1 | contig 21894 bp, 17 predicted proteins | sample UN1MG_FD_202238 | JGI IMG/M metagenome (GOLD analysis project Ga0307378, IMG submission 202238) | Soil microbial communities from Risofladan, Vaasa, Finland - UN-1 | ecosystem: Environmental > Terrestrial > Soil > Coastal area > Acid sulfate soil | place: Finland: Risofladan, Vaasa | collected...
ACACAATGCCGCGGCCGATTCTAATGGCCTGTCCAAACACGGGACGGCTGGCGGCGCCAGTGGTTCAGTTGGTGGAGTGGATGCTTGAATTGCCCAGGCCACTTTCTGATGTCTGGGCGGAGCACGACGCGGGGACGGCAGCTTCCGAGAGAAGCTCCGCCCCACACCTGGAACCAAATTACAGCTCTCGGCTGCGGTCTGCCGCGGCCATTCTCTCCGAGATGAGCTTTCCAATTCTCTGCTTGAAGACGGCGGCATCGAACTTCTGCGCCGCCTCACGCAGCTTCTCAGGCTCAAGTCTGAGGCTTTCGGACCGATGGATGGCCTCGATGAGAGAGGCTGGCGTCTGCTCGGGGAATAGGACGCCGGTCTTGCCGTCCTCAACCGTCTCCAAAACCCCGCCAGCGGCAAAAGCGATCACCGGTCGCCCTGACGCGAGCGCCTCAACAGGCACGATACCGAAATCCTCGACGCCGGAGAAAAGCAGTGCCCTGCACCGGGACAGGCGCCAGGCGACCTCCTCGTCTGGGAGCGCCCCCAGAAACTCCACGTTACGAGGCGCCATTTTTCTGAGCTGTCTCTCGTGTTGGCCTTCGCCGATTATCTTGAGCTTTCGGTCGAGGCCCTTGAACGCTTCAATGGCGATGTCAAGGCGTTTGTATGGTGCGAAAGCGGAGACAATGAGGTAGTAGTCCTCGGGAGAGTCGGGGGCGATTGTGAACCTCGAGAGATCGACAGGCGGGTAGATAACGACTGATTCCCGCCCATAATAGCGTTTTATTCGTCCGGCGACGAACTCGGAGATTGCGACAAAATGCTGGACCCTATCTGATGTCTCTCTGTCCCATTTGCGGAGCCTGTTGATGAACGGCGTTACTAATGCTCGTCTGACTGTTCGAGGCGGGAAGTAGGAATCGAACTGGTCCCAGGCGTATCTCATCGGGGTGAGGCAAATACATACTGAGACCGCAGCGGTCGGAGGGACGGCGCCCTTTGCGGCGCAGTGGCTGACGCTGAGGACGAGGTCGTAGCCGGAGAGATCGAGCGATTCGACGGCGCTTGGGAAGAGCGGGAGATAGAGTCGGTAGTGCTTTCGGACGAACGGCAGGTGCTGGACAAAGGAGGTGCGAATCGGATGCTCTTCGATGGTCTTGGAGACCGTTCCCGGGACGTGCAGGAGCGAGAATATCGTCGCGGTCGGAAACATCTCGCAGAGAGCCTCGAGTATCCGTTCGCCGCCTCGGGTGCCAGTCAGCCAGTCGTGAACAATTGCGGTTTTCATGGGTTGCAGGTTCCGAGTTCCAGAACGGAATATCGCGCCGGGAGCTATCCCGTATCTTCCCGGGGCAGGATGATGACCTTGCGGTCTTGGACCTTGAGCCGGCCCTCGGCAAAGAGCTTGATCGCCATCGGATATAGCCTCTGCTCGACGCTATGGACACGCGATCTAAGGGTCTCAACGGTATCGTCCTGCCGGACCTCGACTGGCTCCTGAAGTATGATGGGACCGTGATCGTATTCCTCATCGACGAAATGCACCGTAACGCCTGTGAACCGAACGCCGTGGTCCAAGACCGCCTTGTGCACACGGTCACCGTAATAGCCCTTGCCGCAGAAAGCCGGGATGAGCGCTGGATGGATGTTGATCGCCGGAATCCGCGGCCGTGTTCCCAGCTTGATCAGGTGATTGTATCCCGCGAGGACTATCAGGTCTATGTCGTGCTTCTGTAGTCGTGCGCTGACCGCTTCGGCGAAGTCGATTGGGTCTTTGAAGTCCTTGCGATTGACTATCTCAACGGGGATGCCTGTCTCCTTTGCCCGAACCACACCATAAGCGTCTGGCCTGCTGGAGACCACTACCGCGATTTCAGCCGGCAGACTGCCAGCCTGTATCCTGTCGATGAGGTTTTGTAGGGTCGTTCCCGCGCCGGAGAGCAGCACGGCAAGCGAGACAGGCTTGGTGTCGTAACGAGCGTGGTGAGGCATCGTTTCTATCTGATGCCCGAGCCTATCGGGACGTCCTTGTCAACTGTGAGCAGCGACACTATTTCCTTGCCTTCGGCGGCCAGAACCATCCCTTGGGACTCGATGCCGAATATCTTGGCAGTGGCGAGATTCGCCAGGAATATGATCTTTTTGCCAACCATCTCCTCGGGCGCATAAAACTCCCTCATGCCTGCCACAGCGGTGCGGACCTCATCTCCGATGTCAACCGTGAGCTTCAAGAGCTTCTTTGAGCCCTCGACAGCCTCTGCGGAGATGATCTTGCCCACGACGAGCTGAACCTTCGCGAAATCGTCGATCGTGATCATTGGTTTTCCCTTATGTGTCTTCGCTTTGCCCGAAGCCGGTTTCGGCACGGCGTCCGTCGCGGGCAGTTTCCTCTTGATGAACACGGGTGAGACATCGCCTATTTTGCTGCCCGGCTGAAGGCCGCCCCACCTCACCTGTTGAGGCAGGTTGGCCGTCTGCTGTGCCGAATCGCCGAGCTGGCTGAGCATCTTGGCCGCGGCCGAGGGTATGAAGGGCTGCAACATCCTAAGAATGATGCGGCCTGTCTCGAGAACACAATAAAGGGCGGAGTCGAGCCTCTCGTGCTCGCCGTCCCTGTAAAGAGCCCAGGGCTTCTCGCGGTCTATGAAGATGTTCGCTTTCGATATCAGCTCCCACACAGCCTCGAGCGCCTTACGGAAATCGAGGTCATCAACATATCGGCAGTAAACCTTGAACGTAGACTCGGACATATCTCGCAATTGCGTGCCTGATGCGCCCGTATCTTGCGGTATGCGTCCCTGCAAGTATTTCTTGCACATCGAGAGCGACCGATGAACCAAGTTGCTCAGGTCGTTTGCCAGATCGCTGTTGTATCGCTTTATCAGGTTCTTCTCAGAGAAGTTGCCGTCCTGACCAAACTGGACGTCGCGCATCAGAAAATAGCGCACAGCGTCCGCGCCGAACTCCTTTGCCAGGTAGAAAGGATCGACGACGTTGCCGACACTCTTGGACATCTTCTGGCCAGAGACGCGCAGCCAGCCGTGATTATAGAGCGATTGGGGCAGCGGTATGTCCGCCGACATAAGCATCGCTGGCCAATAGACGCAGTGGAACTTCAAGATGTCCTTACCTAGAAGGTGAAGGTCACATGGCCAGTAGCGGGCGAACAAATTCTCGTCGGTTCCGAAGCCAACGCCCGTGAGGTAGTTGATCAAAGCGTCTATCCAGACGTAGAGCGTGTAGCCCTCGGCGTTCGGGATTTTTATGCCCCACTTGAGGTTCGACCTGCTGATGCAGAGGTCTTTCAAACCTTGCTCGACGAAGCGCCTCGCCTCGTTCATCCTGAAATCTGGCCTGACAAAGTCGGGATGTGCATCGTAGTGCTCAAGTAGGGGCTTCTCGTATCTGGAGAGGGCGAAGAAAAACGCTCGCTCCCGGAAGCGCTCGACGGGCCGGCCACAGTCGGGGCACTTGCCGTCCTCAACCTGTAGGTTGGTCAAGAAGTTCTCCTCGAACTTGCAGTACCAGCCCTCGTATTCACCTTCGTAGATATCGCCCTTCGCCATCATCCGCTCGAGGAACTTCAACACACCCTTCTCGTGTCTTGGCTCAGTCGTCCGAATGAAGTCGTCGTTGGCGATGTCAAACTCCGTCAAGAGCCTTCTCCAGACCTCGGCTATCTCGTCAACGTATTGCTGCGGCGCTATCCCCTTCGCGGCGGCTGCCGACTGAACCTTTTGCCCGTGCTCGTCCATCCCCGTCAGAAACATCACGTCGTAGCCCATTGCCCGCTTGTAGCGGGAGAGGACGTCCGCTGCGATCGTGGTGTAGGCGTTGCCGATGTGCGGCACGCTGTTTGCATAGTAGATCGGCGTCGTGACGTAGAATGTACTCTGTGACATGTCAGATGTTCTCTATATCAAACGGAAGCAACAGCGATTCAACAGCCGGTAATATGCCATTCGACCAGGATTCGATCAAGCCGGCACATTCCTGAGAAACCGTAGCGACGGACGCAGGCGGGGCCGGCATTATGCTCATCCATGCGTATTCGTGAGCAATTCGATCAGTGCAAGTGAAGCGGTGTAGCCCACACATCAGTAACGGGCGACATGCTCCCCGGCCAGCAGAACGCCGTGTAGAATGTGTAAGTCCCCGGAGCGAGGGAGCCGTCCAGAACCACGTCAATGAAGGTGATAGCGTTTGGGCAGAAATGTCCGGGCAGTGGGCGAAACTCAAGAGGCGCAAGCTGCGTGTCGAAGGCTGGTAGGGACAAGATGCCTCCGTCCGGGAGAACGATTAGCGCGTATAGGTCAACGTCGAGCGGCTCGCCAGGATTGTAGCAGTAGAAGCTCGCCGTGAGCCGGTCGCCGGCGTAGAAATCCTCGCCATTTGCCAAGATGGCGGCTGTTGGCGCCCCATCGCTGGGGTATGTCCCGACACAATTCGAGACCTGAGACCAGTTGGCGGAATCGTCAATCGCCTTGATCGCAAAATAGTAATAGCTTCCGGGCGAGAAGCCCGAGATGACGAAGTGCTCGGCGGCGCCGCTTATCTGAGGCGTCCAGGACGTCGAATCGGCGTAAACGGTGGCGGCTGGCCAGTTGGTCTCGTTGATCGGCGCATCGGCGAACCTCAGCTCGTAGTCGCTCGCAGTCCCGAACCTCCCATTGTCGCCAGTTGCGGTGAACCTCAGTAGTATCTCGCCCGTATTGAGCCATTTCCGAGCAGAGAGGTCGAATATCGGCGAAGGGGGCACGGATTCGCCGGTCGGTGTTGCCGAGGCGACGTTCGAGATTCGTGAGGCGTTCTGCGCCTCGTCAATGGCTTTGATGGCGAAGTATAAAACTCTGTTGGCCGTAAGGTTAGAGACGGCGAAAGTCTCGAGGCTTCCGGCGGGTTGCGGGACCCATGCAAGAGATGGCTGATAAAGGGTTGCGCTAGGGAAGTTCTCGGAGGTGATCATCGAAGATGAGTATCTGAGTTCATAGGATGAGGCTTCACCCTCGATGCCGTTGTCGCCGGTTGCGGTGAATCTCAACGTAACAGAGTTTTCGCCGGGCGTGGCCGATAGATCACGTATCGATGATGGTGGGACCGTGTCCTGACCGGACATGGCCGATGCGCTGTTTGAGACGTCCGATTCGTTTGAGCTGTCGTCGAACGCCTTGAGCGCGAGGTAATAAGCTCTGCCCGACAGAAGGCCTGAGATGGTCTTGAGCTCCTGCTCACCTGAGGGCAGTGGGGGCCAGGCGAGCGAAGGCTGGAACGTCTCGACGAACGCCCAATTGGCGGCCGTGATCTCGAACAGGGCGTATTTGAGAATGTATCTGGTGGCCACTCCCAGGTCGCCATCGTCGCCGGTCGCGGTCCACGAAAGGATGAGTTCGCCCTCGACCTGGCTCTCCTCGGCGGCAAGGTCGTTGATGCGAGCTGGAGGCACGCGGTCCTGACCTCCCCCAGCGGAGGCGCAGTTTGAGACGTTCGACCAGTTGCTGGCGTCATCGAGCGAGATGACTGCGAAGTAGTATGCGGTGCTGCTTTCAAAGGTTGAGATGACCCAGGATTCCTGGCTGCCGGCCGTCTTGGGGACCCAATCGTGCGAGGGAGCGTGGACCTCGGCCGCGTCCCAGTTGGCCTCGTTGATGAAGGACTCGGAGTATCTCAGCTCATAGCCGACGACCGTCCCGACTGTTCCATCGTCCCCGGGCGCAGTGAAGCTCAACGTTATCTGGCCCTCGAGCGGCCCGGAGACGGCAAACAAGTCGTCAATTGTCGCCGGCGGCACATCGTCGGACGGGGCCTCGGTCGAGGCGAGGTTGGACATTGCCGATGCGTTGTCGAGGTCGTCGAATACCTTCAGCGCGAAGTAGTATGTCTTTTGTGCGTCGAGGCCAGTGACGCTCTTCTGCTCCTTCACGCCAGCCTCCAGCGGAACCCAAGCGGTGGAGGGCGAATAGAGGGTTGCGCCCGAGAACCCTGACGCCTCGAACGGCTCGATGCTGTATCTCAACTCATAGCGGGTCGCCGTGCCCGTTTTGCCATCATCACCGGCTGCGGTCCAGCTGATGTCGCAGATTGTGGGGTCGTCCGTGTCCCTTTGGGCAAAGAGGTCCTCGACCTTCGCGGGTGGGATTCTGTCCGAGCCGGACCCGACGAACAGCATCTCGATCGTCGAGTCGGCCACGTTGGCCCCACTGTCACATGCGTGGACGCTAAGCTCGACCACGCCTTGCCCGCTGTATGAAACGGGAAGATATGTCGAATAGATGAAATCGCCGGCGCGGAGGTCGCCGTGCGTGCCATCATCGTAGAGCACGGTTTTTACCTCGCCCCCGATTGGGAGCAGATTCGCCTCTACCGACGTTATGTTCTGATGTCCGTCCCTTTGAACCGCACAGACGCAGAACAGGACGTCTGCCTCGCCATCTCTTCCCTCGGTCATGTCCACCAGGCTGGGGTAGGCCAGTGCGAACGCTATCTCGACAGTGGCGCTGCCGCCGCTCTCACGCACTGAACGCTGTGTAGTTGCAGTGTCAACCGAGATTTGAGCCAGCTCGGCCTGGGAAACGGTGAAACTTCCCGTCTGAGGCACGAATAATGTCTCGAGGTTGAGTGGACCCTGGGCAAAATCCTCGGTCATGAGGTAGTAGGTGCCTGGGGCAGGGTAGAAGCTCACCCTTCCCGAGGCGCCGAGGCTGCCCTCGTTCTTGCGGCCCAGGTAGAACCCATTCTCCTCGAATAGGTATGCCCTTGCAGATGAGAAGGGCGTCCCGTTCTTGGTGACGTTCACCTCGATCTGGTTTTGGATAAACGTCTTTGCGACTGTCGTTGAGTCCCCGGCCGAGAGGCTCACGAGGCGCTCCGTTCTGGAATCTTGGGCATCAGTTCCCGCTGTGAACTGGAGCCGATACTCGCCTGGGGGAACGGTTAGCGTCCGTTTGCCGTCATCACCAACGCCATACTCGGGCGTTGAAGCGACCCATTTGCCCAAGTTCTCGTCGAAGACCGTCACGTCGCCGTTGCACGACCCATTGTTGTTCTCGATCCTGGCATTGATGTTCGCCGTATCGACGACGATGTCGCGATCGAGGTTCTGTCCGCTGTTGACAGCGAAAGGCGAGGCAAGCCTCTGGACGAAAGCAGGCCCGTCGAACCCGTTATACGTGAGCTCCGCGTCGTATTGTCCGACCAGAAGGACGTAGGAGCTCTGGCCCAATGGCAAGTTGCCGAGGTTGGGAGCCTCAGCGCTTTTTTTGTCCTTGCGGAATAGGCTCGCAAAGTCCTTGTAGCCGGCCGATTCGGGGACGTAAACGAAGAGACCAAGATTGCTCGGGACTGGCCCGGCAGTGTCGAACGTTGAGAGCGTAACCTGGCCCTGGGCAACCGTCTCCCGCTCCTGTTTTCTCTCGCCGGAGGAGAGGTGTATGTTGGCCACGATCGGGCCAACGGCGATGCTGTTGGGATCGACGTATTGGTAACGAAAGCTGAATGTGTCGGGCATCAGGTTGAAGGTGTGGTCGTTTGCGGCCAGGAGCGGATAGCCGTCGTCAGCCGTAAGGAGCTCGCCGGATGAGTTGTATATCCAGAGCCTACCCTCGGCGGACCCGTTAAGGTCCCGGAGATCGACCCAAATCGTGCCATTATCGAACGTAACGGTATCGGCATCTGTCTCGCCATCTATTAGCCCGAATCCCCGTGTGAGAACGCACGTCTGAGGCGAGGGCGTGTCATATATATATTTGATGGTATAGGTGCCCGCTGGAACCTGCCACTGCTCGAAGCCATCGTCGCCAACGCCGTATCGCGATGTCTCCTCCACAAGCGCTCCCGTTTGCTGATCATAGATCGAGGCGCGGCCGCTGCATGGGCCATTGAGGTCATGTAGATAGACGCCCAGCGTGCATGAGTCGGAGCCGCGCTCGTAGTCCAGCAGGTTCAGCGTGTAGGAATTGGTCTCAAGATCGTTCGCGTCGATGTCGAAGAAAAAACGCTCGATTGGCTCGCCCGATTCGGGTGCGAAGAAGACCTGAACGGAGTATGTGCCGGGCACGAGGCTTTCATAGGAGCAGAGCCCGCCCTCGTGCGCAAGCGCACTTGCGACCGCCTCGCCGGTGTCCTGGTTGAAAACAAAAGCTGTCGCGGAGCTCGCCGGCACGTTCTCGCCATCATAGCGGACCGTCAGCGACAGACCGCAGCCCCGCTCGACAGTGGTCTGGAGCGTCTTCGTCTCGCCCGGCTCGAGCGTTTGGCCCACCAAAAACCAGGTCTTAGGTGGGTCAACAAGCGAGTTCTCGATCCGAACGCTCACGCTGCCGGCTGGGACATATCCGAAGTCAACCAAGCCGCCTGCGCCCGGGCTCCTGTCCTCCGCAATCACATCGAAACTCGCATCGTGTATCAGTGCGAGCTTTACGCCATCATCGATGACCGGCGTCCCTGCCGCATCCTTCACCAGACACTTGAGCCTCGCGACCTCGTCCAGCAGGATCGGCAGACTAGCGCTTCCGTCGGCGGGCGCCGCAAGCGTGAAGTAGTATCGTTCCAGATGGACGAGCCCTCGGGTATAGACCAACTTTGCTTTATAGTCGCCCGCAACGACCTCGCCAAAATCCACGCGACCAGACGCGTCGCACTGCCGGCTGGCGACAACTTCCGAGAACGGAGCTGACTGGCGCGAGAGCGAAACCGTTGCCGAGTTGGATGGTGCACGCCCGAACGAATCGGAGACCGTGAAAATAAGGCTTGAACAGAGCGGTATCTTGACGCGCCGCGTCTGATTCGAGAGTGGTTGAACCACAATGTCGAACGTGTGAAAGCCGGCATCGGTGCGCATTGACCAGTGGCGAACCCTGGCGAAATATATTCCCGGAGCCACGTTATCGTAGTGCGCCTCGCCCAGGCCGTCGCAACGCGTCTGGCCGACGAGCGTGCTGGAGACCTGGTCGTATAGATAGACGTCTATATCGCCCGTTGGCACCGATCCCGCCTGGGAGCGAACCTGTATCTTGAGGTCGCCGCCAGAGCGGAAGCTGATCGTCTCGTTAGCTGTCTCGCCCGAGCCGACGACGATGTGGTGCTTGAACTTGACCACGACAGGCTGCACACCTACATGCTTAACCCTGACGAAATATGTCTCGGCGCCAAGCCCCGAGAAGGTGAGCTTGCCATTCTGGTCCGTCTCGATCTCGCCCGGCGGGTCCTTGAACGCGAAACTGTGCTCCACGAAGACTGCACCTAGCGCATCGCCGGCCGAGACAGGGCCAGAATCGTCAAGAACTGTCAGCTCGATGCTCGCCGCAACCGCGCCTGAGACGAGGCCAAGCAAGCAGAGAGCAGCCGCAAAAGAGGCCAGTATCCTCAGCTTGAAAAGCAAGGTTGTGTAATTCGCACGTATCATTCCTTATCCCTCAACTTGCTCTGCCCGATTTCGCCATCCCTCCTGATATAATAACGCATTCAGCACTCGGTGAGCCAGTATTCTTATTTAACACGGGCACAGTTGCGTGAGATGCCTATTGGCCACGCTCTTCAACAGTCGCTAAATACGCTTCTATTGCGTCCTTGATGTTCTCCAGGGCCTCATCTTGGTTCTGTCCCTGTGACCAGCAGCCCGGCAGCCCGGGAGCCCAGACCGCATAGCCTTCTTCCGTCTTCTTGAGACTTACTTTGTATCTCATAAGGCCTCCAATGTTCTCTCAAACATCTCGCTCATTGTATCGAAGCAAACCACGTATGGATGGCGCTCGGAGCCATGCCAAGTATCCCTGCGCCGATGCTTCTTCACAGCTTACAACCGACTCAAAAGCGTCTCGATAACGCTCCTGCGAATCGCATCCGAAAGCGTCTTCGCTATGGCGAGCAATTCCTCCGCTTCATCCCGAGTCTTGCTGACGAACTTTACGTCCTCGATACTAGCGAGATTGATCAACACATTCATGTAGGCGCTCTCCGCGGCCGCATAGCCCATGATAGCTGAAACGCCGGCGTCGCTCAGAGAGTTCACGTTCCCCTTCTCGGCCACAGTCTTGGCCAGCTTCAGCGCAGAAAGCGACCTTCTCAAGACCGACAACGGGACCACCGTGGCAGCCTTCGTGGCATCCTGAATGGCTCTGTTTCGCTCGGCCTGCTGCTCAGGCGTCTTCTTCTTCATCCGCATCTTCGCCATCACACTGTCAAAAGCATCAGCATCAGCGTCGATCGTGCGCAAAAACTCGTCCTTCAGCGGCTGGCCCGCTAAAGCAATGTCCGACATCTCAGCATCATGGTCCAAATAGCCCTTCTTACCGTGCGTCAGGTTCGCAACCATTGCCGCAAGCGAGGCGCTCATCGCACCCGCCAACGCGGCAACACTGCCGCCGCCGGGCGCGGGCGAATCCGTTGACAACTCGTCCGCGAAATCACAGAGCGTCATTTTCCTCAGAGAGCTCTCATCATCGCCAAATTGATATTCGATTATCTTCTCCTGGGGATCGAACGGAGCTACCTCGCTCATACCCATCGACTGCGCGGCGACGCGGATAAGCTCCTTCTCCGGCTGGCCGGGGCACTTGCCCTGCTTCTCAAGGTAATAGCGCCCAGCCACAAGCATCGCCTCTTTCGGTATGAGCCCTACGAGCTCCGTCCCCGTTACCACAAGCCCTCGCTTCTGCGCCTCTTCCCTGCACACCTCAACTGCCCAATGCGGCGGCGTTACCTTGTAGTTGGTCAGGTTCATCGAAATCTGCGCCATCGCATACTCGTCGATATACCAGCCCGTGCCCTTACAGAACTTCAGCCGCCCAGGCTCCATAACCGCCTTACCGTTCTCGTCCCGCACTATCTTGTTGTTCTCATCTCGCTTGGCCCGGCCAGCCTCACGAATGCTCATCGCGATATCCTTTGCCTTCTTCCCGTCACGGGTGTTCAGGTTGACGTTGTAGGCGATAAGGAACTCCCTCGCGCCTATCGTCGTCAGCCCGGATTTGGCGTTGAAGACCGGCTCTCCAAAGTCGGGCGCCCACTCTGGGTCCTTGAACTTCTCAGCCAGCCCTTCGTACTCACCTTTTCGGCAGTTGGCGAGATTCTCTCGCTCCGGCTTCTGCGCCGCCTCCTCGTAGAGATAGACTGGAATGCCGAGCTCAGCCGCCACGCGCTTCCCGACCTCCTTGGCCATCTCGACGCAGTCCTCCATCGTAATGCCCGCCACGGGCACGAACGGGCACACGTCGGTCGCGCCCATCCGACCATGCGCTCCCTTGTGCTTAGTCATGTCGATGAGCTCCTGTGCCTTCCTGATCGCATTGAAGGCCGCCTCCTTCACGCCCTCCGGCGTTCCGATGAACGTCACGACCGTCCGGTTCGTGTCCGCCCCCGGGTCAACGTCGAGAAGCTTCACCCCGGCGGTCCCGGCGATCGCGCCCGTTATCTCGTCGATGACCGCCCTATCTCGACCATCGCTGAAGTTCGGCACACATTCCACAAGCTTTAACATCATTCCACCTCGCAATATCAAACGCTCGATTATTCCCGCATGGGTAAAATGTCCAATCTATAATATGCGGAGGGGCGGCGAGGTCAAGATCGGAGCGGGCAATCCATGTGGTGGTCGTGGTTGATTTGGCGCCCACGAAAGCTGTATTTTGATTGTGGTCGCATATTGCGCGGCATCTGCAGGCTTTTTATACGGACAGAAACAGGGGAGTAGCATGACCCCAGCGAGCTTTCGGAGGACACATTGAGCGCACACAACAGCGCCTTGGAGGTCAGAGAGCCTCGGCAGATGACGTTCTGGCCTGATCATCCGTCCGCCGAGGACCCTGACTACCTGTCTCGACAGCTGATCACCTATATAGGGAACAAGCGTGCGCTTCTGGGCAACATCGGCGGCGCAGTCGAGCGAGTCAAGCGCCGGCTCGGTAAGAGCCGGCTTCGAGTCTTCGACGCGTTTAGCGGGTCGGGAGTTGTGTCCAGATACCTGAAGGCGCACGCTTCCTTGCTGATCAGCAACGATCTTGAAGACTACGCTGCTGTGACAGCGCGCTGTTACCTGCGTAACAGGAGCACCGTTGACCTTCCGGCCATCTCCCAGATCGTCGCTGATCTGAACGCTAGGGTGAGAAGCGATGCGCTCCCGCCTGGTTTCATCGAAGAGCTCTATTCCCCCCGAGACGAGACTCACATCGCCAAAGAAGACCGGGTCTTCTACACACGCGACAACGCCCGACGTCTAGACAACTACCGCCGGCTGATCGAGTCCGCGCCCCTCGACGTAAAAGACATGCTCTTGGGCCCTCTGCTTAGTGAGGCGTCAATCCACGCCAATACCGCAGGGATTTTCAAGGGCTTCTACAAGAACCGGCACACCAAGGTCGGCCAGTTCGGTGGGAGCGGTTCAGACGCATTGGTTCGAATCATGGGCGAGATCAAGATGGAACGGCCTGTCCTAAGCCAATTCGAGTGCGACTACAAGGTGCTGCAAGAAGACGCCAATTCGGTCGCGCACAGTCTGGAGAATCTCGACCTCGCATACATCGATCCGCCCTACAACCAACACCCCTATGGATCAAACTACTTCATGCTCAATCTTCTGGTGCGATATGAGAGGCCAACGCACGTGAGTCGTGTCTCCGGCATACCCACCGGTTGGCGGCGCTCTGGCTACAACGTGCGCGCGCGGTCGTTGCCTCTGCTAAAACAACTCCTACACGCGATCGACGCCCCGTTCCTTTTGGTCTCATTCAACAACGAGGGTTTCATTTCGCCGGACAAGATGCGCGCGATGCTAAACGAGATCGGTTCGGTCGATGTTCTCGAAACGCAGTACAATGCGTTCCGGGGGAGCAGGAACTTCAACAACCGGCCAATCCATGTGACGGAGCAGCTCTTACTGGTGGAACGGAGATAGCAGCCATGGCACGTAAACATCAACTGCGAGAACAGCGCGCCGGCACAGTGATAAACCTGAGCTCGAAGAAGCAAGAAGGGCGTCTTGGGAAGGCCCTGGCGGCAGTTGCAGAGCGGCTCCAGACCTGAGTTCAGGGTCAGGTTGCACCATGAGAGTGGAAGCTGGCCGCTATCGTGAGCCGCTTACGAGCTCTCTTCCCGGACATGCAGTTCCACTATTACTTCGGTACTTCTGCAATGGGGCCCGACGGAGGGATTCTCTCGATTGAGGACGAGAACGGCGCCTTGTTTCCCGTACTCATTGTTGAGGTTAAGAATCAGGGCACCAACGACTTGCGGCGGGCCGAAGGCAAACCGCCACAGGCAAGAGGCAACGCGATTGAGCGCCTTGGGGAAAATGTAATCGGATTTCGCACTGCTATGTTGAATGAGGGCATTGTCCCATTTGTATGTTTCGGCGATGGCTGTGACTTCGCGGACACAAGCAGCATCCTGGATAGGGTCGTCACGATAGCTATGTTCGGCCCACTCAACCGGATCAACGTTGTGAACGCAGGTGAGCACGGCAGGTTTAACCGCGGCAGTTTCTTCTTCCGTGAGAAGAGCTGGACGCCGGATGAAATGGCGAGTGTCATGTATGAGGTCGCCCAGAGAAGCGTGCACTACTACTACGCCAAGTATGGGAAGACTCGTTTTGTCGTTGCCTCTTGAGGAAAACCGGCAAAGACGAAACAAGACTCTCATGACGGGAAACTGCGGGCACCACGGAATAGAACACTTATTTTGTTGGATGCTGACCGGCTCCGATACGAACAGGCGTTGCGACGTATCGCTTCTACTGCAAGTCAAACCAGGCCGGTTCGTAAACCGCCCCTCCGCCCCACCCGATTTTTGGACAGCCTCCTTGACGAGAGGCTAAATCGGACGACGCAGCACACGGAGCGGCTGAGGAGAGTCCGGCACATATCGACCGCCGGGTGGTTTTCCTGTTGGAGGCATCGAATTGCACCATGCAAAGAGATGTTGGAAAGCTGTGATGAGATGACCAGACTGTGTTGATTGCATTTAGTCAGTTTGTTATGTTGAGGATGTGAACAGCAAGCTTTGGACGTTTAGGTTCGGGAGTCGCAGGTAATTGCACGGGCTGTTACTTAGCATTCCGGTGTTTTTGCTGGCTCTGACCTTCCACGAGGTCGCCCATGGTTATGTGGCGAGGCGCTTGGGCGACCCCACGGCCGAGGAAATGGGGCGCCTAAGCCTGAACCCCGCGAAGCACATCAGCATCTTCGGCACCATTTTGTTCCCGCTCATGCTATATCTCGCCCATTCCCCGGTGATCTTTGGGTGGGCAAAACCAGTCCCAGTCGATGCTAGGTATTTTCGAAACCCATTGAGGGGGATGATGTGGGTCGGCATGGCGGGACCTATGGCCAATTTCATTCTAGCGCTCGCTGGCGCACTGGTGTTTAGGCTTCTGAAAGGCCTCGTAGCTGGGCAGTCAGTGGTGCTTGACTTGACGGTCATGTTCATATTCATCAACCTGATCCTTGGCCTGTTCAACTTAATACCGATTCCGCCGCTCGATGGCAGCCGCATTGTGACCGGGCTTTTGCCCAAACGCCTTGCGGTAGAGTATTTGAAGGTCGAGCGGTATGGTTTCTTAATACTGGTTTTCCTCTTGTATATTGGCGTATTTCGGGATTTCATATTCCCAACCGCGATGCGATGCTTGGAGTTTCTGGTAAGTTGAGCGGGTGATTGCCGGCGTGGCAGTTGGTATTATTCCGATGTTCAATCGATGATGTGAGGAGGCAATGATTGGAAGCGCAAGAGATAGAGCAGCAGCTTCGGGAGCTCTCGAGCCGGATTGAGACAGTACGGGGGTATCTTTGACGTAGATGGCGCCGAGCAGAAGGTGAAGGAGCTTGATGAGAAGCTGAAGTCGGAGGATGTCTGGCTGGACCCAGCTGCGGCTGGTGAGCTGATGAAGCAGCGGGGCACGTTCGCCAAGCGGGTGGAGGAGTTCTCCGCCCTAACTGCGCGATTTGAGGATGCGTCCGTGATGGCGGAGCTAGGCGCCTCGGAGGGCGACGCAGCGGTTCTGGCAGAGGTAGCGGGCGAGGTCCGGGCGATGAGGGACCTGCTCTCTGATATGGAGGTAAGAGCACTTCTTAGCGGCGAAAGCGACGGCAAGAACGCCATTATTCAGATTCAGCCCGGTGCCGGCGGAACCGAGGCGCAGGATTGGGCCGAGATGCTGATGCGGATGTATCTTCACTGGGGAGAGAGAGGTGGCTACAAATGCGAGATTCTCGACCGATTGCCTGGGGATGAGGCCGGCATCAAGAGCGTGGTGATTCTGGTAACAGGGCTTCATGCATACGGCTACTTAAAGGGCGAAACAGGCGTTCATCGGCTGGTTCGGATATCTCCTTTCGATGCCAATCGTCGGCGGCACACTTCGTTCGTGGCGGTCTCGGTCACGCCAGAGGTTGACGATTCGATCAAGATCGATATCGAGGAGAAGGACCTACGGATTGATACCTTCCATGCCAGCGGGAAAGGCGGTCAGCACGTCAATACAGCAGATTCTGCCGTTCGGATAACGCACATCCCAACGGGCGTTGTGGCACAATGTCAGAACGAGCGCTCGCAGCATCGCAACCGGGAGCTCGCGATGAAGATACTCAAGTCCAATCTGTATCAGCTGGAGCTGGACAAGAGGCGAAAGGTTGAACAGGACGAGCACAACGCCAAGAAGGAGATCGCCTGGGGCAGCCAGATCCGTTCTTACGTCCTACAGCCATATCAAATGGCCAAGGACCACAGGACTAATGTTGACGTGGGGAACGTCGATGCTGTTCTGGATGGATATATAGACCCGTTTATTCGGGCATTTCTCACTAGGGAGAACCGGAGTTAAAAATGCACGAGCGGTTTAGCAGTCGCAGACTTGCGCTCTTTGGTTGCGCAGTATATTTGCTTCTTGCTGCGATTGAGACAGGCTGCACAAGTGAGAGGCCGGTCGCCAAGCCGCCGAGGCTGGTGGCGCAGTTCGGCTCGGGCGTGATAACTAGGGATGAGTTCCTGTCTGGTTTCGCCAAAGCCAACTACCGCGAGGCGAGGACTTACCTGGAGGACATGGCCTTGCAGAAGGTGATTATGCAAGAGGCGAAACAAAGCGGGATCAGCTTCACTCATGCTGAGCTGGCTGACTACGTCCAGGAGCTGAAGAAGGCTTACGGTTTGGGGCAGTTTGACGAGTATCTTGCGCAGAGTGGCCTCAGCTATGCCGAGTGGCTCAATCAGGCCAAGGCAGACCTGATTCGGTCGAATCTGATCGACACCAATGTAACTGAAAAGATCGAGGTGTCGGATGATGAGCTGGGCGAGTATTACGCAAACCACAGCTCGGATTTCCGGGTGCCTCGCCAGGTTAAGGCGCGTCAGATTCTCGTGCAGAATGACGAGACCGCTAAGCAGATACTTCGGCTGCTATCCCGCCGAAAGCGGAGCTTTGAAAGCCTGGCCGCTGAGTATTCGGTGGCGCCTGAGGCGGCGCAAGGGGGCGACCTAGGGTGGGTCAAACGAGGCGATCTGCCGGTCGAGCTCCAGACGCCGATATTTGAGCTTTCAGAGGGTGAGGATAGCAAGGTTGTGCACACTTCCTTTGGCTACCACATTTTTAAGGTGGAAAAGATAAAAAAGTCGCGAATTCCTCCCTTTGATGAGGTGAAGGACAAGGTGAGAGCAAAGGTCTTTGCCCAAAAAGCGAAAGTTCGGTATGATGAATGGGTGAAGGAGCTTAAGATGAAGTGGAGGGTCAAGCTTTTTCCGGAGGAGATTGTGTAGTGCTCGGGCGAGGGCTGATGCGTTCCCTAGTCTGCCTATCGGTGCTGCTGGCGGTGCTGGTTCTAGCGATGCTGCAAGGGGTTGCTTTCGCAAAAGAGTCGCCAGAACGGGAGCTCGCCGACAGGATCGTCGCGATAGTCAACAGTGAGGTCGTTACCCAATACGAGCTTGTGCGGGCTCTATCCTCCGACGACAAGTATCGGTCCCTTAAGAAGCAACCACGCTCAAGCCAAAGAGCGGAGAGCCTTATGCAGCGAGAACGTGAGGTTCTTAACCTTCTAATCGATAGACGTCTGATCGTCTCCGAGGCGAGGCGAATGGGGGTCTCCCCGGGCGAGGCGCTCATCCAGAAGAGAATCGACCACACGATGAAGAGGCTCGGCGCCGGGTCAACCGAGAAGTTTGAGCGGATGCTGGCTGAAGAGGGTCTCACGCTCCCATCACTGAAGGCCCTGTTTGAGGATGAATATATGGAGCAGGCCATACTCGACGGCAAGGTGCGCTCACTGATCGACATCTCGGAGGAGCAGATCATTGCCTACACCGAGAAGAACAAGGACATTATCGCCTCGTCGGAGCGGGTCAATTTTGCCCAGATACTGTTTAGGGTTGCTGATTTCGAGGATGCGTCCCAGGTCGCGGCCGCCAAGTCGGCCGCTGAGCGTGCGCTGATGCGGCTTCAGATGGGCGATCCGTTCGACAAGGTGTGTCAATCCGTTAAGGATGCGCTCAAGAGCTGTGAAGGGTTGGGGTTCCTGGGCAGGGACGAGATGTTTCCCTCGCTCTCGAGAGTTTTGTTTGGGATGAAAGTCGGCGACGTGAGCGGCATCATCAAGAGCCCCATGGGGTTTCATATCGTCCGGCTCCTTGGCAGGCAGGGCGGAGATGCTGCGATGACCCCCAAACTGAAGCAGCAGATACGAGAACAGCTTTACGCACAGCAGTTCGAGAGTCGCTACGACGCCTTCATCAAAGGACTTAGGGCCAAAAGCTACGTGAGGGTTATGCTCGATGCGCCTTGACGTATTCTTAAAAGCTAGCTCGATCGCTAAGCGCCGCGCGTTTGCCAAGGAGCTATGCGACCAGGGCTGTGTGAAAGTCAACGGCAACGTCGCCAAGGCAGGGCGAGCCGTGCAAGTTGGAGACCATATCGAGATAAGCAAGCGGGGACATCTTAAAACGCTCAAGGTGCTCGAGCTGCCTGCAAAATCGTTCAATAAAACGCGAGCAAACGAATGCTATGAAGTGCTGGAGGAATCTAATGACAATCTAGCTTCGCAGGGACACCCGTGACTGTGTTAGCGCGGCATCCATCGGCTGCCGACATCGAGTTTAGAAAGAACACATAAACAGGAGGCCTTTTGAATGAACATGGACGATACATCACTTCGGGAAGCTTTGAGAGCCGAGTCAGAGAGTTTCCGGAAGCTCGAGGAGATGCACAGTTCGCTGGACAAGAAACTGGTCGCTCTGTCCGAGAGTTCAGACCATTCACTGGAAAATGAAATGGAAGAGAAACGGCTCAAGAAGTTGAAGCTGAAGGTCAAAGATGAGATGTATCAGACGATGAGACAGTTCGCAGAGGAGCAGAAGAGCGCCTCGTAGTTCGGTGTTTATTTAAGCTTAGTGTTTGACACGACGGGCTGGGACCGATTGTGGAAGAGGCCCGCCGCAGGCCATATTTGGGGGTGGTCCGTTTTTCGGTCTGGAGAACGTGGCCTTATACGATGAGATCGAGACAAACAGTGCATTTTCCCATAGCCATAGAGGGTCTGCCCTACGTTCTGCTTATTCTGGCGGTGTCGATTGTGCTCGCCTTGCTCAACCTGCATATCGTTGCCGCTCTTGCTTTCGTGGCTTCTGTTTTTGTTGCGGCTTTCTTTCGCGACCCAAATCGAGAGGTTCAGGCCAAAGATGAGCATGTTGTATCTCCCGCGGACGGCAAGGTAATTGCGGTTAGCGAGGTGGCGCCGTCGCATGCTGGCGACAAACCTGGCACAAAAGTGTGCATATTCATGTCGCTGTTCAATTGCCACATCAACCGCTCACCGATCACTGGAGGCGTAACGAGCGTGCAGCACACGCCCGGCCGGTTCCTTGCCGCGTTCAATCAGCGCGCAAGTGAGGTCAACGAACGAACAAACATCGAGCTCGTTGACACCCTTGGCGACACATTTTCATGCGTGCAGGTTGCCGGCATCGTGGCGAGGCGCATCGTGTGCCGAATCAAGCAAGGAGACCGGGTCCGAGCCGGGCAGAGGATAGGGATGATCAAGTTCGGCTCTCGTGTTGATGTTCTCGTCCCCTCGACGTATGAGGTTTTGGTCAAGGCGGGCGACAGGGTCAAGGCGGGGGTGGACGCAATAGGCAGGCGGCGCGTGCTCACCCAAGAGCACGTGACTGGATAACACGGACGAGGGTGAGGTAACTCCTAGATGGCGGCGCGGCGCATAACGAGTTCTGGACGACGCACTAAACGTGAGCAACGTCCGTCGCAGCAGGAGCCGAGGCGTAGGAGAATCAAGATACGCATCAGCTTGCTGCCCGGCATTCTAACCACGGCGAACGTGCTGTGCGGCTTCTATGCTGTAATGTGGGCGATGAAGGGCAGGTTCTTTGCCGCCTCGGTCGCAATTGTCGTCGCCGCCGTGGTTGACACCTTTGATGGCCGAGTCGCAAGGCTCACCAAGACAACGAGTGAGTTCGGAGTCGAGTTCGACTCGATGGCCGATGTTATCTCATTCGGTGTTGCACCGGTCATTCTTGCCTATCACTGGGCCCTATCGAGTTTTGGCAGAGCCGGCGGGGTGGTTGCGTTCGCCTACCTGATCTGCGCCGTGTTGAGGCTGGCGCGGTTCAACACTCGGTGCAAGACCGCCGAGCCCAAGTTCTTCCTAGGGCTGCCGACTCCGGCCGCGGGGCTTGTGGTAGCAACGTCCGTTCTGCTCGCAGATGGTGAGCCGGTCGGGACTTTCCTGAAGGTTCTATTTCTCATCGTGTTTGTCTGCGTGTCCTATCTCATGATCTCGAACGTCAAATACCGTTCCTTCAAGGAGTTCGACTTCGCCAAGATGCACCCGTTCGGGACCATGATACTTGTCGTCGCGGGTGTGATAGTCCTCGCCTCGTTCCCCGGAACGATGCCCTTCATTCTCGCCTTCGGATACCTCGTTTTGGGACTGGTTGAGACGTCCATGATAAAAAGACGCGAACGGCGCGGGGCACTCGAGCAACAAGAGGTCCCATGAAACAGTTCAACGTGGCGGTCGTGGGGGCGACGGGCCTGGTGGGCAAGGAAGTCCTTGCAGTCCTTGAGCAAAGAGACCTCCCTATTCGCAAAATCATCCCGCTTGCAACCGAGGAGTCGGTCGGCACAATAATGGAGTTCGCTGGGGAACCTCACGTGGTTGGCCGGCTTGACAGCGACGCGTTTGAGGACGTCGATTTCGCTATCTTCACCGCAACTTGCGAGGTGAGCGAGAAGTTCGCTCCTGTCGCGGCCAAATCCGGCGCAGTCGTTATCGACAACAGCGCCCACTTCAGGATGGCCCCGAACGTCCCTCTCGTCATCCCTGAGATAAACGGCAACCTCGCCCGCCGCCATGACGGCATCATCGCAAACCCCAACTGCTCAACAATCCAGCTTCTAATGGTCCTTCACCCCATCAACGTCGAGTTCGGTGTCAAAAGGGCCATCGTTTCAACATATCAGTCGGTCTCAGGCTCCGGCAAGAGGGCGCTGGACGAACTCGCCGCCCAGTCGCTGGCCATGCTCACGCTCAAGGAGCCTGTGGTCAAGGAATACCCCTACCGAATCGCATTCAACCTACTGCCTCAGATCGGCGACTTCGACGAGCAGGGCTATTCCGTGGAGGAGCGAAAGCTCGTGGACGAGACGGCAAAGATACTCGGCCAGCCAAACATCCTTATCTCACCTACCTGCATCAGGGTGCCCGTCTTCCACTGCCACTCGCAGTCCCTCAATATCTCCCTGAAATCACGCGCCTCGCGCAAAGATGTCCGGGACGCCCTCTCCGCCTTCCCCGGACTCAAGGTTGTGGACGGTGTGCTAACCGCACGGGTCGGCGATTCGGAAGGCGACGAAAATGACTACCCGCTTCCCTCGGAATGCAGCGAGCAGGACGAGGTCTTCGTCGGCAGGATCAGGCTGGACGACACCGTCGAGTTCGGCGTCAACCTCTGGTCAGTCATGGACAATCTCCGCAAGGGCGCCGCCCTCAACGCAGTCCAGATATTGGAGCTGTTGATCTAAAGCCCTGCTCTGGCCGTGAGTTCCCCCCTCAAAGAGCGGACAAACACGCCTCGCCGTAGAAGTTTCTAGCCCCGCTCAAGATTCGGCTTGATAAAGTTGTTCAGAGAGCTTTGCGTTGTAATCAAGGTTGATTTATAGTAGGCAAAATAACCTAAAATAAGCAGGGGAGGATTCGAGGACACCTTTGGGCCATATCAGAGGCACATATACCAGATCCGGATACCGCCGGGGCATCGGCCCCAGCCTCCAATTGAGCGGCTATCGGACCCTCAAGCGCTCACCCTAGAGCGTCTGGTTACGGCTATGTAAGGAGAGGCCATGTCATCTGCGAACTCGAGTGGCCATGAGACTCGTCATATAGGAGGAGGGAAAGAGTGGGCGCCAAACAGTATTTGCTAAGTATCTCTGCACTCTTGGTAATCAGCTCCTGCGTGATGGCGCAGGATGAGCAGGTCTTCACGTTCAATTACTCTGAGTATGTTTCAAGGCTGGTCGTTGACGCAGAGGGCAGTATATGGTTCGCAACCTGCTCCGAGTTGATGCGGATACGCGATGGCGAGCTTGAGACCGTTTATGGGCTAGACGATGTCTTGATATACGCCCCCGATGTGGCCATTTCGCCGGACGGGGCAATCTATATTGACAATTGTCGGTATAGGTATTGGCCGGGTGGGGGGTTGTGCCTGACGGACTACGGTCAGCTGGAGGACGACGAGCCCCATATTCGCGCGGTCTTCGATGCTGAAGGGCGCGTTTTCTGCATAACGTTCCATGTTCGTCAAACCTATCCCTGCCCTACCTCAAGCTACTACTATCGCAAGGTTCGAAATCCCACGTTTTGGGAAGAGACGGCAACCGTGTGGGAGCTGGTAGCGGGAGGAGCGCCGATC
>Ga0307378_10003807_pt1 | contig 21889 bp, 21 predicted proteins | sample UN1MG_FD_202238 | JGI IMG/M metagenome (GOLD analysis project Ga0307378, IMG submission 202238) | Soil microbial communities from Risofladan, Vaasa, Finland - UN-1 | ecosystem: Environmental > Terrestrial > Soil > Coastal area > Acid sulfate soil | place: Finland: Risofladan, Vaasa | collected...
GCGGGAAGACTCTTTGGCCATGACCGCAGCAATGGAAGGTCTGGTCAATGTCTCTCTTCGGCTTGGTCTATGGCAGGAGGTAGAGGCCACCTATACTCGGGTATTGCATGCTCTTCGATCCATGGGCGACTCGGGAGCGGTAGCGGCGGTCTTATGCTCCTGGGGCAATCTAGAGGCCGATCTGGGTCAGTGGGACCGTGCCCTGGACAACTATCAGGAGAGCCTGGCCATCTTAGAGCGGCTGGGAGATATTTATTCTATGGCTGTGGCGAAAAACAACCTGGCCAATATCTGTTACCGGCGCGGCGACTGGACGGCCGCTCTCGAGAACTACCGCTTCAGCCTGGAGTGCTTTGCAAAGGTGGGTGACGATAAAAGCCAGGCCTCTGTTTTGAGCAATATGGCCAGCCTCTGCTACAAGAGAGGTGAATGGTCCCAGGCTTTAGAATGCTATCAGGAGAGCCTGGATCTTTTTGAGAGGCTGGAGGATCTGGCCGGGGCGGCTCAAGTGCTGGGCAATTTGGGCAACTTCTACCACAGCAGAGGCGAGCGCAGCTTAGCCAAAGAGCACTTCGATCGGTCCGTGGAAATTTTAAAGCGTCTGGGAGACCGGCAGGGTACGGCAGAGATGCAGGCCAATATCGATATGATAAAGGCGGGTCAGGGCGACGTTACTGAAAGTCTTGATGATTACTATAGGCAGCTTAGTGAGCTGAAAGCGGAAGGCGACCTCTCCGGCCAGGCGGAGGTGCTCTGCTCACTGGCGGCATGCTTTGCGGACCGCTGCCAGTGGGAGTCTGCCCTTTCCAGCTACCATGAGAGCCTGCAGCTTTTCGTGGCCGTAGGGGAGATCTACAACCAGGGTCAGATCCTCTTTAATATGGCCTTGGTTTATAAGGACAAGGGCGATTTGGCCGGAGCCGATAGGCTTTTTGGTGAGGCCCTGCAGATCTTTCAGAGGCTTGAGGCCGCTCCCTGCATCGCCCAGGCCCGGCTGAATCTGGGCGTCATCCATGGCCTGAGGGGCCAGGCAAAAGAGGCGGATTGCCACTTTGAGCAGGCCATCAGTCTGCAAGAGGAGCTGGAAGCCCTCCCCGATCTTTGCGAGGGATACCTGGCAAGAGCACAATTCGTGGTCCGGGAGGGGCGGCTGATTGAGGCCGAATTCTATCTCAGCCGGGCGGAGACGCTCATATCTCGCACCGATTATCGGCCCTTGAATATTCTGCTCTACAATGTGCAAGGAGAGCTTCATCAGAAGGAAGGTCGCTTTTACGAGGCCCAGAGCAGTTTTGAGAGGGCTTTGTCCCAGGCAAGAATGCTCTCCAACCCCTATGAGGAGGCCAAAGCCATTGCCAATTTGGGAAGGCTGGCATTGCAGGTCAAGGACTATCCCCATGCCCTGGTCAAGTTGCAGCAGGCGCTGGCAGCCATGAAGCGCCTGGGAGCAATGTATGATGCTCTGGCCCTTTACCATGATCTGGGCTGTCTCTTCCTGGATCAAGGAGATCATACGCGAGCGGAGGAGATGGTTGCATTGCGAGAGCTTGAGGCCAGCAGGCTCGGATGTATGGACCTGAATGTAAGAGATCCGACTGATGCGGCGGAGTGTGTGCTGCATGTCGGCTGCATGGGTGAGGCCTTGCAGGACTGCGCTGATGGCCTGCAATTATCCTGCCAAGGGGAAGGCCGCAGCACCGGAACTGCCCGAGAGAAGAGGGAAAAAAGGAATTCTGAGACGCTGCAAGAGTTGTCGCCTCTCCAATTGCAGCAAAGCAGGATCGGCTAGAGATCAGACCAGACCATTGAGGGCAATAGACTCAGCTGCAGGTCGATCTCTGCCAGGGCATGCCTGATCTGTGGCTCTTTGAGGAGCAGGTCCAGCTCGCTAAGCCGGCCTATCACTTCACCGATGCGAGCGGATTTCTGCTCGCTTCTGTTGCGAACCGGGGCATAAAATATCTCTCCTCGCTCACGATCGGCCCCCACGCCAAAGAAATCTCGATTGTAAAAGCCCTTGAACTTGAGGATGATGGGTTTGTAGATATTCTTTAGGGCTGGGACATAAAATTCCTCCAGCACCATCTGCTGCATTCTGTTCTTGGTATCGGCGATGCGCAGCCGGATGTATCCCTGGCCGTGGATGTAGCCCGCATAATGGATATCGTATCTGATGCGAGAGCGTAGATCGGTTTGCAATCCCAAGGTAAACTCGCAGATATCCTCTGTCTCTTGCGGGTCTAAGTTGAGGAAGTACCTGATGAAGAGGGTGTACCCGTTTTCGAAAGTTATGTAAATGTAATTTTCGTCGCTCTCCGCGCTCTTGACGGCTATATCGCGTACATTCCAGCCGAAGAGCTTCTCTGCTTCTTCTTTCGTGAAGCTGTGCGATGCAAACTCGCGAACTTTCTCTAAGAGATCTCCCATTGTTTCCATTTGTATTCACTCTTCTCTCGAATCGGATAAAACATTATGGTTAGCTAATTTACAAAATTGCTCCGGCTGAACATGCCAGAGTTTCAGATTATTGTGTGAGTGGCCTGGAGAATGGCATGCCAGTAGAACAAGATCAACAGTGCTCCCGCCAGGGTGAGTGCGATGGCTCTCTGCATGAGACTCAGGGCGCGCGGCACATCTGTGGTCTGGGTCTCCTTTCCTTCTTCTTGCAGAATATAATGGCCGGGCTTTTCCAGGCGAATGTCTAGCGAGCCGGCGCAGGCGGCCATGGGCCATCCGGAGTTGGGGCTAGGAGTGGCGCTATGGTCGCGGAAGGCGGCCCGAAGAGTCGCTCCCGCACTGGAGGGCCGCGCCAGGGCTATAAAGAGAATAGAGAGGCGGGCGGGAATGAAGTTGGCAAGGTCATCGAGCTTTGCTCCGGCAAAGCCCAGCTCCTTGAGTTCTCGGGTCTTGTAGCCTATCATGGAGTCCATGGTACTGATGGCCTTGAAGGCCAACGCGGCTTCAAGGCCCAGGCCGAAGGGTGCTAGAGCCAGGTAGAAGAAGATGGGCGTGAGGATGGAGTCCACATAGTTTTCGGAGAGCGACTCTATCACCGCCGAGGAGGCCTGGGAGCGAGTAAGAGAGGTAGTATCTCGGCCCACCAGTGCCGGAAGCATCGACTTTGCCTCGTCCATGTTCCTGTCGATCATCTGTCCGATATCCCTGGAGACCTGCAGAAGACAACTAATCGCGAAGGTGGACTTGAGCAGGTATGCGGAGACGAAAAGGGAAAGCAGTGGAATAAATCCTGCCGCCTGGACCAACAGGTGAGCACTGAGAACTGTTACTACTATTACTATCATGGCCAGAGCAATTCCGCTCACTCTGGTGGGCGGGCTCCTGGCGCGCATGAACGCGATGAGTTTGCCTATCCAGACCACGGGATGAACTCTTGCCGGCGGCTCTCCTAAGAGTATGTCGTAGGCAATAGCAAGGAGAAATACAGCTAAGCCTTCTGAAATCATTTCCTTTCCCACTTCCTCATCAGAGTTGCGCCTCCAGCTTCTTCCAGACAGTGCCTATGGCCTCGCCCTTCATGAGTGCGTCCAAAACCATGTCGGCCACATCCGGGCGGTGGATGATTTGGCAGGACTCGCAGCACCAGGTGCCGTCTTTCTCTATTCCACCTGTTCTCTTGTCCTGGCACGGGTAAAAGGGGCAGAAGCAGAGCGAGCAGTCTTGATCCAGGGAGTGGCAGGGAAATCGCTCGCAATTCAGTCTCTGCATTTGCAGGCATTCTCCAGGGCTGCTATCAGCCGCTCGTTCTCTCTTCTGTTTCTCACAGCCACTCTGATGTAGCTCTTTTCCAGGCCAAAGGACTGGCAGTCCCTTACCAGGACTCCCTCCTGCATAGTTCTCTGTGCCAGAACATCCGAGTCCAAGCCGGAGGGCTCGATGTTCACCAGGATGAAATTGACGCTGCTGGGCAGTGGCCGAAGGCCCAGCCCTTGAATGGCCGACTCTAGCCAGGCCAGCTCTTCTTTTATGACCCGGCGTGACCTTTCTAAATGCTCCTCGCAGCCTAGAAGGTATTCTCCGGCAGCAGCAGCGAGAGAGCCTAAGGACCAGGGAATTCTGGCTAGATTTATTATCTCGGCCAGCTTGGCATTTGTCACTCCAAAGCCCAGGCGCAGGCCTGGCACGCCAAAGGACTTGGTCAGCGACCTCATGACGAATAGAAACTCCCTGTGCGGCGCGAGGGCCGCCACGCTCTCTTTGGGCTCGGATAGCTCAATGAAGGCTTCATCCACCAGCAGAAAGGTCTGTGCCTCCTCGCATCTATCGGCCAGATCGATGACCTGGCCTCTCGAGAGAAGCTTTCCCGTGGGATTATTGGGGTTGCAGAGGAAGAGCAGCTTGGCCTTTGCTAGGTCGGAGTCTATTAGAAGCGGCAGTCCGTCTCCGCCGATCTTCACCTTTTTAACCACGGCTCCTGCCAGAAGGGACTGGTTGGTGTACTCGCCAAAGGATGGGGTGGGCACCAGGCCCAGGTCGCCCTCCTCAAAGCAGCATTCGGCAAAGAGCCGGATCAGCTCCGAGGAGCCGTTTCCCGGAACTATGCATTCCATGCCTACATTCACAAATTTTCCGGCGGCGCGACGAAATTCTCGGTAGCTATTGTCCGGATAGTGGCTGATATGCTCCAGTTCTTCTAAAAACAATTCTTTGAGAGGCGGATAGCCCAGAGGATTGATGTTCGCAGAAAAGTCTAAAGGCTCCGCTCCCAGAATTTTTGCAGCATCCTGTACTTTGCCGCCATGCTGGCACGCTGCAGCACTGGCAAAGCTCTTCCGTATACGGTTTATCATGTATTTGCCCGGTCTTCTTGTGTGAAGACATTTCAAGCTTGTGGACAGAAAATCATCCATTAACGATCGTGACTGGGCAGGTCCACTATGCCATAGAGATGAGCGTATAAAAATACTACTATGAAATTGAGAGCGATTTAGATAATTTTATATTATTAAGTATCCGAAAGTGTTTTATCTACTCTATGCGAACTCAAGCGACGTAAATCAAAGGAAGAGGAGGCTAAGATTCCGATGGCAACAAAAGAGGGCAGCTTTTCGGTTGAGGACATGAAGAACGTCCAAATCAACATCGGGGCTGTCGTTAAGGAAGCGGAAGAGTGGGACCAGGAGATGGGTCCATTCCCCAAGCCAGGTGTGGCAACGCTCCGGGACTGGGACTATAAGATAATGAATAGATACAAGATCATGTATGCGCCAGCCGACGACACTTGCACTTTGTGCACATATGGCCCTTGTGACCTGACCGGGAACAAGAAAGGCGCATGCGGCATAGATCAGGCCGGAGCTTGCGGAAAGATCGTTCTCATTGCTTGCCTGATGGGTTGCTGCGCCCATGCTGCTCACGGCAGACACCTTTACCATTGGTGCCTCGATAAGTTCGGCAACATGGATTTCGACATGGGTGACGAGATTCTGGTTGATTCTCCCCTCTATCAGACCATCATTGGCAAGAAGCCCAAGACTCTCAAGGACTTCGACGAAGGCCTTGCCTATCTCGAGGAGGAAGTAGTTCAGCTTGTAGCTTCAACCCATACCGGCCAAGAGGGCTACTATATGGACTTCGAGTCCAAGGCCCTGCACACCGGCATGATGGACGATCTGGGTATGGAAATCTGCGATCTCCTTCAGATTGTAGCCTACGACATGCCCCGCGGCGCAGCTGATGCCCCGCTCATCGAGATCGGCATGGGAACCCTGGATCAGAACAAGGGCGTTCTCATCGCTTACGGTCATAATCTGGCCGCTGGTGCTGAGGCCATGATCTATGCTGAGAACAACAATCTCTGGGATAAGGTCGACATTGGCGGCGTTTGCTGTACTGCTTTCGATCTCACCAGGATCACAGAGACCGGCAGAGACAGCAAGATACCCAAGAACTTGGGCCCCAAGGCCAAGATCGCAGGAGCCATGGGCTGGTGGAGAAAGATGGTCCGCTCCGGAGTCATGGATGTCGTGATGGTGGACGAGCAGTGCGTCTATTGCGATGTGCTGGGCGATGCTCAGATGCGCAAGATCCCCGTCATTGCCACCACTGATAAAATCATGCTCGGCCTGCCGGACAGAACCAACGATCCAGTTGATCAGATCGTAGAGGACCTGGTAAGCTTTAAGGTGCCTGGCGTTGCTGTATTGGACCCAACCAAAGCGGGCGAGATAGGCATCAGGGTTGCCATAGCAGTAAAGCCCAAGCGCGCAGAAGCTAAGATCCAGAACCTGCTCACAGAGGCGCAGTTCAAAGAAGGCATTGAGAAGTGCACCACCTGCAACGAGTGCGCCTTCGTCTGCCCGCCCCACATCAGAATCAGTGACCTCATCGCCGAGGCCATGAAAGGCAATCTGGAATTATTCTCGTCCATGTACGAGGTCTGCGTGGGATGCGGAAAGTGCGAGCAGTCCTGTCCTCAGGGCATAAAGATCCTGGATCTCTTCGAGTATGCTAACCGCCAGTACATCAAGAACCAGAAGTTCAAGATGAGAGCCGGTCGTGGACCTGCCAGGGACACGGAGATCAGGGCTGTTGGTGCTCCAATTGTGCTCGGAACCATTCCGGGTGTCATCGCTCTGGTGGGATGCTCTAACTATCCCAAGGGAACTAAGGAGTGCTACGACATTGCCAAGGAATTCGTGGATCGCGGTTACATCGTCGTCACTTCCGGATGCATGGCCATGGATATGTCCCTCTACACCGATGAGGATGGTAAGACCATCTGGGAGCAGTACGAAGGTGGCTTCGATGGAAGGAACATTTGCAATACCGGTTCCTGCGTGGCCAATGCCAACATCCTGGGCGCAGCCATTAAGGTGGCCACCATATTCGCCCACAGAAATCACAGGGGCAACTTCGACGATATCGCCGACTACATCCTGAACAAAGTTGGAGCTTGCGGAATTGCCTGGGGGGCATACTCTCAAAAGGCGGCATCTATCGCAACGGGCTGCAACAGGCTGGGCATTCCAGTAGTAGTTCAGCCTCACTCTGTCATGTACCGCCGCTCTTTCATGGGCAGGGCAGACAAGCCAGAGGACTGGATGACCATCGATGCTCGCGACGGGAGTTTGCAGCAGGTTGAACCCGCACCTGAGGCTATGCTCTATATCGCTGAGACCAAGGAAGAGGCAATGGTGGAGATGGCCAAGCTCTGCTTCCGGCCTTCTGATAACAGCATCGGCAGATCGATCAAGCTGACTCACTACTGCGATATTTCTATGAAGTACTGCGGTAAGCTGCCTGACGATTGGCATATCTTCGTCCGCGATGCCAAGGACCTTCCCATCACCTACAAGGAAATGATGATGAAGGAGCTGGAGGCAAAGCACGGCTGGAAGATCGACTGGAAGGCCAAGAAGATCCTCTCCGGACCGCTGCGGCCCGCTGATGTGAGCTTCGATCCGACATTGATTGCCAGGAAGATCAGGACCAAGAAGTGAGGGCATAGGAGGAGATAAAAATGGCAGCAGAAGTTAAGAAGGGCATTGACACCACCAAGAACCCCATTCCCTTTGAGATGGCCCAGGTCCCTGGACCGGAGATGGCCAAGTGCTACATGCCGAAGGTTATGGGCGCTATAATTAAGAAGGCCAAGAGACCGTTGCTCGTTGTGGGAGCAGAGCTTTTTGACGACCCCATCATGTTCGATAAGATGATCGAGATGGGCAAGACGGGCATTCCCATCGCAGCCACGGCGCACAGCGTGAAGGGCTTTGTAGACAGAGGCTACCTGGAGAACGTCTATCAGATCGGCCTGCATCCCCTGACCAACTACCTGCGCTTTCCCGACTGGAAGGGCATGGATGGAGAGGGCCAGTACGATGTCGTTATATTTATGGGCATCTTCTACAAATTCGCCAACGCCATGTTCGCAACGCTCAAGAACTTCAACCGGGACATCAAGCGCATATCCGTTGACCGGTACTACCACGTCAATGCGAATATGACCTTTGGCAACATGGCCTTCACCCCCGACGACTATCACGCCGCCGTGGACGAAGTAATCGCAGCAATGAAGAAATAAAGTTCATCCTATAATCAGAAGAGGTATATTAATGGCAGATGTAAAGTTGGATATGTCCCCTATGTATGAGGGCGAGAGAATCAGAAAGAACGATCTATGGGTAGAGCTTGGCGGCCCCAAGGCAGACGGATTCGAGCTGTCCCTGGCAGCACCCATGGATGAGATTGAGGATGGAAAGGTTACTGTCATCGGTCCTGAGCTTAAGGATATCAAGGAAGGCTCCGTCATGCCCTTCGGCATGGTTTTCAAGGTCGGCGGCGAGAAGATTGAGAAGGACCTGGAGTCCATCATCGAGAGGCGCAACCACGCCCTGCTCTCCTACATCAGCGGCCTCATGCACCTCAACCAGAGATACGATATCTGGATGAGGATCGGAAAGAGCCTTGCCAAGAAGGGCGTAACCTCCTGGGTAGAGATCTTTACGCCCGTCATCGATCTGTACAAGGCCGAGATGCCCTTCATAGAGAAGATGGAGATCACCATTCTCACCGACCCCGCCAAGGTAAAGGAAGGGCTGGTTAACGCCATGGAAGTCTACAAGACACGTGACGCGCGTGCCAAGGGACTGCACGATGAGGACGTCGATGTCTTCTACGGCTGCACACTGTGCCAGGCCTTCGCTCCCACCAGCGCCTGTGTGGTTACTCCTGACAGGCCCTCCCTGTGTGGAGCTATCACCTGGTTCGATGGACGCGCTGCTGCCAAGGTAGACCCAGAGGGGCCCCAGTTCCCCATTGAGAAGGGAACCGCCACTGATGAGATCACCGGTGAGTACGCGGCCATCAACGAGATGGCTGCCCAGAGGTCCGGCGGCGAGTACAGCACCATGAAGCTGTACACATTCTTTGATGCACCCCACACCTCCTGTGGCTGCTTCGAGACCATCGGCTTCTATATGCCTGAGGTTGACGGCATTGGCCTTGCCGATCGTGACTTCAGGGGCGCAACCCCCAATGGCCTTCCCTTCTCCACCATGGCTGGCCAGACAGGCGGCGGCAAGCAGATTGTAGGATTCCTGGGTATGGGCATTCTCTACTACTTCTCCCCTAAGTTCCTCCAGGCCGATGGCGGCTGGAGAAGGATCGTTTGGATGTCCAAGGGTCTCAAGGAGAGAGTAAAGGCGGGCATCGATGAGGACATGATGGCCAAGATCGCCACTGAGGATGATGCCAAGGATCTCGATTCCCTCAAGGCCTTCTTGCTCAAGGTCAACCATCCTGTTGTCGACGGCGTCACCAGGAAAGTTGATGACAAGAAGATCACCGAGGGCTGGACTCTCGAAGAAATTTCCGACGAGATCAAGGAACAGGTCATGGCCTATATCGAGAAGACTGGCGGAGACATCAACATCGATACCGTCAAGTCCGAGCTTGCCCTGACCGAAGGCCAGTTCATGCAGGTCGTTGAGGCTCTGCAGGAAGACGGCGTTCTCGAGTGAGTGAATTCCCAATTTAGTAAAAAATCAATGAGGGTGAAAATCTATGCAGTTAAAACTCAAGAAGAAGGCACCAGCAGCCGCGGCTCCCGCAGCCGCGCCAGCAGCAGCAGGGGCAGCACCAGCTTTTTCCATGTCCGGCAGCGCCGGCGGCATTAAGCTGATACTAAAGGACGCCAAGATCAGCATAGACAAGGTGGTACTCGCTAAGTAGAGTCCGCCTTCTTCTCCCTTTTTTGGGAGAGGCGGACTCTTAGCGAGCGCTACTGTTCTAGTTAAAAGTGAGGGAGATACTATGAAGCTTAAGCTAAAGAAAAAGGAAGCAGCTCCAGCGGCCGCACCTGCGGCAGCAGCAGGGGCAGCACCAGCTTTCGCTATGCCAGCAGCATCATCGGGTGGAATGACCATCGAGCTTAGAGGCGCGTCCATCCATGTAGCGGAAGTTGTTATAAAACCGAAAAAATAAGGAAGGCTAGATCTTGGGGAAAGTAATAGCGATAACCGGTAAGGGCGGCACCGGCAAGACAGCCGTGACCGCGATGCTTATTAGACACCTTGTAAAGAATTCCGGAAAAAAGTACCAGACGCTTGTTATTGACGCCGATCCCGATGCCAACCTCGCCGACGCGCTGGGTGTGCAGGCGGGAAAGACCATTGGCGACATGAGGGAGTTCATGCAGCAATCCCGGTTCACAACTTCACCGGATACGGATAAGCAGGTGCTTTTTGAGTCCAAGCTCTTCGAGATCCTTTTGGAGGAGGAGGGCTATGATCTTCTTGTCATGGGCAAGCCGGAAGGATCCGGATGTTACTGTTTTGTCAATAATCTTCTGCGCGCAGTTATGGACAAGACCACGGCCAATTACGATTTGGTAATCATTGACACGCCGGCGGGCCTGGAGCATTTCAGCAGGAAGACCATTCCGGACCTTGACGATCTTATTGTGGTGACGGATGAGTCCAAGAGAGGGCTTACCACGGGCGAGCGCATACGTGACACGGCCAGGGAGATCGAGCTCCAGTACAAGAATCTCTATGTGATCGTGAACAAGCTCACCGCAGGAAGAAAGGACCAGGTTTTAGAGAATGCTAAAGGCATTGGCCTGAACGTTATCGGTACTATCCCCTATGATGAGACTTTAGCCAAATTCGATTTAGTGGGAGATCCATTGATGGGCCTTCCCGATGATTCGTCTGCAGTGCAAGAAATGATGCAGATTGTCGGGAAACTGGGCCTATGAGGGTGATTTGAATGGCAGAGAAGATCACTTTATCTGACCTTAATAAGACATTGACAGAAATGAATGTTCAATCCCTCGAGGGACTGAAGATCGAGGGAGATGTAGAGATAGACCTGGATGTAGGCGCAGGCGGAGTAGGACCGCTCTTTGCGTACTACTTCGGCCAGGAAGCAGCCAAGATCGCCATGCAGCTCATGAACTTCGCCAAGGCTGTAGGTTATCCCGTAGAGAATCTGCTCCAGCCCGTGGCCATAGCTTCAGCTATAGCTCCAGCGCCTAAGGACCTGGCAGCCGCAGCCGCCGCTGTTCCCGCCTTCAAGGTGGCATCAAATATGGCCACCGCCAAATTCTCCGTCGGCACGGACAAGACCTGGAAGAAAACCATCCAGGAGGTCACACTGGGCGCTACCAAGGCCGATGGCGGAAGCCGCGGTCATGTGGTCAAGCTGGGTGGCGAGAAGGCCATGCCGTTCTTCCCGGACGCAGCCATGCCCCATGCCCCCAAGATCACCATGGACGTCTTCGACATGCCCATCGGCATGGCCAAGGCCGTCAAGGTGCACTATGAGGACGTCCTCAACAGCCCAGGCGAGTGGGCCAAGAAGTGTGTCAAGGATTTCGGCGCCGACATGGTCACCGTTCACCTGATCAGCACTGATCCGCTCCTCAAGGACACTTCACCACAAGAGGCCGTCAAGACCGTTGAGGAGGTTTTGCAGGCTGTGGATGTGCCCATCTGCATCGGCGGATCCGGCAATCCCGACAAGGACCCAATTTTGCTGGCCAAGGCTGCAGAGGTAGCCCAGGGCGAGCGTGTTCTCATAGCTTCTGCTAACCTGAACATGGATTGGGAGAAGATAGGCAAGGCTTGCGTGGACAATGGACATGTGTGCCTCGCCTGGACGCAGCTTGAGATCAACTCTCAAAAGGAGCTGAACCGTAAGCTCATGAAGGTCGCCGGCGTTCCCCGCGAGTCCATAGTCATGGACCCCACCACTGCCGCGCTCGCTTACGGCCTGGACTTCGCCTACTCCAACATGGAGAGAATCAGGCTCGGCGGTCTGAAGGGCGACGAAGAGTTGACATTCCCCATGTCTTCCGGTACCACCAACGCCTGGGGTGTCAGGGAGTCTTGGATGGTTCGTTCACCCAACAAGGACGACTCCGACTGGGGAGACCGCATGCTGAGAGGCCCAATCTGGGAGATTTTGACCGGATACTCTCTGGCCATGGCTGGTGTGGACATCTTCATGATGATGCACCCGACTGCTGTTGCCTATGTGCATGAGATCACCAAGTCCCTGATGGGAAGAATCGATGCTAAGACGCCCGATACTGCAGCCTGGCTCAAGATGGGGGTGTGAGAGACAATGAAGGAAACAAGCCCGCTTAACCTTTACAAGCAGCTTCCAAAGACTAACTGCAAGAAGTGCGGAGAGGAGACCTGCATGGCCTTCGCCGCCGGCCTGATTGGCAGGACCCGGAAGGTAGAGGAGTGCACTCCGCTCATTGACGAGAAGAAGTACGCCAAGAAGCTTGAAGCCCTCACGAGCATCGTTGCTCCTGAGCTGAAGATGGTATACATTGGCGTGGGAGAGAGGCAGGTCAAAGTTGGCGGCGAGGACGTCATGTACCGCCACCAGATGACCTTCTTAAACAAGCCACCATTTGCCTACGATGTAGCCGACAACATGGAAGAGGCTGCACTTGTAGAGCGCGTCAAGATGATCTCAACCTGGCGCAAGTTCTACATTGGCAAATGGCAGGGTGTAGAGATGATTGCCGTCCGTTCCGTTACCGATGATCCGGCCAAGTTCGCGGCCTGCGTCAAGACGGTCATGGCCAATTCGGACTTCCCGCTCATCCTCTGCTCCTTTAATCCCGCTGTTCTCAAGGCCGGACTTGAGGTCGCCGCCAAGGCGAAACCCCTCATCTACGCCGCCAACAAGGACAACTGGAAGGAGGTCGCTCAGCTCGCCAATGACTTTAAGGTGCCTGTGACCCTCTCCGTGCCCTTTGATCTGGATGGCTTGAAGTCCATGGCCGTTACCTTTGCCGGCATGGGCCTCACCGATCTCATCCTTGATCCAGGCACTGCTCCCAACGGCAAGATGCTGCAGCAGACACTGCTCAACTTCATCAACCTGAGAAGAGCGGCTGTTGAAGAGGCTCAGAGGGATATCGCCTATCCCGTCATGGTGCTGCCCATCAATGCCTGGCTGACCACTGATGATCCAGTTCGTGCTGCCTACTGGGAGTCCGTGCTCACCGCTGCCTTTGTCATCCGTGGCGGAGCCATCATGATCAAGCACTCGCTTGGGGCTCACAGCATGATGCCCGATATGCATCTGCGCTTCAACATCTTTACCGATCCGAGGACGCCCGTGCAGGTCAAGCCCGGCATCTACAAGGTTGGCAAACCAGGGCCTGAGTCTCCGGTCTTCTTGACCACCAACTTCGCCCTGACCTACTACACAGTAGAGTCGGATATCGCCTCCAACGAAATTGATGCCTATATCATCGCCATCAATACCGATGGAATCGGCGTGCAGGCGTCTGTGGCTGGCGGCCAGCTAAGCCCCACCAAGATCCTGGATTCCTTCAAGGAGGCAGAATTCAAGTGGGAGGACCAGAAGTATCCAGCAATGGTTCTGCCTGGAATGGCTGCCAAGTTCTCCGGTGAGCTGGAGGACCTCTTCCAAGGGAAGACCAAGATCATGGTCGGCCCAGAAGACTCCGGACGCATCATCGGCTGGATGAAGGAATACTGGCCACCCAAGTAAAGCAACAGACAGAAATGTCAAGTATGTGCCCCATGCGGGCACATAACCCTTATTTTATTTAAGCTTCAGAACTAGAATAATTTCTATATGGGGGAAAACATACTTATGTTATCTGCAAGATATGCGGCCTTGGCTTTAGGAGTCATGTTCATTGTCCTGGCCTATAGCGCCTCTGCCCAGTGGTCGCCGGGCGGAGCGATGGTGTATATGGGTGACCTGAATCTAGCTGCATCCTCTGCCTCTAGCGGAGGGACTGCGGTGGCCCTGGGCGGCTCCCAGGAAACATCGGCAGCAATGAACAATTCTTCAATGGACAATTCTTCATTGAATAACAGTTCGATTAATGGTACCTCATTGGACAATTCTACCATTGCCGGTCCATCAATTGCGGTGCCCTGCGCTGTTGCTGCGGAATCTTCAGGCAGACCGATTCTTGATCTATCCAGTTATGCCCGTGATAGGACCAATAATAATCTAGCTGGATACAAGAACATCATGTATCCCATCACCGGGTCGAGGGGCAGCACAACCTCGACGGCGGGCGGAGGTGGCGGATGCGGAGGGTGTGGTTAGCTGCTCTTCTCTTCGAATATTTTTTCCGATCAACAGTACTTTAGGCACTCATATGATGTGCATCCCAAATTTTGCCATTGCTACAAATTACAAAGCTGAATTCGTAGTAATCTCTTTTTCATCTCCTCTCGAACATCCGGCAAGGTCGTAAATGCGAATCGTTGAATTAGCTGCAAGAGGATCAGCTTCGCCATTTGAATCTACAATATGCTGCAATTGAGGCTGGCTAATCGCCGAATAAAAAAGTTTTATAGAAGGCGCCTTTCTCCAAAGAGCCGCCCTTGGCATTCATTCCTTTTCTGGTTCTGCGCCCATACTTAAATCCATAGACTCAGCCAGGTCGTTGATCAAGGGGCCAAGCTTCTCCTTCATCTCTGGGCGCAGTTCAATCATCTTGAAGAATATCAGCATCTTGCTCGACATGCAGATATCCTCAAGTTCTGAATTGATTCCTTCCAGGCTGTCGCTGATGGTGTCAAGCGTCTCAGCTATCTCTTCCAGGACTTCTTCTTTCGACATCTGTCTAACACATCCCTTGCCAACGTTGGCATCAGGAAATTAATATAGCTGCTCCTCAGCGATCAGCTTGGTTTCAGCCGTACTCTGGGCCTGATGTTGACTGGACTTTCGACTGGATCAACCTTCCTCTTCGCCAGCCTTGCTAGGGTGCAACCTTTCAAATCCTGGCGCAGTCCCTTCACCTCGGAGACAATCTCTTTCTTTGCGCAGTCGATTCTATCTGCTATCTTTTCCTGTGCCTTTACGATCCTCTCCAGCTTGCCGTCCATTTTATCGAGCTTGTTGTCCATGCTGCTCAGGCGGAAGTTGGTCTCCTTAAAGCCGTCCTTTACTACTACAATCAGCTCTTTGAGGAAGACTGTGGCGGTATCCAGCCGGGAGTCTGTCTCTCTATCCCCTGAGATCTTGTAAAATTCGTCCCAGGCACCCTTCGGCTCGGAAAGCTGCACCTGTATGTCTTCTACCTTGATCAAGGGATCTTCCATTCGGATGGCCCGGCAGAACCTCTCCAGATCAGATCTCTCTCCTTCCGCGACTACCAAAACCCGGCCGTCTGCTAGGTTCCTAACATATCCCTTAAGATCCAGGGTCCTGGCCATGGTTACCGCCCTGGATCGGTAGCCAACATGCTGAACCCTCCCTGAGACTATTGCTGTGAGTAGGAGCATCTCGCTTTATTTGTATCTCTATTTATTTAAGGATAATTCTGTTTGCATTCCTTTCCGACAGCTCTCAATTTGCTCCTATGCCTTTTTTTTGCGCTGCAGCTTTTCCGCCCAAAGCTCCGGCTTTCTCTGCAGTCCGGGCAGCGGCCAGCCGACTCCAGGACAGTCTCTCATTTGCTTAATTCAATCGCATCTTTCTCTTGCTCCAGGCCTGATCCTGCCCTTTCCAGCTTATGATTGATCCTGCATATTTCGCGGTCTACTCTTTCTGGTCCCAAGGGCACCTGCAAGAAATTGCCAATTACAGCCGCCTTTCGTTCTTTTCCAGTTTCTTTGCTTTCTTCGTGCGGCTGCAACTTCATCTCTTGCCGGGAAAGAATCTTATGAAAATTGCCAAATTCACCGGTTGCTTCTCTGCAGTCGATTAATATCTCATCGACCCTAATTTTTGCGTTGTCTATCTTGATGGCTCTGACAAATCTCGCCAAATCCTCTTTGGGCCCTTCGGCAATAATGAACGCCTTGCCGTCGGGAAGAATCTCGGCGTATCCCTTGAGGTCAAGGATCCTGGCTAAAGACACTACCATTGAGCTGTATCCTACCCCCTGTACCTTTCCCGAGACATGGGCAATTAACCTCTTCATATTAAGAAAATTTAGGATATTAGGATATAAAGCGCTTCTCCTTCCCCTAAATCTTCTGGAAAGGTCTCCGGGAGCTTCTGCCAGAGCGCGCCTGTGGTGGCTGTGCGGGCAGGCTCTTACTTCATATCATGCCAAAATACACCGGCAACGCCAGCAGAATTGAAGGCAAGCCCACCAGCAGCCATACCATACGGTTGCTGTCAAAGACCTTCTTGCCGTCCAGGGGGCCGAAGGGCAGCATATTGAAGGCAGCTAAGATGAGGTTAATAATTAGGGCAAAGTTGGCTGCCTGAGCGGCCAGGCTGTTGGATGGACTCAGCAGCAGCAAAAGGAAGAAGAATGCCGCTAATACTATGTTTGTCATGGGCCCGGCCAGGGATATCAAGAGCGTCTCCCTTTTTATCTCTCTCTTCAGCTCCTCCTGGCCGATGGGATCCTGCATGTAGAACTCCTGTGGCACATTGGGCTTGCTTATCATCACGGCACCCGGTGCGGCAAAGATGAATCCGACAAAGGCGAGGGCCACGGCGAATAAAAGGCCCATCATGTTGGCCCTGTACTCTGCGAAGTAACCAAAGTGCAGTGCTACGAATTTATGTGCCATCTCGTGCAGCAAAAAGCCGGTACCTACGCCCACTGAAATGATGAGAATCATCTCCAAACCAGGAATTCGCCCTCCGCTTATCAGCACAGAGAAGGCGATAACCAGCGCTACCAGCGATAAAAGCAGATCTTTCAGCTCGACGGAGCTGATGCGCCCAGCAATGCTCATAATGCATGGTTTTTGCTTGCGGACTATATCTCATTATTGATGGGAAACGGTTAGGAGAGTGCAGGAGAAAATTCCTGCATGAAAGAGGTCGCACCTGGGTGGCTCTTATAATTTCTTAAAAATTACGATTCGTTATTGCCGTCTCTCAAAAACCTTTATAGCTATTCCTTATCCCCTGGATCAATGGCCCAAAATAGGTGCATCCATCTTGCCGGCAAGTACTGTATCCTCCTCCAGCGATGGCCCGCCTGCCTACCTATATCCGCATCCATCCCGACCGTTCCGAGAAAGGGCGCCGTCCTCCTCGCCCTCAACCGTGTAACGGGGAAGGGACTATTGGGCCCTATTTTTCTTAAACAAATGTTCTATCTGTGAGTTAGGCAGCCAATCGATAAGGGGACAATGGCCAATGTTCGGAAAATCGGAGCAAAAAAACTTTAAGCGAAAAATCTTTGGTCATATAGATTCAATAATTAAGTGTATTTGAATATCTAATTCCTTTAGTTCCCACGAGGTAATACCGTCATGAAATTTCATAAATGGCAGCTTCTCTTTGCCCTATCTCTCATCATCACGTCGTTTCTCATCTATCTCTTTCACTATGTCGTCTTCAAAGATCTTCATCACATAATGGTATTCCTGGTTGAGGATATCGCTTTTTTGCCTATCGAAGTTCTTCTGGTGACCCTGATCATTCACAGGCTCTTAAGTTATCTGGAGAAAAGCAGCCGTCTGGAGAAGCTCAATATGGTGATTGGGGTATTTTTCGTCCAGATCGGAACGAGACTGCTCGCCTATCTATCCGATCTGGATCCGGAGCTGGAGAGCATCAGGTCAAATCTGTTGATCACATCCCTGTGGTCGGATGAAGATTTCACCCGTATTGGTGGGTGCCTGAAAGGATACAAATACAAAATTGATATCAATCGACTAGATCTAATTTACTTAAGCGCTCTTCTCTCCAAGGAGCGAGAGTTCTTTTTGAGACTCATCGAAAATCCGGCACTAATGGAGCATGAGTCCTTCACTGATCTCTTGTTGGCCATATTTCATCTCACCGAGGAGCTGGCGAGAAGGCCCCGCCTGGAGGGCTTGCCCAGGAGCGATATGGACCACCTGGCGGTGGACATTGAGCGGACTTACAGGCTTCTTGCCTTGGAATGGCTGGACTACATGAGATACCTTAAAGGGAGCTATCCTTATCTCTTCCACCTGGCTATGAGGACCAATCCCTTCGACCAGACCGCTTCTCCTGTGGTCTTGGAGGAGCCAAGCCGAAGGCTGGAAAGCTAGCCGAATATTTGGTGAGAGCTAGAGAAGCATGTTATCGATCTTCTCTTTGAGCCTCTTCTCGTCTTGCTGCGTGACGGGAATCTTGGCAGACATGCCGCACCTTTGGGGCATGGGGATCAGCTCCTCTTCTAGAAGATCGTAGTAAGCCTCATCAAGATCGATCTCGCTATTTGCATATCTCTTTAGGATGGCTTTGATCTTCTCTTGTTTTGGCTTGTCGGAAGAGCCTATCTTCTCCAGGGCTTGTTCTATCTGTTTGTACACGGATTGTCTATTGCAGGAGATCCATATTTATGCCTTATCCGTGCAGCCCTTCTGGTGCTTATCGTTTTTGATCTGAAAGGAACCGGGAAAAATGGGTGGTCCGCGGTCCTTTCTTGCTTGGGGGGCAATTCGAGCTGAAGCCTGCTTCTATTTTCCCGCATTCGTTTGCGAGGAGCCCATCAGATAGCCTGCGAAAGCCATCATCCAGAGAACCACGGGGTAGGCAAGCATTCTCTCTTCTCCTCCTCTGCCAAAGGCTAAGAAGGGCGACGACTGGCCCACAAAGACCGCTGAAAAGAGCACGATGAGCGCAAACACGCCGATGACAACAGAGAAGTATGCAAAGGGCTTGTTCAAGAACCTGTAAGCCACAATAGCGGACAGGGGGCCTGTCACAAACCAGGCCATAGCCACCAATGCATGTATGTTGCCGGTGTCACCGGGAAATACTCCAACCGCCATGGCAGCCAGGCCGGATATGGCGAAAAGAGCGGTGAAAAGCTGCTTTTTGTAGGCGCGATGAATCAGGAATGCACTGATGACGACCAACAAGCCAATCAAGAAGGTTGTGGTGTTGAAGAGCATGGCTGAGGGCTGGACCAGCGATATGTTCGGCGGAACGGTTGATGCCAGATCGCTCAGGTCATTGGCCCTGGTGCTGTAGCCGGGAAACAGGGTCTCGGCAGCGAGCACCGTCATGAACCATTGCAGAACGCCAATGAAGATGAGCGCTCCTGCGAGATTGAGGGAGTTGTATTTTCGTGTCATTTTCATTCTCTTTTCAGCGCCACACGTTACTGCCATAATGAAAAAACCTGTCCTATGCCCGTCTTTTGCTGTCGAGAACTATAGGATTATAGGATTACCCTCCAATCTTTTGCGGCGGTTCAAGCTTGATGGATCCAGGCAAGGAAATGGTTCCTGTCTCGGTCATCCATAGAAGAGCCGGACCGCAGCTAAAGGTAGCTTTGATACGGCATTCGCCGCTAAGGATCTCATGAATCTCGCCGCCCCGTATTTTCAGCTTGAATCCTTTGACCTTCAACTCGAGCACAAGGCGAAACTCCAGCTTACCCGAAAGGCCGTTTATGCTGACCTCCAGGTAAGGTCGGTGTTCCGACCGGATGCTGTGCTCGGAGAGATGTATCATGAATGTCTTGTCTGGGGGATATCTCTGGACGTCCAGGTATTTGCGAAGGATGGTGGACTTGTTCCAGGCTCCGATCAACACTTCCTGCAGATCCACATCAAGAAGCTCGTCGAGGTTATCCTGGGCATTCCAGGCGACCTGGCCGCTCCACTGCTGGCCTGCAGCAGCCTTGATCAGGGATGCCTTCAGCGAGGCTAGCAAGCTATTCTCATCAATAGTCCGGGCCAGAAGATCAGAGAAGTCCGGGATTGTAGCGGGCAGTATTTTGTTCAGATTCAATTCCGTCGGATTCATCTCTCTAACTCCTCCTTGGTGACGTCTAAACCGTGGTCATCCGCTTGCATAACTCCTGCATCGGCCACAGCCCGGAAGGAGATCTCCGCCAATACACCAAGCCCTTCCACCGGATCCACTCTGGCATTCCCCCGATCGCTACGGGCTTTGAAAGATGTATTTGGCGCCTCGGGCACTTTGACTTTGCGCCGGGCTTTAACTTTGCGCCAGATGCGGCTTCCCAGGATGATGGTACCCAAACCCCCTGCCAAAATCCATGGGATCCAATCAAGTGGAGACGAAGTTGACAGAGGAGGCGGAGGAAGCGGCACAGAGAATTTTTTGTATTTCTCACCATCTACGGCCCAAGGATTTCTGCCCTTCCCGTCCCTGATTGCTAAGCTGATTGTATGCTCCCCCGCATCCTTCTCTAAAGGCGTCCATTCCCAGTTGGGACTGGCCGACCAGGATGTGACCGGTTGATCATCCAGGAGGAATAAATATTCCAGCGGGTCTGCATCGGGGTCGGAGGCCTGGGCGGTAAAGGTGATTGGCAATCCAATGTGGAGCTCTTCAGGAGCTATCTGGATATCGGCGATATTCGGATCGTTGTTTGGCCCGACTGTGAAGGGCATAGTGGTTGAGTTAAAATCGCCGCCGTGCTGGTTGTCCCTGACCATCGCTTCTAGTATGTGATTTCCCTCATCTTCTTGAGATGGCGTCCAGCTTAAGATGTTCTCCTGCGACCAATCCCTGACGAGTTTCTGGTCTATTCGAAAGGCGAAATCCAGGGGCTCTTCCTCGGGATCGGAGGCCCGAACGGTAAAGGTCGCTGGCGATTCTATGCGCGGCGTCTCAGGAGCTATCTGGATAGAGGAAATAGAAGGCAGAGCGTTAGGACGCACGTAAGGAAGCACGGAAATTTGTAATTCGTCATAGCTGGATTGGAAGCCATCTGAGACTCTCACCATTACTACGTGATCGCCCACATCTTCTTGGGTCGGTTTCCATTCCCAGGTGTTATTATTTGATGTTCTCCTGACGGCATGATCATCTAAGGTAAACGAGTATTCCAGAGGCTTTCCTTCGGGATCGGTGGCCCGGGCCGAAAAGATAAAGGTTTTGCCGACATTCAAGGAAGTGTCTGGGCTTGCGATTAAGTCCACCTGGGGTATCTCGTTTACCTCGAACTCCACGTCATCTACAGCAAGGCCTGCATTGTCAACATAGCCGTTTTCATCAGGCATGTAGCCAACATCGGCCCTGTAGATCGGTTTTTCGGCAGAGGTGACCTCAAGAGGAATGCTGATCGGAATCGGGGAATCGCTGGGACCCATGGTCATCTCATCGTATCCCAAACGGTTTCCATCTTCATCGTAAGTCTGGAGCCTTACCTTCATAGGGGTGCTTAGGCTCTGGCTTTGACCCACCCACAACTTGAGATAGTTGACTGGAATCTCAAAGCTCATCTCAACCGGAGTCTGGCAGAACTCTTTGGAGTAGCATGGTTCCACTGCTCGGGTGGGAGAATGGGCATATCCTCTTATGCTCAGGCCCTTGGAGTAATCAATAGCTACCGGGCTATTGAATGTAACCCCCCTGTCCTGATATTGATCCGAAATCACTGTCTGTCCCCCGGTCCCCCATCCTGTGGTCTCGATATCCTCAAAGTCTATGATGACGGCGTGGGCGGATATTGTGATTGAAAAGAGGGCGACAATCATTAATGACCGGAGATGCTTTGCCACATTAAGTTTACAGCCTCTGAAGGACGGCAAAGTTAATCTCATTATTGATAATTTACTTGCCATGAGACATAAAATTTCCCCCCATTTTCGCGCAAAGTTAGCAGTTTCAAAAGGGGGTGAGGAATAAATTTTTGTACATATATTTGGCAAAGTTTTATTGAAACGGCGGCGGCGCACCCGCGCAGCAAGCTGCGTGGCATCCAAGGCGCCGCCGCATGAAAGTGGTGCCAGGTTAAGCTGATTCAATCCCAAGTTGAATACGCATGCCCTTTATCCCAGCCGCTGCAAGCTGCGGGGTATTACGTTTATAAATAATAAATAATAGCAAATATGGGGACGTTGGTATCTCGCTCATAAATATAGTCAGGAACCTAACTTATTAAACCAATACGCCCCTCCAAGAAAACGCTCGATCCAATACCCCGCAAAGCTTAGTTTTGAAGCGTTTGCGAGAAATGAATCTTGAATCAGTGATCTCATGTGAT
>Ga0307378_10003809_pt1 | contig 21881 bp, 45 predicted proteins | sample UN1MG_FD_202238 | JGI IMG/M metagenome (GOLD analysis project Ga0307378, IMG submission 202238) | Soil microbial communities from Risofladan, Vaasa, Finland - UN-1 | ecosystem: Environmental > Terrestrial > Soil > Coastal area > Acid sulfate soil | place: Finland: Risofladan, Vaasa | collected...
ACCGAAGGATAACCGAAGGATAACCGAAGGATAACCGAAGGATAACCGAAGGATAACCGAAGGATAACCGAAGGATAACCGAAGGATAACCGAAGGATAACCGAAGGATAACCGAAGGATAACCGAATGATAACCGAAGGATAACCGAAGGATAACCGAAGGATAACCGAAGGATAACCGAAGGATAACCGAAGGATAACCGAAGGATAACCGAAGGATAACCGAAGGATAACCGAAGGATAACCGAAGGATACATGAGCGAAGTACGAATGATAACAGATTGATTTATGAATGAAAGCCGACAGATAACCGAAAGAAGCTTGAATGACTGCCGAATGATACCGGATAGAAGTTTGATTGATACCGGATAGAAGTTTGATGGACTTACGAATGACTTATGAGCGATAACCGAAGGAAGGCCGAAGGACTTACGATAGAAGCACGATAGAAGCACGATAGAAGGCCGAGGGACTTACGAAGGACTTTTGACGGATAAAAGAGTGAAAACTGAAGGATTTGTGAAAGAAAGCCGGATAGAAGCCTGAAAGACGTTTGAATGAAGCCTGAAAGACGTTTGAACGACTTATGAACGATTTTAGACGGAAAAGGAAGGAAAAGGAAGGAAAAGGAAGGAAAAGGAAGGAAAAGGAAGGAAAAGAGCGATTTGAACGATTTTTGAACGAAAAACGACTGATTTTGAATGAAACGCGAACGAAGTATGAATGATGTCAGAAGGATATCAGAGGGAACTGCGATAGATACCAGAATGACAACAGAAGGAAGCCAGAAGGAACTATGAATGAAAGCCGAGGGATAACTGAAGGAAGTAAGAAGGAAGGCCGAATGATGCCGGATAGAAGTAAGAAGGAAGTAAGATAGACTTACGAAGGAAGTAAGACAGACTTACGAAGGAAGGTAGAAGGAAGCCCGAGCGATAAGCGAACGAACACAGATAGAAGTTAGATAGAAGCCAGAATGATTAACGAACGATGCCAGAAGGAAGGTAGAGTGAAGCCCGAACGATTAACGAAGGAAGCACGAAGGAAGCACGAAGGAAGCACGAAGGATACCAGATAGAAAGCTGAAAGAAGGCCGAGGGATAACCGGAAGGAACATTGATAGAAGCTAGAGGGAAGCCTGATAGACTTATGAATGAACACAGAAAGAAGGCTGAGGGATTAACGAATGATAACCGAAGGAAGCATGATAGAAGCGTGTGATCACAAAAGATCTTCCCCAAAAGGCTAAAAGATCTTACCGCTTTGGGTTAGGATCCAGACCACTAATAAAGTGATGTAGATAATTTGCGCTGACCTATGGTTGTGCTATATTAAAGCATGGTAAAACTAAGTTCATTTAACGCTAACCAACCACACACAGGGAATACCATGGAAGGCATTGAAGTAAGAAAAGCCAGAGTTGATGGCGAAAGGGTGTACGATGTGTACGCCCACGGACTGTTCATGCAAAGGTTTGGCAAACGCCAAGCAAAGACAGCATATCGTTATGCACGTAACCTTGGGAGCAAATCATGAAGCACCTGTTCCTTATTGTCCACTATAAGGACACGCTGTATCGGTGGCCTTTGTTCAGCACAAAGGTCACTTGTACGATGGACGAGCTAGACAAGCATGTCGAAAGCACCAAACCACCCAAGACCCAACGGAGCAGCTGGACAGTACAAGCAACGAATGTAAAGTAAGAGGGGTATACCAGAGGGGTAGGGAGCGGAAGCCAGAGGGGTGGACCGGAGGGGTGGAGGGAAATCCCGATGGAAGTCCGAAAGAAACTAAGATAGAGGTATGAAAGATGCCAGAACGAACACTGAATGAACAACACGACAGAAGCCCGAATGAACCGCTTCTATCAATTATCTGTCCACAGGATAGAAACCGACTGAACCTTGATAGAACTGGAATCCATGTTCTATCCTTAGGAAGGACGTATGATAGAACATTGACAGAAGCAAGACAGACAACAGAAAGAACACCGAATGATACGATAGAAGACAGACTGGACAGAATACCTCTATGGATTCTTTTGAGTCTTATGATTGCCGGAACGATAACCACGTTCCTTCTAGCTTCAATCGTTTTCACCGGATAGAAAATAACTCCCGTGGTTGGGGACCAGGATGGATGGCTTTGTGGAATCGCTGTCCATCCTGGTTTTCTTTCTATATCTAAAGATCGTATATGATCGCGTGACGTAAGAAAGACACACAGAACAATCGTAAGCGCAAAAAGGCTTAAACCTATACCCAAGTGCCAAACAACAAACAAAACGCATCTACAACCCCTTAGAATGCAATCTACAGCATATCAAACAACATTACCTTAATAGGTGTTGCTAATACTCTATCCACAGGACAGAAACGTATTCCATCTAAAAGATCTTCCCAAAGGGGAACGATCATGGGATGCTCCGTCCTCTCGCGGTCCTCTTCATTCAACTCTCTCATCTCGGGGTTCCCGCGATCGTATACGTTCCGTCGTATTCTTCGCCCTTCGTATACCGATCGGGGCCACCCGATCGCGGTACTGCTGGTCGCCGCTGTTGGGCCTGCCCAACAGGCGTTGGGCTACCCATGCGCCCGTTGGGCTACCCATGCGCTTGTTTGGCATAGGTAACAAAGCAAGTAACGTGCCAAAAGTGGTGTCAAGTCGAAAAATAAATCTTTTTTATTTTGTTGCTATTTGCCACGTTTGGCATGCCACATGCTACCATAGCAAGTCCCGTGCCAAACGTGGTTTCATATATAGAAACGTGGTTTACACGTGCACCATATATAGAATTTGCCCACGCGCCACGTTCTATATGCGGTACAAGTTTGATATATAGACCATTTGCCCTCGCCGGAAAAGGGCACAATAGCTAATATTCAATCGCGTAGCGTGCGAAAAAACGTCACGCGCCACGTTGGAAAGATCGAATTTTTCTTTATAAAGTTTAGCCTCAAACTTGGCCACGTGGTAAAAAAAGATTGAATTTTGGCCACGTGGTCGCTTGCAATACGTTCCCACCTATATATACTACCCACATACACCACCACGACGGTAGTGTATTAACCACCATAACGGGAGAGTAGTACCATGCCAAATGAAACCACCACCACCACCACCACGCCAAGCGTGAAAAAGAATCAGGCGAAGGCTCTTAAATACGTGGCAATGAAAGGCGCTGTAAAAGAAAAGGTCGCCAAGTTGCATGGCGCGCCTCAAGTTGACGTGGTGACGGCTAATAAGAACGCGGCCGCTTACAACGTCATGATTGCTACGCGCGCAGCAATGGGCGAGGACGCAACAAGCGAAGCTGTAATGGTACGCGCCCAAGCAATGGTTAACGTGACCGGCGCTTACATGACAACGAAGGACACGTTGAATAATACAAGCGGCGTGCTTGCTGAATTGCTCGACAAGTACAACGCCACGTACAAAGGTGGTGTAAGCTACTTGCAAGCAAAGCACCACCACGCTATTCGCCTCGACGCTTGCAACGTGCAAGCAAGCAAGTACGACAAGGCGCGCGCTTGCACGCGCGCCACGTTGGGTGACGCCACCTACGTGGCCGCGCTTTGCAAGGCGCTCAACGCGCGTGCGATCGAAGCGGATTTGAAAGGCAATGACGGCAAGCGCCTCAAGTTCACGTCAAAAGCCGTTGCAACGGCTTTCGCTGCATGGAAGGCCGCAAACCCCGCATAACAACGCGCCACGCGCGCCACGTGGCGCGCGTGGCCTTTTCGGAGAGATTGATCATGCTGACACGAATACAAGCAAATTTGACCACCACGCAACTGCGCCACGTGGCGCGCCTCGACGAATTGACTGACGAACTTGGCCGCGCGCGCCACGCTTTCTACTGCGCCACCGACCAGTTGGGAATGGCCATGCTGCAGGACGATTATTACGACTCGCACGACAAAGAGTCGGTTGATGCAGCTGTGCGCGTGGTATTGGCCACGCGCGCGCTACTGGCATACTGCGCCACTATTGAGGTCTAGCCACGCGCGCCACGTGGCGCGTGTATCGCCGCCCCCCCCCTTGGGGGGGGCGGCCTTTTTAGGCCAAAAACCTACCTTGTACCGCTACAAAAAAACCACCAAAATTTTTGAGGTAACTTGACATAAAAACGCACGTTTACCAAGTTTGACCAAACTTGCCGAACCCGATAATGAAGTATGAAGTATCATGGTAGGAAGTAGGAAGTAGGAAGTATCATGGTAGAATGTAGAATGTAGAATGTAGACGGTGTAACATTACGGTCCAGAAGCTACACCTGCCGCTCCCGGTCTATATAGTATGTAACGCGCACGCGCGAGGGTGAGGCTAAACTAAGAACTGACTACAGCAACACTATCCTAAAAAAAAATAGTGAGAAAAAATACACCTAGGATAATTAGTAACACACTATCCTAAGTAGTATTGGTAAAGCTAACAACACAACAGGAGAAAGTATGGTGGAAGAGTGGATAAACGTTAAAGAAAGAAAGCCAGATGTGTATGAAACTGTAATTGTATGGGCGAGGCACAAAGAAGACATGGAAGCAGACCGTATGTTGATGGGTCACCGTATGTATAAATCAAAATGGAGAGTTGGTGTATGGGATTGTGTCGGGGAAGACGCTAATGAATGGAAGATAACACATTGGATGCCAGTGCTAGAAGGACCAGACGCATGAGTAACGCAAAGAAATTATTACAGAAATTGGAAGAGACACCGTATAGCGGAAAAGAAATAACCACAGATAAAGTGTTACAGTTAAGTAAGTGGGAACGGAAAGCATTAGTGGACATCTTAACAGAAGCTATTGTGAAAGAGATGAATGAATTGAGGAAAGCACCGGAAGAAATCATAACACTTAAGGACGGCAGAAAGCTAGCGTTTACCAATTGGATTGTGCCTATAAGCATGAGTGACTGTGATGAAGATAGGATAGAAGCGGAAGCAATTGTTCATGTGTGGAGGGAAGGATAATGTTTGGAGATGTAAATGGATTAGTAGAAACCATACAGGCAATGCACAGAGACATGTGGTTTGGGATGATAATGATTGTGGTGGCAATAGTACTGACGAGGAGGAAGTGAAGGATGAAGAAGTACATTGTACATCCGGGATTTGTGATAAGTAAGAATGACGGCGACAGGCATTACATATCATTTAATACGTTGTGTAAATTGTACGGTGTGCATCCGCATGAATGTTATCACGCAGAAAAGATAGGATATATACCAGAATCAGAATTAGAAGGTTTACCGCACCTGTACCCGCGATACGGTGGAAACTATAAATTGGAGGAAGTGGAAAATGGAAATTAAACACAACACAGAAAAAAGTTCAACATTCAGTAAGGTTAAGTGTGGAGGTTGCTTTTATGCCATAGGCGCAGAAGCTAACAGATTGTTCATGCGCTTAAATGAAACTTATGAAGACGGTAGTGCGGTGAGCCTTAGCGATGGTGAAGTAGAAACCTTTGGTGGAAATTGTAAAGTGTATTTAGTAGAAGCGTTTGTGACAGTGACAGCAATACGATGAACAGACAAGCTCCAGATATTATGGAACCGCTAGTGTACCTTAAGATACCTGTGGGTAAGAAAGGATATGAATTAATGCGGTGGCACGGACGGATACCCAAGGAAGGTGAATGGATTGAATTTCATTTACCAAAGTTGCGGTACTGTGTTGAGCGTGTGGTGTCAGATGGCATCGTAGAAGAGTCTACAGCCAACGGAACGTATGCGTTTGCGCTTACGGTGTACATATGGCTAGGCCGATGGGCTGACGCTCCATCGCTATTAAAAGCAATAAAGGAAGCAGAAGAGGAATACAAGCGTGAGGTAAGCGGATGAATGAACTATGTGCAATTTATGTAATGCCTGTCATAGTGTGTTGGTGTGTGTTGTTTGGATTGACTTTTGACGGAGAAGTTAAAACAAAGAAAGGATTTATCTTGGTATGGTTCTGTGTTTTGACTTGGCCGATAGCGGTGCCAGTTATATTTATGATAAAGTTTATGGAACTATGGAGGAAGATGAAATAAATGAATAGAACATTACATGAAAAGATCTGTGACCAGTGTGGTAAAAAGTCTGTGTGTGAAGATGGCGTATTTGGTAATCATGCCCATAGTGGATGGATAACATTATCACAGATCGTTGCACCAACGATGAGACATGACACAATGTATGCTGGAGATTTTTGTAGTGCGCAATGTCTTAAGGATTATATTGCAATGATGGAGGAAGCATGAATCATAACTACATATTAATAGGAGGTACTCACGATGGACGATGTGTGCATATCCCAGAAGAATGGGAAAATTGTATATTATCTAAGTCGATGAGATTGAGAGTGCCTGTGCGTATGGAAGATGTAATGAAGAGTATGCTGTATGATTGTGAAGTATACTTAAAAGTGCGGATAAATCAGGATTATGAAGTGTATGTCGAAAAGAACTTGACATTTGATGATGTCATGATGTTGTTAATAAAAAATTATAGACCGTTAGCACATAGAACATAAGGAAGAAGTAAAAATGGATGAACATGATATTGCAAGTATGTTAGGAGATCTGTGCAACATTGAAGACTGTACAGACTGGGAAGCCAACTTTATCGACAGTATTGACAAGCAGTACACTGAGAAGAAGTTCTTGACAGACAAACAGATAGCAATGGCGCTGAAGATACAGGAGAAGTATTCGCAATGAAGACAATATATAAATGGGAAATTACAGTAAGTAGTGACCATACCATACTGTATATCCCTGCAAGCGCAACAGTTATTCATGTAGGATCTCAAGGTGGTGCACACCCTGTAGTGTGGATGGAACTCGATATAAATGCACCACAAGTTGCACGTAAGTTCTGCGTGGTTGGGACAGGGTATGCGATACCGCTGAACCATGTCTATATTGGGACATCTTTTATAGGTCCATATGTGTGGCATGTTTATGAAGAGGTCTGTAATGAAGCATAGAGAATTAAAACCGTGCATGAGGAGCTAAGATGATAATGATTATTCTTTCTGCTGTCATAGTGGGTATTATGAGCATAGTCATATGCGATAATCACACGGAGATGGACGTCCGGCGATCAATGAGTTTGGCTCTGGTGGTTGCGATACTTGTGTGGATCACTGCGGAAGGCACGCGCCGAACCACCTGCATAGAAACGCTCAACGGCAAGCCCCCTTATCACCTAGTTGAGCAGGATGACGGGTCGGTGAAATGGATGGAGGTGGAGCGATGAACGACGCATTAACGGGGTATTTGGCAAGGCAACGGGATTCAAATGGAGAAGGTACATGAGTAAATCGAGTGAACAACCTGAGATCAACTGGGCAGAGCTGAGTGTTGAACAACATATTGACGCCCTGACCGCCGAGAACCAGCGGCTGCGGGAGGTGTTGGATGATATTGAAAATATGCCACGATACGACCAAGATGACGCACACAGACTACGGCATAAGGCTAAGACCGCCAAGGTGGTGTGTGTATGCGACGGCACCTGCCCACGATGCAAGCCACCCGAGCCGGTCGAGTGGGTTGATATTGACGAGGCGGAGTGGGAGTACCGGATGGGGCCGTTTGAATATGATCATGATGGGTTTTGGCAAATGTGGCATAATGACAACTGGATACCTTACTGCGTCGGGAACGAGAGACGCCTCTACCGCCGCAAGCGCGAGGTCGAGGTTCACATGTTTGGAAGCCGCGCACCTCGGTGTAAAGCTAAAGGCTGCAAGGTTGCGGGCGACTGGTCCAAGGTCACCTGTCCCGACTGCTTGGCGCACAAGCCTGCCACCGAGCCACCCGAGCCGGTCGAGTGGGTTGATATTCCGGTGGAATTTAATGAGGCCTACGATAGGCTCTATGGAGTCAACCCTAAAGATGGATGCTGTGTTTGGCTGAATTTTTGGATATGTCTGCCTGACTTCCTCGGCTATGTCTATGAGGGCAAGTACGGGCGCATAGTCATCCACGGATCGCCTATACTCTGGGAAACGGAAAACGTATGGCATGACAGCTACGTTCCGGACATGGACCATATGCAGAGCCACAAACCCATCCGGCCCGTGAGCGTCAGGCTGCGGAGGGTTGACAATGAAATCTAAAAAGGAGAAAAATGTGGAAGTATTGAAAATAACTGAAAAGGAACAATTGCAAGAAAAATTAAAAGCACAGGAAACTGCCTTTAAAACAATGCGAAAGAAACGAGATCAAGCAGCGGCTAATATTAGATTTCTTGATAGAAAACTAATGCACTGTGATGAAATGATAATCCACCTTAAAAAGGAAATTGAAAAACATGGCTAGACAGAAAAGAGTTATTATGGATTTACCACCAGTAGAATACCGCCATAGTTGGGCAATGGTCAGTAGGTCATTATTGGAAGTTAATGGTAAGGAAGAAGAAGTAACTGAACAGGTATGCGAAACATGCAAGCTTACAAAGCTTCAAGGATTTGATCCGATTACAGGTACGTTCCTCAACCATACCGAATATAATGGTGTAAAGGTGTTTAAGAATACGGAACCACTTTGCAAGCTACATTGTCAAGTGTGCAGGAGTGTCAATATTACACCACGCACAGACGGTGAAGACCGAACCTTACTGTACAGGTGCATGGATTGTGGACATGTGGTGCAACCTAGCAAGAACAAAGTGAAGGTAGCTCGCGCTCGTGTCAAATTTAACAAGTCTAGAGGGTTTGACTTGACTAAAAAGAAAGGAAAGTAAAATGGCACTAACAGTAAGTAGCGACGAATTCAAAAACAAGGAATACGAACGCAAGGAAACACCTCCACGTTATATGTTTCCTTGGAACAACACACATGAAGGCAGGATAGCTAAGGTCTTACTATGGTGTAATGCAGAAATGAAGTGTGACATGCGGGAACTTATCCTGGACCGCAAGTTTAGAGAACGCGGTTTTACCACACAGTGGGCTATAGGGGTAATAATAAAGCAGTTCCCACAGCTTACAGAAGCCTATCTGAACTACATGTACAGTAAATACGGCACTTACCACGCCTTGCAATGTAAAGTGGTCTGGGAACGGTTCCATAAAATGTGCCATAAACATCGCAGAACAAAGGGTAGCGGTAACGCAGAATTCAGCAGCGAATGTCCTTTGAACAGTAAAGTATTAAAGCCATATTACATTGCAGTGCGGGAACTGATACGCCGTGAAGAAGCTATTACTGTAGAAGCAGTGCTGAAGGAAATGGCATGACCAAAAAAGAGTTGGAAATGGAAAATAAGATTTTGCGTGAAGCTTTAAAGCCTTTTGCAAAATTTGCGGAGTTCCTGCCGTATATTAATCATGGACCGTTATTGCAATCATGGTGCGTCAGTACTGGAGAATATCAATTGACAGTTGAAATGATTAATAACGCAGTGGAAGCTTTAGGTGATGGATAAAAAACCTTTAATAATGATGTGTGGTTACAGTGGAGCAGGAAAGACTACCACTGCCAAATATCTGTGTTATAGATTTGATTGGTGCTATAGATTAAGCCCTGAAACAATTAGGAAAGAATTAGGAATTGTCAAATATTCCAGAGCGGACACACCATTAGTATTTGTGCAGCAGATGAGCCGTCTCAAAGGATTGTGGGCTAAGGAGTGCACAGGTATCATTGACAATAATTTACTGAGTCCAATTATAAGACAAATGTTTTATGATTTTGCTAAAGACAACGGTGTACCTGTGTTATTGATACATGTAGAAGCTAGTCAAGAAACCTTGTGTGAACGCATAAGATCACGATTATCAACTAAATGTGGATCACCTCAAAATCCTGATGTTTTGCAAAGACAAAAGTGGTTTTGGCAAGATCCAATATTAGCAGATAAAGCACTAAACCCTACAGACTTATCCATTATTAAATTTAACACAGACACACAAGAAATAACATGTCAGCTGGAAAGAATGCAGCTAGAGCCTTATGTGAAAGTGTTGGAATCAATTCAAGATGATCTAAAGTTATGAACTACATAGAATGGGATTGGGGTGATGATGATGAAGAAGATGATTGGTTTGTTGTTGATGGTGTGTGTTGGATGTGCACACAGAACACCAACTATTAGCACGGACACCAGAGTAGTAATCAAATCGAAAGATATTATTAATCCGCGCGATTTATCGGAAGATGAAGCTGTTCGCATCTATGACAAAACTGGTGTGTATCGTGGCTTGACAGATGACGAATGGATTTTTTTATTGCAAGCGTTAGACGACCTAAGAGCTTTGGAACGCGAGCAAGTAAAATAACTATCACTTTGTATGCAGGATAACTTGTTAAGGTATATCTTAGGCGTATTATACCTTATTACTAAAGTAATAACCTAAATAAGGAGAAAAAGTGCGATGTCAACGGCTCAACAGAATAAAGCTAATCTCGTAATGATGACACAAATACTTACAACAATAATTATCTGTGATAACGACGAAGATATAAAAATAGCTAGTCGAGGTGTCGCTCACATGGATAGGCACTTAATAAGAAGGTATTGGGAAAGAGCACAAGCTCTTCCTCAAATGTATGAAACGGAAATGAAGAAGGCGATGGAGAAGAAGTGATGAGTGAGGACAAGGAAAAAATTCTTGATAAAGTGCGCAAGTTACATGCTAAGGCGGAAAATGCTGGACAGATAGGTAGTCAGGATGAAGCTAACGCTTTTGCCGCTAAAGTGAAAGAAATGATGGATAAACATAAATTATCCATGTCTGACATATCTTATCAAAAGTATGAACAGAGTGATATTAAAGATATAACTATACTATGGTCTAATTTTGGACATAAGGACCTTGGTTGCAGGGAACAATGGACAGCTAGTCTATTAACACAAATTTCATCTTTCCATGGTTGTAAAGCATTCGTCTACAAAAATACTAATAGATGCAGACTTATTGGCCGTGAAGAAGATATTGAAGCAGTTAAAACACTGCTATCTATTTTGGTGCCAGTATGTTTGAAACTTTGCAAGAAGGCATACCATAAAATATATTGGGAAGTTCGCCCACCAAAGAGTAATATGCCAGAATATGAACGCAAGCAAATTTTGAAAGGCTTTAAGGCTAGTTGGAAGGTGGGGTTTATAGATGGGGTGTTTAATGCTTTGGCAGAGCAAGAAGAGAGGTCCAAAGAGGAAGCTGCTGAACAGGGTTATGCTATCATACGCTTAAGCGGGTGTATGCAAGCTGTAAACGAATATGTCTGTACTAATCTCAACGTTTCAAAGAAAGGGTTTGGGCACAGTTCCAGTGTACGTCACAACACACGAGCATATAGCGAAGGTGAAAAGACAGGTCGTGCATCTATTAATCGAGATAGAATAGAAGGATAAAAAATGAAAAAAGTTATACAGTTTCAAGTGATACACGATACAGGACTGGTTGTTTTGTGCGAAGATGGTACAATATGGAAAACATACGATGATGGCAAAGGATGGTGTCAGATAACTCTTCATAAAATGCCAATCGGGAAACCCCCAGTAAATGGTGAAAGTTGGGAAGTCCAAGAATACTTTAACGAGATGCAATTATTAACCGATTCACATAAGGTGATTAAAACTTTTGCTGAAAGAGTCAGGGTAAATGCAACTCGTAGTTCAATAGGTGCATACAACACAGTATGCGTTGCGCTAGCAGGTGCGTTATACGAAATTAATGATGAAGAAGCGCGACATGACAACGACTAGGCATAGTTGGGCGGCGACAGGTCGTACTGATTACGACAAAGCGCATAACCTACAAATTGATTTTTGCATTTGCAGGGTTTGTAACCTAGTACGGGTAACTACTCGTAATATATTAGATAAATCATATGAAGTTTTCTATCTTGAATCTGATGGCACAAAACATGAACGCAAAATACCTTTCCCATGTAAGTCACATTGTAAAGAGTGTAAGCAGGAAGTTGCTTTTGAAGGACTTACATGACGCAGGCACAGATAGATATTTTATGTAAGCTTGCTTATGGCGCATGTGGTCACTTTGATAATGACGTGACTATCAAACGTAGTGAACTGCAAGCGATGCTTAATTATATCAAAATCGCAGAAAAGAGGCATTTAAAAAAAGTGACAAGATTTAGAAGAGCATGTGAAGGTGACTTTAATATCGAGCATTTGAGACCTAACTTTGCCTTTGACCAAACTGATGAAACACTTATGGCGTATGCCAAAAGAGACCGCATCATCATATACAGCAGTGCAGGACTTTTAGTTATGCAGTCAGGTAGCGGAGAATCTGGACTGTTTCCAGGCAGCTTGGTTACACAATGGAAAGATACTGAAACAGTGGAAACATTTAATGGATAATTTTAAGCGCGGAACCTTCACAGATACAGAAGGTAATTTTCATAAAGGATGGGTGTTTCTGTGGCATGGTTATGAAATGATAATCTGCAAGCACAAAGGAGGTTGGACAGCATTCGAACCTAATACAGGGAGACGAATAACGCGGTTACACCAAGAAAAATCACCGAACAGAACTAAGCTTGCAGCATTTATTCAATGTATAAGTATATTGAACAAATTTGGTGAAGAAGAACTGCGCAAACATATTGAAGAACACATACAACCAGAACGCGCTGAAAGGTATATAAGATTTCATAAAATGGGAATTCCAGACGATGCCAATTTTTAGCAGTTATTACCTAGCGAAGTGGTCAGCTTATGTGCGAGACCGTGATGGTATGGAATGCTACATGTGTAAACGCAAGTGTCTAAAACTCAGGGAAGTTAAGGAGTTAGTAATGATAGCTAGGATAGATTATCTAGATCAGCCCGTTGAATCAACACTAACGATTGATACTCTAAACGGATTACTAGGCGAAGCGCACCATTGCAAGCCTAAGGGCAATCCTGCGTATTCACACCTAGCTTATGACCCAGATAACGGAATTACATTGTGTCGGCGATGCCATCGTGACGTTGTACATTCCACTTGGCATACATTTAAGATTTATTTGCACCCTTTTTCGTGCTATATGCGACGTAATATCGTAAAGACTTTCAACGATAAATATCAAAGTAAAATCAAACCAAAATAACTATCCTAAACAATTAAGGATAGTTTGCTTTAGGGTGGCACTAGGCTAGTTTATAGCTAGTGCCACTTTTTAATACATAAGGAACAACACTATGGTAATTCAAACACTTACAAAGCAAGTTAATAGGCTATTCCAGCAACGCATGATGCAGGCACCTCCATTGGCGTTAGACATACAGTTCTATAAGGATTGTCTGGAGCAGAGTGTCAACTACTTCAAATCGCAGTATCCAGACGAGATTGAAAATTTAGATGCTATACAAACACAAATGGAGGAAGAATTTTTATGGTTTGATCCTGAACCAAAAGAAGGAGTAGGTGGGCATTTTCGCAATATGAATAGCCCACGGAAGTTGACGATGCAAGAGATGCATGAAGTATTGGGCATAACCGACAAGCCCAAAGAACAAATAAAGGCCAACGAATTGTATGGCTACACGGAGTAGAAGAAGAAGATGGATATTGACACGAAGAAGAAGATGGATATTGACACACGCCCAATTGAATTTGGGATGAAGGAAATTGCCAAGGCAATCCGCACAAAGGCACAAATTGACAAAGAAATAGAAGTAGGTAAAGCGATAATTGCAATGCACATGCACGTTGGTCGCGATTACGCTCTCGAAGAAGCAACTGAATTAGTTAACAAGGCATTTTCAGTAAGGGATCATTCCGCATGAAGTATGAAGACGTTATGGCAGGGTTAAAGCTTACTGCTTCACATTACGCAGATCCTGAAGAGTATGAACACTTAACTAATGTGAACGAGATGCACGCCCTGTTTCGCATTAAGTTCTATGCAATGCAAAAATACAAGGATGCTAAGTCTACATCTAAATGTAATAAATGCTATGGTAGAGGATATACTGTTCCATTTGGCGGAGGACGCTTACGCGGCTGTACATGTTTAAGGGAGAAGAAGTAGTGGCTAAGAAAAAGACAAAAGAGAAACTCGACACTTACTGTAGCTATTGTTTGTGCAGACAAACAATAGAAAAGAAAATAGTATCATGCCCTAAGGGGCATGATAAGGTGGAAGGTATTTCAAAGGATGAGAAGGAACGCATCCTAGAGCGTAAGAAAGAATTTTCCTTACAAAACTCTATTAACATCCAATTAGGTGATGATGAAGGGGAGCATGGCGATTTGTTCTACAGAATAATGGGCACTCAAGGTAATATTGTCTTGCGTGTGTATCGTATCGATGATAGAACCAATGACTATGGCGAAATCGAAAAGAAATCTGTAGTACTCAAATCGTATGGTCCGCATCTAAGCTGGGTTACGAAGCGCATATTGGAAGAAGAACTTACTAACCAAGATGCAGCCACTTTAGGTCAGATGCTCGATGTACTCACTTCAATAGATAAACGTTTGGAATCTTTAGAAGAAAGCATCTTTTTCCTTTCCGAAGAAGAAGAGGAGGAAGATGAATGAACAACTACCAAAGGACGCTTTGTATGAATGGATACCAAAATTTCCATATAACTCTTATGGAGCCACAGCGTTATTAAGTGCTCTGAAAAACAGTGTCCATTGGAAACAAGGCGAATTCCAAGTTGTTAATAATAAACATAGAACCCATTACACAATTATTTACGTGAGGCAATCAAATGGCTTTTGAGCAGCTACATTCACAATCAGGAACACAGCGTTTAACTATTCCTGCGCTTACCATTGGCAAATCAATGGTTACTATGAACATGGCTTTTTGCGAAGCAGTTGGCATGAAAATTGTCGACGATAAGCGCGGTTTGGACTTATTGTATGACACAGAAACTAATACGTTTGCTATTCGTATTCATAAAAAGCTAAAAAAGGATGGCACACCAAAAGGTGATAAAATTATCACATATAACAAGTCTCATCAGGTTCAAGTATACCTAAAGAGTATGTTTAAGCAAAGAGGGTATGACGTAGACAAGACTATACAAATTGTTGTCGAACGGGATAAAAAGCTTAAGATGTGGTTGTTCCAAATCCCTGAGGAATTTAAAAACACTGAAGGCAAAAAAGTTAAAGTGTTAAAGAACAAGGCGAAGAAGAAGCAGAAGAATAAGAGGAAGAAAAGTGAGCTTAGCCGAAAAGCATAATGACACACGCCTTGGATGTTACATTGTACTTGGGGTATACCTACTTGGAATGTGTATTGGTTTTTGCATAGGCGCAGCTTTTATGATGTGGCGCATGATGTAATTTGAGGCCTCTCAGACCTTGGTAACGTTAATGTTTAACACTAACCTTAACCCCATTAAGCAGGGTGCGTCTGAGGGGCATCTTTATGTAAAGAAAGATTGCGGCATTATTTTTTAACTTAAGGGCAACGACATGGGTACTGATAAAAAGAAAACAAATGCAAAACGCACCACGAACGGTAAAGCAGTAGAGAAGACTGCTACCAAAAAGAAGTCTATCAAGAAAATTAGTAAGAAGCAAGTGGAAGAAAATTTGGTTCACAAGTTTTGTGAACATTTAGCCGTTAATGTGTTAAGTTGGAAATGGAACAAAAAGAAATCCTGCTGGACAACACCTACAGAACAAGAGATAGAAGTCTTCATACCACACATTAATCGCATTCACGCTGAATGGCTATTAAGAGCTTGCCCAAGGTATAGTATTGAGAAGCTTGGCGAAAACGAAATATGTGTGCGAGTGGTAGGTGTAGATGGCAACTGGGCAATGATAGTTTCTGCCACTGAATGCCAAGCAATCTGTAGAGCCTTGCTCGCATTGACAAAATATAAAGAATAGTTACTGGAACTGCCTTTCAATCGCTACTTGTAGATAGATAATACAATACATGTTATCTATTAATTAGAAGTCGACGTAAGGTGGTTCTGATTACTCTTTCCCCTCGGTGCCACCTTGCAGTCTTCGCAATGAAGAGGAATACAAGATGGGCTTTGATGGAGCAAAACAAATCCCTGATATCTCAGATCAGGTACAAACCATTGTAGAAGAGTATGTCGATACTCCTGCTGTTGGTATTATTACGACCTACGTTGCTGTTGCCAAACCGACAGCATTACCAACTGATGAAGATTGGTCTGTCCGTAGGGTAACTGAAGACACTACAGGTCTAGCTACTCTCATAACTACAGTCGTATGGGCAAAGAAAAGTTTTGGTGGTGCTCCCGCGGAAGCCACTCCACGCTTTGTACATGTTGCCACATCTATTTCCACCTTGTCGTATTAAGGTAAAATAGATGATTATCCTCACAGGCGAAATTTCTCACCCAGATGCCCCTTCTCTCTCGCATCCAAATGCGTATATGGAAACTCATAATATTTCCATACGTGAAGAACAATCAAAGCTTATTTGGACTAGCCGCATTTGGGCCACTCTTGCAGATAAAGAAAGTGGTGCTCCCGCTTTACTTAATGATAGCGGTTCAATAGTATATGACAATACTATTTTAGTAGATATCCAATTACGAGATGCTATGCTTGCAGGAACCTCAAAAGGTTCTGTGGATTATAGTAACACTTCTGTACTTACTTAATAGGATCCTTTTATGGCAGTCGGTTACGATTACATTTTAGGAAAGCTACGCAAAGTAGATCAAGGAGGACCTGCTGGACCTCCCGGACCTCCCGGACCTGCTCCCACACAAGCAAATGTTTTAGCCGCTCTGGAGTATTATGATGAAGACATTGCTAACACTCCAGCAATTCTGCCTTCAGCCGCTGGAAATTTTGCTGTTGCGATAGGAGATGGTGCTGTAAGTAGTGGAAGTTATTCTGTGGTGACAGGGGGTTTGAATAATACTGCATCCAATACTTATGCTGTAGTAGGGGGTGGCTTAGGAAATGTGGCAAGTGGCATTGCATCTGTGATATGCGGTGGTCAAACAAATTTAGTCAGTGCCGAGAGTTCTGCAATATGCGGTGGAAGCTCAAATGTATGCACTACTCCACAAAGCGTAATTTGTGGTGGACAAACAAACTCCATTACTGTAGGGGTTGGGCGTTCGTTCATCGGTGTAGGTCTTAACAATGAAACAGAATCAGCAGATTCATTCATTGGTGCAGGATCAAACAATGAGATTGAAGCGTCAAGCGAACGTTCTATCATTATTACTGGTAGCGACAATTTCATTGGCACAGGATCAGAAGGATCTACAATACTATCAGGAACTTCTTGCGAAGTAGATCCTTCCAGCCCTTACTGTTTGGTATCCGGAAAAGATGTATTGGCACACACAGCGGGTATGAATGTTCGCGCTACTGATAGCTTTACGGTTACAGGTGATCAACAAGTAAGTGATGTCATATTAAAGACAGCCACTACAGATGCCATATTAAAAGAACTATCTGCAAACAATTCAGGTCTTAATACTGGCATCAAGATAAGGGCTGACATTACAATGTCCTTTGAATTGCACATCACAGCACGCAGAACAGCCGGTGCCGCCACAATAGGTGATAGTATGTACCGCGTTATACGTGGGTGCGTTAAAGACGTTGCAGGAGTTCTAAGCTTTGTTGGGAATATAGCTTGTGATGACCAGTTCGAAGATGCAGGGGCAGTGGCATGGGTAATTTCTTTATCAGCATCTGCCGCAAAATTGCAAATTGAAGTTACTGGTGAAATTGGTGAGACAATACACTGGTTGTGTCAAGCTAAGATTACGGAAATAGGATAATGAAAACACGATACGTAATAAAAGATATTGTTACGAATATAGTACAAGGCTTAATATCTTTGCCTAATACTATAGCATTGTCCTTTGCCGACAATACAGTTTCAGGTTTTACCGCCAATAAGCTTACTCAAGTTGAGATAAATGCATTAACACCTACAGATGGCGATTTAGTCTACAACTTGACATCTGGAAAGTTTAATCTGCGAGAAAATGGTGCATGGACGGTTTTAACTGGAACACTTTCCAAAAGAGAAATCTTTACTGTGACAGCAGGACAAATTACAGCAAAGCAACTAATTATTGCAGGAACTCCAGTATCTGATTCAGTATGGATAGGTATTGAAACTGCACCCCATCAGGCAAGGGGTTCATCTTGGGACTTTATTGGTCCTAATATAATTAGTTGGAATGGCTTCTCACTAGATGGTGAGTTGCAAGCGGGAATGTTAATGGAAGTATTTTACGTAGAATAAACAACAAAAGTAAGGAAAGAACAAATGGCTAAAACGAATTTCAATTTTCTGAATGCAACAACCAACGAATTTCTGGACTTAGGTTCTGGCGTTATTGGGTTGAAGTATGATGCCGCAGGCGCACTCGAGAGTACTGCTGGAGGTATTCGAGTAAAAGCAACTAGTATTACTAATGCAATGCTTGCAGGAAGTATTACCACAGCAAATCTTGCTGAAGGTGCAGACTTTATCCAGCGAGATGGTTCAGTAGTTTATACTGCCAATCAACCTATGGGATCCAATATCTTTACCGGTCTCGCCGCAGGTTCTGCCGCTACTGACAGTATTAATAAGGGACAGCTTGATTCTGCAATCGCAGGTCTCTCTTGGCTGAATCCTGTTTATACTAGAGACTATATTGGTACACGTACCATAACAGAAATCAATGCTCTAACTCCTGCCGCTGGAGTAACAGTAGTTGCAGGAGCAGCAGGTACTCCTACTGCTGGATCATCTGATCTTCTTGCTGTCGGTGACGTAGCAGAGTTCAATGGTGCAGACTGGAAATTAGTTGTTGCCAACTCAGGCGGATTTGTTGCCGCAGGTACACGCTTGCTTGTGCATGATGATACCGTTACACTATTCGCTCCTCTGACTGAAGGTGTGGACGAATCGAAAATTGCAGTGTTCGATCTCGGCACTAATACTCCAACGCTCATTGCTCCAGTAGATGGTGATGCATTACTAGTTAATGGTGATGGCACAGTAAACGAGAATAAGGGCTTTACGTTCGATACGAACCAAGTTCCAGACGCTTGGGTACAATTCACAGGCGTAGGTGGTGTAACAGCACATAGTGCGTTGACAGGTCTTACTACAGGTGATGACCATACGCAATACGCACTGCTTGTAGGACGCTCCGGTGGTCAAACACTAATTGGTGGTACTGGCGTAAGTGATGCATTGTTACTGCAATCAACTTCTAATGCTACTCGTGGTGTTGTTGCATCTGTTGACAACTTTGAGTTCCGCAAACAGTCGCATCAGGATGCGATTAATGTTCTGACAGATGCTGCGAGTATTCTTACAGACTGTGATGATGGTAACATCCATCAAGTCACCATCACGGCTAACCGTACACTGGCTAATCCAACGAACCTTGAAGTCACGACCTACATCTGGCGTATTATCCAGGGTGGCGCAGGAAACTTCGCTCTTAGCTTTGGTAATGCCTTCAAGTTCGCAGGCGGCGGTGTACCAGATCTGTCTGTTACTCCAGGTGCAGTAGACATCATCACGGCTGTATCTAATGGGACAGAGCTTCAGTGTGCTATTGCTACAGAAGAAAACCTTGGTCTACAGCTACATGCCAGTACACATATCCGTGGTGGTTCAGACGAGATCGACGGTGACTTGTTAGATATAGATGCAACACCCGATAACTACACTCCGACGATTGCTGCCACAGGTGGACAGGTTAATCCCGCTACAAATGTAGACGATTTGGCCGCTCACCTTATTGGTATTGACAATGCTCTTGGCTTAGTTAATCCTACGGTGCCTGCTCCATACTGGCATACTCTCACTGCTACAGAAGTGAACACCAATGGGTACATTACCCTTACAAGCACGCCTAGTGCGGCAGGTAAGGTCTCTGTGTTTCCTGAGGGAGGTCCAGTGCAGGTTAACGATATTACTAAAGCGGTTGGTATGACTCCAGATTATACGGTTGGTGTTGATAATACTGGTGATCCTACTGCACTGTCTATCAGTAATGCAGGATTAATGAGTACACTGTCACTCGACCTTGCAATCGTTGGTCTAAACATCTATATCGTATTTGAAGGCTAATCAGGATGGGTGCCTTCGGGCACCTTAACCTATAAGGAGTAAAAATTATGATTATTGCACCTATGGCGCAAATGCGCACAGCTAAAACTGAACCGTCTTTTATTAATCTAGGTTCCATGCAGGGGCGATGGCGAGCAGATGAGGGTGTTCTCAATCTCTCGTCTCAGGCTCCAGTCGACGGCGACGACATTTTATCTTGGACAGCCTTAGGAGGAAATATTGGTGGAGCAATAAGCAGGTTCACCGATATTGGTCTTGATAATCTACAGTACGAAACAGATTTCCAGAATGGCAAAGCTGTGATTCAAGATCCCACTGACGGCGGTGAGGCCTACAATTACAAGTCGGCTTCTGGTGCTTTTGGTAGCAGCGACAAGATCACGGTTATCGGAGTACTATCTGCCCCACCAGCCAATAACTATATCTTACACAGCAGTGGCCTTGCCGGTATTAGGCTCGGTACAAATGGAGCAGGACAGATGTACTTTGAATATCCCGCGGCTGCCGAAGGGAGAATTACCGCTACGGGTGGTCTTTTTGGTTACCTTTCACTGGGTCTGTATGTTTGGCGCTTCAATCGAGATGTCGGAGGCCTTCTGGCTCGAAAAAACGGGGTAAGCTATGCTGTTACAGGTGACTTCAGTGCACAAGCAGCATGGGGTACTCAGCAGATTGTCATTGGAACATATCCCGGAGTACCTGCTGCCAATCAGAAATTCGGAGAGATACTGGTCTATGGGGATTCTCTATCCTTGACAGAGATTCAAGACATTGAAGAGGAACTCAACAGATATTGGGCTATCTACTAAGAATTAGAGAATCGTGAGTAATATGAAAGATGTAGATCTGTATTGTTATAGAATAAAAGAATACAACATACTTAGAAAAATATGAGTAAATTATCAAGACAATTTATGGAGTTTGTCTACGCGGCAATAGGTGCCAGTCGCGCTGAGGATATTCCATACGATGGTTCGCAGTCTATCAAGACCAAGATTGATTCCATTGGGTTAGGTAACGTTCCGGGGCTGGCTCCCGGACGTGCCTCCCAATGGGGTATGCTCCAGGTCAGTCTTGGGCCTGCACCCACTGGTATGGAAGAATTCGGGCTATGTACTAACTCAGTCTATAGCGATACCTCTAGCGTGAATAGCCAAGAGGCAGGGCATGGTGTTGCCTTTCATCAGACCGGAGGTACTCCACAGTTGGTAGGTACCGCTCCGGCTATTAGACTACGGTCATATCACAATCCAATTCTTATTGGTAAAATTAAGGTAGACCATGCAAGCCTACAACCTTTTGTTTTTGGATTTACGAATATTACTGGGCAGGCATACATGACGAATAATCCTGCTGGTAGCTACTGTATGTTGCAGTATAGGCCCAGCAGAGACACGAACTTCCAGCTCATGACCAAGGATGGCGTTACTCAGAACCTTGTGGATACTGGTGTAGCTGTAGTGGTTAATACTGTGTATTATGTGGCGTTAGATTTTGATTCTGCTAACACGCTGGCGACATTATCCATATACGATAGCACATACACGTTGTTGGCCTCAGTAACCTCGGCTGTGAATCTCCCAATTCCTGCTCTGGACATACGATGGGAACTTCAAAGTACTAACAACCTATACACCTTCTTCCTTCATCTAGTCACGAGGATAGCATAATGAAAATAGCAAAATTCACTCGTTGTGTGGACTCAGGAGACTTAGCCACTATTAAGACGTGCCTAGGGGACAATTATGACTATAATGAGCGCTGCCCGGGAATGAACTGCATCACGATGCATGCAATCAATAATTTTACACAGCAGGAACAAGATGACATTACTGCTCTTGCGGCGGCAAACTTTTTAATGGTAGAATTCATA
>Ga0307378_10003810_pt1 | contig 21879 bp, 10 predicted proteins | sample UN1MG_FD_202238 | JGI IMG/M metagenome (GOLD analysis project Ga0307378, IMG submission 202238) | Soil microbial communities from Risofladan, Vaasa, Finland - UN-1 | ecosystem: Environmental > Terrestrial > Soil > Coastal area > Acid sulfate soil | place: Finland: Risofladan, Vaasa | collected...
TCAGCCATGAGAGAAGAGTAGGCCCAAAATAGAAACTTATTTTCTGATAGTTATTGATAATCTTGAGAATTTGATTTTTGCCATCGATAATTCGAGAGGCGGAATTAGGAGAGTAACACTCAGCAGCTATTTTATCATTCCAATCATGATAAGGGCTGGCTGTGGGTTGAACTTCTATTTCCTCTAGCCATGGATTTTCTCGGGGGGGCTGATAAAAATGCCCATGAATACAAAAATATTTTTCCACCTTAAATCACGCCATCACTCGTATGGAGAATTTTTATTTTCGTTTCCGTTTCTAAAGGTATATTCTTTTCCTTTATATTCTGAGATGGTCACCGTCTTAGTAATAACACCTTTTCATTGCCCTGTCAACTGGAGCTATCAGAAGCACACCATTTGAAGATGGAAAAATCCTCCAAAAAACTAATTAATAACGCATTCATGTGCATTTTACATAAAGTCATTGTATAAATCAAGTAATTCTTGCCAATAAAAATTCTGAATCCTAACATCCCATCCCCTCCGCTAATTCAGAGAGTTTGTTTTGCTAGGTTTTAAGATACTCCTTTGTTTTATCAATGTATAAATCAGAAATGCCCTGTTATCTCAGGTCAGGAGTTCTGAACTAATGGAGGGACGTGCTCCGTCGCTTCCATCAGTGACCGGGGACCAATAGGCTCCGTGATGCGACAGAGCGCAGGCGCAACGGGGCGCGCCCCTCCGGATATTCTTACCCCCTTGAGATAAAATGTTCTGTAGAGAGTCTGGCGCAATTATAACCGTAATTTTTATTAAAAAAGGCCGACTTGTTTTATAAGAAGGAAAATGCTCACCTCTCAAAAAAAACAGGCTGAGGTTGTACTTTTCGCTTGAACCTTTCCTCAATACCTGCTATTTATAAGAATGGTTTTATATAAGGTTAGATTCAAAATAAGGAAATCTAAAAATGAAAGAGACTATTGATCCCATAAAACAAAAAGGTTTGATTCGCATTAATCAACAAAATTTTCTCTCAAGGTCTCATTATTCAGAAACTTACGATATTCTATCAATTAACTTCGAAAGCCTTATCAGTTCTTCCGCTCCACTTACCACAAAAAAGGCTAACGTGGTCAAGATGCTTTTGAAAGAGTTAATCTCTCATCTTCCCACAGACTATAATGAGATCCTCAAGTTAACCCTTATTTCAAACCAAAAAAAGTTTCAAGTTTACAATTCCATCAATGTCTGCCTGCTCTCTTTGCTTATTGGCCGTGTTCTAAACTACTCCAATGACGAGCTTCTGGAGCTTGGCTTCGCCGCCTTGATGCATGATATTGGAATGTTCGCTATGGAGGGAATGATCTATACATCCGAAACATTCAGCAAAGAGCAGCGAGAAAATATCCTGCTGCATCCAAGTAATGGCTTGCTCCTTCTTGAGCAATTTACTCAGGTTACCGATGATCTGGAAAAAGCGGTTATTCAAGAGCATGAGCGAGAGGATGGAAGCGGTTATCCGCAAGGGGTCAATGGCAAAAATATCCATGAATTTGCGAAAATTATTGCCATAGCTGACTGTTTTGAAGCATTGACTCACTTTCGCCCCTACCGCAGGTGTGCTCTCCCATACGACGCCATACAAAAGGTTCTTCAGCTTTCCAAAAACCAATTAGACCGAATCATGGCTAATAGCCTGGTCAATGCACTTTCTATTTACCCCCCTGGAACTTGTGTGCGCCTAGCTAGCGGAGAATTGGGGATCGTGACGAAAGTCAACGAAGGAGCTCCCTTGAGTCCGGTGATTTCTCTTTGCTACGACCGTGATAGCCACGAGATTAAAGAGAGTAAAGTCATTGATCTTCTGATGGAAAAAGAAAATTACATTATCCGGGTTATCGATCTTGAGTTGCCATCTCAGGCGGAATCGCTCATGGTTTGATTTATCAATTCAAAAACGTTTTCCATACCTATCCTTACACCCCTTACGATGGGTACGGGTTTATCAATATCTTGCCTTTCACTTCAGGCTTCCCTTCTTTAGTCTATATTCCTTATTCAGGGGATTCTTCAGGAAAGCTTTAAGATCGAAATGTACTGCATTGACAAACAGTTGGATTAATGTTACCCTGCCTTAGTATTTATCATTATTATCAGCTTGTTATCTCGTGACTATCCACCCCGTTTTCCTAATGTCTTTACTTTGAAAAAGGGATTCGACACCATGCCGTTTAAAGAAAAAGTAAAAAAATATATTCAAAGCAATTACGGAAAATTTAGTATTTCTCACCTAGCCCATGAATATGGCTGTTCAATCAGCGAAGTGGAGGATTACGTTTTAGAGGAATTGGAGCCGAATACCATCCTGAGAGAGAAGGAAGCCCGTTTGACCGAGCAGGAGAAAAACCCTGACGTAAAAAAATTTTTGCCAGTCAATAAATCAATTATTGCCCTTCTATTTATCTGCCTGATAACCCTGGCCTTCGCTCTTAATATCTCGCAAATGTCTAATAATGACATCTGGATGCACTTGAAAAACGGGGAACTTATTCTCAAGAGCCATCACTTCCTCTACAAGGATACCTATTCTTTTCGAACCATTGGTATGCCCTGGGTCAATCATGAATGGCTGGCCGGGGTCATTTTTTACCTGGTCTATCAGATCGGTTCCGTAAATGCCCTTATCTTTTTTAAAGCGTTCCTGGTCGTTATCCTGACTATATTCATGGTAGGTACCTGCCGGCTAACGCGAGATAGATGGGCCGTATTTTATCCTATTGTGGTTTTTGCTCTTTTTAATGCTGCGGTGCGGTTCCTTGACAGACCGCACATGTTTACCGAAATGTTCGTTCCCATCTTCATCTATATACTCTTCGCCTATAAGTATCGCCACAAGGATTACCTTATCTGGCTGCCTCTACTCTCGCTCCTTTGGGTCAACATTCATGGAGGATTTGTGGTTGGAATGGGAATAATTACCTTATTTGTTCTTTTTGAAACAATCCGGACTCTCCTGAATCGTTATTATTTCTTCCACCAAAACGATATCCTTTCCATGCGCAGATTAAAAAAGCTCTGGATCATCTGGCTGCTTTCAGGCATGGTTCTTTCGATTAACCCTCATGGGATCAGCATCTACACCTATCCTTTCGAACTTACCCAAAAAAAAATCTTTATGACTCAAATCTATGAGTGGCAGCCTCCTTTCAAGAGCGAAACCTTCAAGGCATCTTATGCCTTCTATTACTTTATCATCTGGATGATCTTATTGGGGCTTTCCTTTTTTTTCGATTGGAAGCACTTCGATCTAACCAATGCTGCTCTTTGCGCGCTTTTTTTGGCCATGTCGCTCAAAATGCACCGTAATATTACTACCTTTGCTCTAGCCACGGCCCCAATCATGAGCCTCAATATTGACCAGTTTTTTGATCTGATACTCAATAAAAAAGGGATGATTAAAACAGATTTACTTTGTAAGGTGACAGTTTTGCTGATTGCTATAGGGCTCACTGCCATGACCTTCAAATACGGGTATTTTTATCGCGAGGGAAGTCGAAAGCCCTTCGGCCTTGGGGTCGCCTCGAACATGCCTGTAGATGCGGTTAATTATGTCAAACAAAATCATATCAAAGGGAACTGCTTCAACCCTTATACCTACGGAACTTACATTATCCATGAGCTTTACCCTGAAACAAGGGTGGTTATGGATTCTCGCGACCTACCCTACGGAGAGAGTCTTTACCTTGAGCATCAGGAAGCCATGATGAGAGTAGAGAACTTTGAAGCCCTGTTCCATAAATACCACATTGATTATATTGTTTTAAATTACCAGCAAGATGATTTACTTGAGCACTTTAAGTATCTCAAGGATACCGGAGAATGGGTTTTGGTGTACTTTGATGACCGCAATGTCGTTTACGTTAGAAATACGGCCGAAAATAAAAAATTGATTGAACGGGATGGCTATTTCCTTTTACACCCGGTTCTTACTATGGAAAAAAGAGACATTGAATCTCAGAAAATTCCTCAATACATTCAGGAATGCAAACGAAGCATTCAAAGAAATCCCTCTCTCATTTTTCCCAGACTCGTCCTGCAAAATATTTATCTGGCTCGGGGTGAGTTTAAAGAGGCTGTCGATATGGGAGAAGAGATGATCAGGATCGAGCCCAAAAATGCCCGTTGGTATATACTTTTGGGAGAAACTTACCTAAGAATGGGAAATAATAATCAAGCCAGAGCCTTTTTCCAAAAAGCAGCGGAAATCGACCCTGCTGCCGAAGCCTATATCAGAAAAAAACTTGACCAGATATCCAACGACTAACTCTATTCGCGGATAACATAAACAAATATGCGGATAACATAACCTAAGATAACGATTAACTCTATTTATGGAAAAATCAAAAGATCAAACACTACCATATCTTTCAATCATTATCCCTGCATACAACGAAGAGCAGAATGTATTCCCGCTCTTTGAGGAAATTACCCATGCCCTTCGCACCTATGCTCACCCCTATGAAATCATATTCGTGGATGATGGAAGCACGGATCGCACCCCTCACCTACTTAAAAGTATCTGCCAGCAGGATTCGCGAGTCAAATGCATTATCTTTCGGGGCAATTTCGGGCAGACAGCAGCTCTGAGCGCAGGTTTTGACTTAGCTAGAGGAGACATGATCGTCTCTATGGATGGAGACAGGCAAAATGATCCCGCCGATATCCCCATGCTTTTGGATATCATTACTAACCAAGGCTTTGACGTTGTATGCGGCTGGAGAAAGAAGCGAAAAGATGCATTTTTCGCCAGAAAGCTGCCATCCCTTATCGCTAATCGGCTCATCGCCTCGGTGACCGGGGTATTTGTCCATGACTATGGTTGTACCTTAAAGGCATATAAAAAAGAGATCATAAAAAATATAAAACTTTACGGGGAAATGCACCGTTTTATTCCTGCCTACGCGTCATGGTTGGGTGCCAAGGTCACTGAAGTTCAAGTTAACCACCGTCCCCGAACCGCCGGAAAATCCAAGTATAGCATTCTTCGCATCTTTAAGGTAATTCTCGATCTGATTACCGTTAAATTCCTGTGTGATTACTCGGCTAGCCCCATTTACTTTTTTGGAACCTTTGGCATGATTCTGGCCGGATCAGGATTCCTGACCGGGCTGGTTACCTTGATTGAGAAGTATTATCAAGGGGTCTGGGTCCACAGAAATCCCCTTATTTTACTAGCCATCCTCTTATTTATTCTTGGCGTCCAGTTTATCATGATTGGACTTTTAGCCGAGATCCTGATTCGCACCTACCACGAATCTCAGGATAAGAAGACCTACATCGTTAAAGAAATTATTGAGCAATAAATATTGTCTGATGAAATACGGTATTATCAGGCAGGAAAAAAATATCAGGTGATCCTTAAACAGCGTAAGGAGAGGAGCGTATCCTTCTCCTTTTCTCATTACAGAAGAAGGATACGCACATACTATCCATGAGGCAAAAATAGGGGTGTATCTTTTGTCCTCTTATAATCCCATAAAGGCCCTCTTAATCAGGCCCTCTTTAATCCAGACAACTGGTAGCTCCCAAATATTTCTTGAATAAACAAAGTGCATCAGATGGGGTGACATCGCCATCCTTAGTTACATCCGTACAAGAAGTGCAGGGGCCGGAACCAAGATAACATTTAAAGGCTATCAACGCATCCGATGGGGTAACAGAGTCATCACCATTAAGATCTCCATTACAAAGGCCTTCATCAATCACGCCATTGCAATTATTATCCTTACCATCTGATATCTCTACCGCCCCCGGATAAACCTGGGCATTACTATCATCGCAGTCATTCCCTTCCTTGCTATACCCTGAAGGCGCAGTTGGTCTGAAAAAAAGAGCGGAATCCGCTTTCCCATACCCATCAAGATCTGCATCCGGGTGATAAAAGTAAGCGACTCTCTGCATTGGAATGACTTTTGGTCCCACCGTAGTATCTACTGTTGACTCCAGGGGGATATATGCCGTAAACTTTACTTCTCTGTTTACGATAGTTAGAGCTTCATTTAGGTAGGTAATGGCAGCACTCTCACCACCGTTTAATTCAAGGGGGGTGTGAAGCTTTTTATCATATAGATTATTTAAATTTATATTAGCATATTTCCCGTCGGGAAGAGAGCAAGATCCTCCCCATCCGGATAATGGGTAATCGTTAATCTGATTGCCCAGACTATCAAAGATATTAATATAAACCAGTGATGCGCCAAGAACAGTGGTTCCTCCCGCCTTATAAACAGGAAAGAATAAAGTGTCATTCGTGATGATATTTTTTTCACTTAGATAATTGGGATCATTTAATTTTTCAGTTGTAACCGTGTAATCCTGGCCGTAATAAGCCGGGTTATCCGGAGGTAAAAATGCGGTGTTATTCACCGTGAGCTGGTAAAAATAACGGATATTCTCTCCCAATCCTTTTACCGTAAACTTTACTATTCTATTGGATGAAGGATTTGAAGATGTCGTTTGTGCAGGAGCGATCTCGTTTTCTATGGTAATCCCTTCCGTTATCTGGTCTCCTGTACTATTGTAAACTTTCAGATTTAGATTCCCCTGGGAAGGCTCTGATAAATTATAAATTACGCTAAAGGATTTTGTACACACATCAGCAACGATGATCTGAGATGATGCGAATGCCGATGCGGGATTTAATAAGGGAACGTTTAATCCACTAATAAGAAAGACGCCCAATAATATTGTCAGGGATAAACAAATTTTTACTCTCACAACAAAACCCCTCTCCTCATTCTTTTTTTAATGGCTCTAATAACCATATTTGAATCAGATGTAACAAAGTACGGAACGCTTTAATCCCGAGGCCAGTTTGACTTTGTCACCCTGTTACTGTTACGCCTGTTACCCCGAATACACCATCCGAAACACCATTGTCAGGTAACTGGTCGCGTACAATCACTCTCCCCAAGGGTAAACTTTATTCTCCCCTGGCGGGGCCTTCTTGCCCCGATTTTAAAGAAGGCGGGGTCCGAAAACCCCGCCTTCTCATAATCATCGCTCCCTAGCATTTTGGGAGCTAACAACAAACAATATCAGCCTTGTGAAATAGTACCCATCAAGGCGATTAAAACAGTGTCAGTGTGGACCATGCTGGTGGCCACAAGGTCGTCGTAAAATTCCAAGCAGTTGGCTGTTGATTAAAAGACCAATTCCAGGTTGACGACGGTTGGAAGAGAGACAACGGCTGCTGTTGGAAGCTATACATACTTGAATTGAACGTCTGATATAAATTGGTCGCTGCCGGAGCCAACTGAGATACGCCAGAGAGACTATTTCCGTAGGAACTGCTGCTGTAGCCTAATAGACTACCAGTACTGGAAGTGCCACTCTTCGTGATTGTCACGGTAGATTTGCAGCTATTGGTATTTCCAGATTTATCCGTAGCGCTGAAGGTTACCTCTGTCTTGCCAACGGTAAACTTTGCCGGAGCATTATTGGTAATAGTTACTGCACCATCTACGGCATCCGTAGCTTTGGCTCCACCCAAGAAAGCCTTAATCTTGGCAGCGGAGGCAAGAACACCATCCGAAGTCGTCTCAACGGTAATAGCCGCAGGGCACGTAATAACAGGAGCAATTTTATCAGCGACATTTACTGTGGCCGTAAGCGTTGTCGTATTTCCGACCTTATCTTTGGCAATGAAGGTTACCACAGTGTCTCCAAGACCAAACAAGGCAGGAGCATTATTGGTAACAGTAACTGTTCCATCAACTTTATCCGTAGCCGTGGCTCCATTCAAGAAAGCCTGAATCGTAGCGTTAGTAACTGCTAAGCCATTTGTCGCATCTGCTGCTAACGAAATATTAGCAGGGCAGGTGATGGCAGGACCAGTTGTATCAACAACTGTCACAATAGCAGTACAGCTATTCGTATTGAAAGCAGTATCCGTAGCAGCGAAGATTACCGTTGTGCTGCCTAAAGCGAACACAGCCGGAGCATTATTAGTAACATTCACATTGCCATCTACGGCATCGGTAGCCGTGGCACCATTCAGCAAAGCCTGAATTGCAGCGTTGCCAACTGATGTGCCATTTGCCCCCTCTGCCTCTACCGTAATGCTTGCAGGGCAGGTAATGGCAGGAGCTATGGTATCAACAACGGTTACGGTAGCCATACAACTATCCGTATTGCCGGATTTATCTGAGGCATTGAAAGTTACATTCGTGCTGCCAAGGCCGATCATGGCCGAAGCATTATTAGTAACATTCACCTTGCCATCTATGGCATCGGTAGCAGTAGCAGCATTCAGGAAAGCCTGAATTGCAGCGTTAGCAGCAGATACTCCATTTGCCCCCTCTGCCTCTACCGTAATGCTTGCAGGGCAGGTAATAACAGGATCTGTTGTATCGACAACTGTCACGGTAGCTGTGCATGTTGCTGGATTTCCAACGCTGTCTTTAGCGCTGAAGGTTACATCATTATCGCCAAGAACAAATTGGGCCGGAGCATTGTTGGTAACAATCACCGGACCATCTTCGGCATCCATAGCTGTAGCAGCATTCAGGAAAATCTGCAATGCGCTTCTATTGGCAGGTACGCCATTTGCATCCTCTGCCTCCACCATGATATTTCCCGGGCAGGTAATGACAGGAGGTGTGTTATCAGCGACAGTCACGCTTGCCGTACAGGTATTTTTATTCCCTGCGCCATCAGCGACAGTGAAAGTTACGTCTGTAGTACCTATTGGGAATATTGCCGGAGCATTGGTAGTTGTACTTACTACACCAACGGCGTCCGTGGCAATGACATCTTTCAAGAAAGCCTGAATTGCAGCATTCGTGGCAGATGCACCGGTTGCATTTTCAGCCGTTACCTTTTTGGTACCAGGGCAGGTGATGGCAGGAGCAGTAGTATCCACAACACCTACCGTGGCCATGCAACTTGCGGTATTTCCAGCACCATCTACCGTAACGAAGGTTACTTCCGTATTGCCTAGGGCAAATACGGCCGGAGCATTCGTGGTAACACCAATTGGATTACCCAGGACATCAGAAGCTGCAGCTCCATTCAAGAAAGCCTGAATTGCAGCATTACCTGAAGATGTTCCATCCGCCCCTTGCGCTTCTACCACAATATTACCAGGACAAACAATTGTTGGAGCTACGTTGAGCTGACCAGCCTTAACTGACCACCCTACTATATCATCATCCAAATTAGCCAAATCAAGAATAGCCGGTCCACAGCTCTTAACCGTAAAGACCAGATTAAGAATTGTGCCGTTGCTTCCAGGCATAATTCCTAATGCTGCACCAACCCCACCAATCTTGAGAGTGTTAAGCTTTGAACTAAGTTTGCTGACACCAAGAAGCTCGAATCCTTGAGTTAAATCTCCCTTGGAATTGCTCTTGTATTCGAGAATATTCTCATCATAGGATACTTCAAAACCAAGACTATGTACTTCATTCGGAGCACCGTTCACTGAAATCGTGAAGGTTACTTCTTCTCCGATTCCTCCCTTACAGCACTGATTATTCATGGTCATCGATGCGAGAACCACTTCAATGGTAAAGGTTGCGGAACCGCTTCTTCCAGTGCTATCCGTTGCAGTAATCGCTACCGAATAGCTGCCTACCTGCGCCTGAGTCGGAATCCAGATCAAATTTCCCGTCTGTGCATTGAAAGTTGCCCCTGCAGGAGCATCGGCAATTGAATAGGTGATGGCATCTCCATTAGCATCCGTGGCCTGCGCAGTGAGAGATAAGGTACTCATAGCCATGACCGTTTGTTTGGCAATAGCAGCGACAACCGGTGCATAATACTCGCCAACCGTAATCTGGAAAGTTTCAGGATCGCTTTTGCCTGTGCTATCCGTAGCCGTAACCGTTACTGAATAGGTACCTGCCTGGCCCGGAGTCGGTGTCCAGTTGAACTCTCCGCTCGCTGTACCAAAATATGCCCCAACTGGAGAATCTGCGATCGAATAGGAGATCGAATCTCCATCAGCATCCGTGGCCTGTGCGATAAAGGATACGGTATCTCCAAGCATCACAGATTTGTTGCCAATAGCCTGTAATACGGGTGGATTTTGAATAGGAGCTATAAGTTGGCCACTCTCAGCCTGCCATATTTTTATATCATCCGTCTGATTACTTATCGCGAGGGTGACAGGCTCACAGCTCAAAACGTTGAAGACCAATTCACCTATCTGACCGGTCGTTCCTGCGGCAATGCCAAATTCTTCACTTCCGGTATAATACCCGCCGACAGTCACCACGGGAAGAGTCTTACTCTTATTGGCACTGACCATAAATTCAGCCAGATCAGCCGCCTTATTAAATTTCACAAATTCAAGGATGTTCTCATCAAAGCTAATGTTTAATCCAAAGGCGCTGATGTTATTAGGGGCATTGTTAACCGAAATCGTAAAGATTGCAGTCCCGCCTGCTGTTGTACAGGATGGGTTATTGATAGCCAAACCATCAGCGGCAAAAGCCATCGAAGAATAAATGAGGGCCATGAACATTGTCAATAAAAACGCAATGCCTATATGGTACTTATTTCTCATAATTAAAACTCCCTATGCCTTAATATAGTATAATAACCGACCTAACCAAGAAACTCACTTAAAAAAACCATATAGGCTATTTACCTATACTGCCGCATGTATCATCAAGACAAGATGGCCTCTCAAGGTATCTATTCAAGACACATTCCGCATCCTTAAGACTGACATGTCCATCTCCATTAACATCAAGATACTCATTACAAGTGCCTGTTTCAAGGTAGCATTTAAGGATAGCCAGAGCATCCGCCGTAGTCAATTGACCATCAAAGTTAACATCTCCGCAACACTTCATCTTTACAGTTACTGTGGCCATACAATTGACCGTATTATTGGATTTGTCTTTGGCCGTAAAAGTGACTGCCGTATCGCCAATGATGAATGTGGCAGGAGCATTATTGGTGACACTCACTGAGCTGTCTACAATGTCCGTAGCCTTGACGCCAGCCAGGAAAGCCTGAATTTCAGTATCGCTGACAGATGCACCCTTTTGTCCCACTATCTCCACGGTGATATTTGCCGGGCAGATAATGGCGGGAGCTGTTGTATCGACTACACTTACGTTAGCCGTGCAACTGGCAGTGTTCATCGCTTTATCTTTAGCCGTAAAGGTAACTTTTGTATTGCCAATGCTAAACATGGCAGGAGCATCATTACTGATTACCACTTCACCATCTACACTATCAATAGCTTGTGCGCTATTCAGAAAAGTCTCAATGGCACCATCACCGGCAGGAACTCCATCAGGTCCTACTGCCTCAACAATAATATCTGCAGGGCAGGTCACGGCAGGAGCTGTAGTATCAACGACCGTCACGGTAGCCTTACAAATGGCTGCATTGTCGGTCTTGTCTATAGCTGTAAAGGTGACTTCCGTAGTACCAATGCTGAACGTAGCAGGAGCATCATTAGTGATAACCGGTGCGATGTCAACACTGTCTTTCACCTTGGCCCCATTCAGGAAAGCCTGAATTGCGGTATTGCCGACAGGGACTCCATCAGGCCCTATTGCCTCTACGGTGATATTTGCAGGGCAGGTAACGACAGGGGCTGTCGTATCGACAACTTTGATAACAATGGATTGTTTCCCCTTATTACCGTATCCGTCGATAGCCGTTATCGTTAATAAATTATCTCCATATTTGAGTGAAACCTCATTCTTATCGATGAGCTTACCTTCTGAATCCTCAAGGCTCCACATTGGCGCAAGTCCGTCCTCGTCACTGAGTTCGGCTATAAAAGTACCACCAGCTTGAATCTCCAGCATTCCTGCCAATGATCCGGGGACACCCTCAAATTTAACCTTCGTGACTAGAGAGCTTTCAGCTTCGATATTGATAAAACCAGACTTCGGATTTATAGAAGGGGAATAATAATCGACGCCTACGAGAACTCCATTTGGCCCGCCATAAGCACCCATATTATTTCTGCTTTCATTTCTATCGTCATAGGCATGGGCCGGATTCCCGGCATCGATACAACTACTACCGGCTTTCAGAAAATACCCGTCAAGGAATACCGGAGGCTGACTTATATTGCCGACACCGTTCTTAAAGGCAGGAAGGATCCCCCCCTGGATAGAAATATCGGAGTAAGAAACCTCAAGCTGAGTCGCAGGATAACCCTGGCTCGAAAATGCTTCCCCATACGACACATTACACCAAATGATGCAATTCATAATTCTCGGTTTAGCAAAATAGCATACCAAATCGTAATAGGCGCCTGCCTCGGAAATATTACAGGCTATCGTATTGTTAATCAGCCAAGGACTGCTGTTTGACAAATACATCCCTGCCCCACTACTTGTCCCCCTGTTTTCAACAATTTTATTGTTTGAGATAGTGGGATCGAGAGAATCTCCTAAGTATAATCCAGCACCTGAACCATGCCCTGAGTAATTTTGGGTAATAAGATTGTTCAGGATTTTAAAATCAGAGCCGATATAGTGCGCATAAATACCTGCACCGCCCGAGCTTGCAACATTTCCCCTGATCTCATTGTTCTTAATCAAGCCTGACGGACAAGAGCAATAGATCCCTCCGCCAGCTCCGTCAATAGCAGTATTGTTTTGAATTACACAGTTACGGATCTCCGGAATATAGTTGGAGACATAGATTCCGGCTCCATTCTCTGAAGTAGCTGTATTATTCTCTATGGTACAATTCTTAATTGTTATCGTATAATTCGACAGTTCTCCCAGTTCACAATAGATACCGCCACCTTTATCTGCATTCCCGTTCCTGATGACAAATCCGTCGATGATCGCTCCATCGTCACCAATTACTGCAGATCCGGCATGTCCAGCGTCAATTATTGACTTGGAAACTAGGAAATTCCTGTCCACCAGCTCGCTTTCATTCCCTGCGAAGCCGCCATATAGGTGAAAGCCGGGTCTGAGCTGAACCTGTTCCATATAAGTGCCTTTGGCTACCCATATATCTTTACAATCCGAGGCAACGGCTCTTTCTATCCCTTGAGCAATACTCGACACTGCATCATTCCAGGATTGCCCGCTTACACCCTGTTTGGTCTGATCTACATAAATAATTTGAGCCATAACTGTTTTCATTCCCATAGCAAGGGAGAAAACAAGACTCAAAAAAATTAATAATGCATTTTTACCAAATGCATTCTTTCTTCGATTACCTATCATAATAGACACCCCTATATAACCGGTTTACACAAGTGCAGAAAAAAATATGAATAAAGAGTAGAGCCTAATCTCAACCATTTCTCTTATAGAGCAAATGCACCTCCTTTTATATTTTAAGAATCTTCGTATCGATGTTCTTCCAAAGCGTTAAAATCACCTCCTTAATTTTTCTTTTTATTCATTTTTAAAATGCTTTATAACACCTCTTATTATTTTATTATTATGGTATCCAGGCCAGTCTATCTTTTTTCATGTAAACGAGGTAACTTTCATCTTTATTAATAAGGAACTTATCCCCAGTCGCTTGCCCTGCCTGGCAAAAAGTAATATACCAGCGGCCACTCGTTTTTTCATATCTTTGAATAGCAACAATCTCTGCCTGTCCATTTACCAGCCCCTGGACCACATCGTAGGAGGTAAATGATACACTTGGCGGACTAAAGGTGACTAAATTCATCCCCTTATAAAGGTTTGTTTCAAAAATAGCGCCTACACCGGGGAACGCAAGATCCTTTTTCGTCTTAGCATACACCAAATATCCCTCCCCGTTTTTAATGGCAAATCTATCCCCTGAAGGAAATCCTTCATTATTCCAAGAGGTAATCTCCCATTGATTGCTCTGGCTGTTATAATGCCAGAGGCTGTCGAGGGATTGAGGAGTAAAATATTGACTTAAAAAATCATAAGAAAAATATGATGAGGGGGCTGGCACCGGATAGCCTACCAGGTTTAATCCTCTGATCAGACTCATCTTCTCTTCTTGCCCTTGCTGAATGGTAAATCCATTCGTCAAAGCTGCATTGGTATCTCCTACGGCCACAACGAGGTCATAGGTTCCCACCGAGAATAAACCGGCTGGCACCGTAGCTTTCAAGGTAGTCGTATTGATGAAAGTTACCTGAGACAATGCGGTTGAACCTATCTTTACCTTCGCCCCTGTGGTAAAGTTTTTTCCGGTGACTGTGATCTCCTGGCTTAGATTACCATAACTTGTATTCGGCGATACCTGAGTAATGGATACAGGCGCAGCAGTCACTTTATAAGCGTTGGCGAGTACACCCTCTAATCCCGCAGGGCTGATAACAGTCACAGCGTAAGTTCCTGCCTCAATTCCTGCCGGAACTTCAGCATAAATAATATTGATATCATCAGAATAGCCCGTGACTTTCAAAAACGTACTGCCAAGTTTTACCAGAGAGCCTGAAAAAAGGTTCGACCCGATAATCAGAACGGGAACAGGCTGATCGTTTGCTCTGTTATTGGGTGAAATTGTGGTAATGCGAGGCGTGGCTGGAGGGAGCACCCTAAATCCATTGGTCAAGGTTACTCTTGTACTTTCCATAATTACAGCCAGGTCATAGGTCCCCACTGATAAGAGTTGAGCGGTTATCGTGGCTTTCAAAGTAGTTGAATTGACAAAGGTTACTTGCGCCAATTCAATTGTACCAATCTGTACTCTCGCCCCTGCCGTAAAGCCGGTTCCCGTGATAATGATCTCCTGGGTCCGGTCAGCATAATTTTCATTCGGATCGACACGGGTAACCGATGCCGGTGCAGCGACCACCCTAAATCCATTGGGTAAAGTTCCGCTCTTGCCTCCTGCGATCACGGTCAGATCATAAGTTCCCAGGGACAAAGAATTAGCTGGTACGGTAGCCTTCAGTGTGGTAGCACTAATATAACTTACCTGTGATAATGAAGTCGAACCGATCTTTACCTGTGCTCCGGCGGCAAAGTTAATTCCGGTAATGGTGATCTCCTGGGTGCGATCAATATAATTCTCACTCGGCTCAATCCGGGTAATCGTTACCAGCGAGTTGTAGTTTATGTCAACATTCCACGGGGTATCCGAACTTATCCATCTCCAAATAAGGAGGCCTGCCGAATTTTTTATTTCCGTATTCGAAATAGTAACCTGGATACCAGTGGTCAATTCCTTGAGATTTTTGCTGTCCCATAGTCGTATATCCAGGACATCTCCCTCGTACGGCCCGTTTTCTACTGCATTATGATTATAGATATTTATGCCGTATGCTCCACCTTCATTGCTATCGGTCTCGATTCTTCTCATTCCGCATAATGTACCCTGAAAAAAAACTCCTATTTCATCTCCTACATGGATTTGTTGATTAATCACCACCGTTCCTGCCATGATCATGATATCTTTCGATTCAGGAATCGGCATCCATCCGGCCTTCCAACCAAAAACAAAATGATTCGCACCGCTGGCGGATAAGCTGCCAATCTGCAGTAATATGACCGCAATGATAAAAATCAGAACGTGCTTATAATTCTTAGAAATCGACACATTATCCTCCTCACGATTTAGTCTCTGAGTCAACCCTTAAGTTAACCTGCTTCAAATCGCTTCCTCCTTGGCACACAGCAAGATCAGGACCCCAGGTACTGGCTATCTGTCCATCAACCTTAAAAGTAATGGACTCGCCGACCCTCATCCCCTCTTTTTGTTCGGTTCCAAGATCATCCACGAAAATATGAAGAATCCCATACATCCCATTTTTTTTTACCTGGGTCTTGCCACACACTTTCCCTTCGGAATCATAAGCATACACCCAGGAACCTTCCTTTGCATTTTCTACCCGGCCAAAAAAATCGATACTCCAGGGAGTTGGAGTTAGTTTATCCGCTTTTTTCTCCGGTTCTTTTTCCGATTCATTATTATCGTTAGAATCAGGGGCCATCTGGTCGGCAGAATCAACAGATGGTGGGGAGAAATAATACTCTCCGTTCCCAAGATTATCTACCAAGGTATTCTTCGTAACAAGATTATTTCCTTTTAAAGTTACATCGACGTTAGCGACTTTCAGTAGTGGTTCATTTTTTTTAGAGTTGTCATCCGCTTTCCGGATACCAATAAATCCACCATGTGATGAAGATGATTCATCTTTCACTTGTGCAGAAGTTGCAGAGCCTTGCCCCGCTGATAGTTTACCTTTTTCGGATGGCCATTCCTGTCTTACCTGCTTTCGTATTGGCCTTTGATTAATTTGCGATATAGTTTGCTCATCCTTCTTATAGCCGCCAGCGACTTCCTGCTTGTCATCAGATTTCCGAATTGCGGATGATGAAATTTTCTCATCGTCCGGAGGTACTTCTAAATGGAAAGTTCTCCCTGCCTCTTTTATGTCCGGCTTTTTCCCTTTAGTTGATTCTCCCAGCATATTCTCAATCCTAGTAAGCAAGAGAGCTGTCTCCTCGCTGCCCAATAAGGGATTCTCCCCCTCTTGAGCATTTTTTTCTATTGCACAAGATAACCTGAAGTACTTCCGGCTGAGAAAAAAAACACCGCAAATACCGATAACTAAAATAATTAAAACTGATTTTTTCTTATCCGGCATAAGAAGCACTTTCCTCTCTTAACCAATTAGTCTTTCTTGTGGCCTTTATCTTATATCTAAGGAAGTGGGTGAAACCCTCCCCCAAAAGGGGGGAGGGTTTCACCTCGCTTGAAAAAATCTTCAATGCCCATTGCTGAGCATTGCGTAATACACACGTAGTACCTATTACTTAAGTATTAAGGGCCACTGTACGTCGCAGTCCTTGTTGATAACCACATAGTAGCCAAACCCTGGTCCAACATAGCTAATGTCGCTGAGTTCGGACACGGATCCATATACGATGGGGCTATACCAGGATTGAGGACCAGTCTCATAAGAACATCTAACCAGGCTCACTCCTGAAGTGAAAGCTGTGAAGACATCGTCGATACTATCTACGATTTGCTTCTGGGGGGAACCCAGCAGCTCCGGAAGTACTGATTTTACATCGGTACCATCAAGATAGCTATAGGCAAAGTCTCGTTGATCTTTCCACATGAAGCTAGAGAACTTCACATTAGCACCCGGCTCAACAATAGCGTAGACTCTATCGCTCCAATAGCCAACCATATTCACGCCATTAAGAGCAGAATTCATCTTCAGAGTCAAATGATACAGTGGATCATTATCCACAACCCTATTTCCGAGAACTACCAATTCCGCACCCTTCATTACAGTCGGGACATAGATCCAGTACCCATACCCAGTGGAGAAGAACTCTACCTTATCGGATCCGCTCTCAACACCGGTTTTTGGATCTCTCGATGTTAATCTGATAGCACTCCCTGCATCCTTTGCACCATCAACAAAATAGATCTTACTCCACTGACCATTCAAGGATGTAAGAACATTGCCGAGATTGACAACAGGTACTACCGGGCAAATAGTTTCACTGACAGGATTGTTCATCTCATCTCGCAATGCACTGCCTGATGAGGATGCGCCATTCATGACGTATCTCTTTAAGGTAGAGAAGGAGACAAAATTCCATCCATTACTAACCTTCTTGCTCTCATAATTCCCCAGGTTAATATCGTACTGCTTGATGCCTTGATTTACCTGTAACGTAAAGGTAAGGTAGAATTTATCCGCCTTGCAATTATTGGTTACCAGGTACTTCTTGCCTTCTGCAGCATAGCTACCATTCTTCACGATGTTAGGCGCCTGTATTACCAAGAAAATCGGATCGCCTTCTTTAAAACCAGGGGTTTCGAAGAACTCATTGTAGACATACATAGTATACCGGCCATCAGCTTGGATATTTGCTGATCCATAGCAAACACCATTCTGAGACACGGTGTTAGGTGCTAATAAAGCTTCAATTTCACAAGTCTTCACGCAGTTAGGATCGTGCTCCGCTTTAGAGAGATAGGTAGTTCTATCGGCCTCGGTACCACCAGAGGGATATTTGCTCAAGTGCTTGAAGCGATATAGATTGTCCAGGCTGTAAGCGTAAATAGACCACTTATTACTCTCGCTACCCGTATACATGTCGCCCTGAGCAACCGGATCACCATTACTATCGTTAACGGTTCCGTACAGCATCATGTAATATGCCGAACGTTTTGGTGCATGGTTTGCTACAGTGTCGGTGGCAGAAGCAGGCAAAGATTCAACCGCTCCATATACTGGGAATTCATCTTCGCAAAGAGTTGGACCCGATTTGGCCAAATTGCCTGCCATATCGAAAACCCCGTTGTCCTTTATGGTGCCAATTTTACCATTCGTTCCTTCCCCTGTGTAAGTTTTGGGTGCGAAAGTAACCGTGTTTAAATCAAAACCCGCACTCGTTCTCACCGTGAAGGCTATGGTCTCCTTGGAGCAACTTGACGTGACGTAATCCTTAACCTGAACAAAAACATTATCCGTCGTATTCATAGAGACCGGAGTTGCATTGTCGATCTTTTTATCGTTGTTGATATAATAAGCAACAAGATCATTATAAGCGTGGTGATATGAATCACCATATGATTGATAAACGTTCGGATCAATCACCTCAGAATACGTCACCTTTACTGTGTAGTTATTGGTCGATTCTTCGTGCCACAAAACTTTAACTGGATAGGGAGGAATACCGTCTACAACATTGCTTGAGGCGACTTCAATGGTTTTATCAATCTTATAATTGGTGTAATCCGGTCCAACGGTAGAACCAAAAAAGTAATTCGCTGCATCAAGATAAAGGCTAAAACCTGGAGTAACAGCCGTATCATAGCCTTGCTTCTTCTGCTTCACAGGAATTCTCACCACAGTGCCACTAGAATAAATGGGATCACGATCGTCCCAACTGGGCATATTTGGATTCAAATAATAGCCATCTTTTACCGTAGTCTTCGAGGTAACCAAGTTTTTATCAGAAAAATACTTGAAAACACTCTCGTTCCAGGTCAATTCCAGAGTATCTATAATCCCATCATAACCTTCGGTCATATTTCCATTCAAAACACCATCAGTCTTATCAGGGACATACATATCTTTCGTGGTTACTTTGGTAATCCAGGGGGGAGTAATGCTTTTGACGGATATCCACACGAAATCATCTGTGGATTCGCCAGGCTCATAATACATACACCCTAAATTTCCACCCGCATCTCTAACCATAGTCACATAACTCTGCGTAAGTTGGATTTGCGCTCCATCACCGAGACCCACCAAGTCAGGACCATAGGCGTCAAGCTCTTTATCCTGTCCCATTTGAATATCGATTTTACTTGCAAATCCACTCTGCTGTACAAATGTCGCATCGCGCCCAAGCTGAGTAATAGCATCACCAGTAATTGCAAAGAAGTACCTTGGTGAAACCAAGTACTGGCAATTGACCGGCTCGCTAAAGGTAAGAGTCAACACATGGTAAGTCGTCTTGTCAGGTGCTGGCTGTTTATCGGTTGCGTGATGGTTGTACGTCGCAGATACAATGTAAGGACCTACTCCATCTTTGCTGGCCACGCCATTGTTATTACTTATCAGCGTTTCATTATTGGTGCCCTTTATGTCTTCCATCCCATCATCGGTAATTATGACTTTCGGGAGACCATTGACACTAGTATCCTTTATCATACCGGTAACGGTCAGGGTTACATACTCACCACTGGCATCAGAAACAACAGAATCAGGTTTGATAAGGTTAGTCTTTTTATTCGCTGCATCCTCCAGCCCAGGCACTACCGTGACTCTATAATCACTGACATCACCCAGTACTAGCATCTTAGCATTGAAGGTAACTTTAATCTTAGTAGTATCATTACCTACATCTTTTACTTCAACTGAACTTACCTTTCTCCCAATCCTAACCGGTACATCACTAAATTCTTCAGCCTTATTGCCTTTTTTATCCTTGAGGTGGTTATTCTTGATAACTCCGATGATATAATCCTTTTCCAAAGCCACGCCAAGGATAATCTTATTATCAGCCGTAGAATCATAGGATATCGTTCCCGAAGAGTACGCGGTCTTATAAGATTCTCCATTTACCGTAAAATCATTCTTGTCCAGACTAGATAATGACTTATCCAAAGGCTCACTGAAAGTCAATATGGTCTTATTCTCATCCTTATCAACCTGAACCTTTAATAATATAGGCCCAACCTGATCAGCAGCGCCAAAGTAAGTAAATGTCGTGTCTCCAGGTAGACCAAGTGTTACCGTGGCCTTACTCAACAAAGAGACTCTTTTGATATAGTCTGAATTCGTATCATTAATGGTAATTTTGGAGCCAACATTAAATACTTCCCATTTTTTGACCCAGGTGGCATCGGTGCCGCTATTCGGATCCCAACGATTCTCAATCTGGGTACCCGGGGCCGGACGAGAAAGCAGATCACCACTGTAAAAGTCTTTGTCACCTGCTATATAGTACTGATAGGATCCGGATCCGGTTTCCGGTCGAGTAATAAATGACTTAGGCGGAATAAGAACCTGGTATTGAATTGTGCCATCTTCCCGGTTAATATCTACACGCGTACGTGCATTCTGAAGGTCCGAACTAGCATTATACTTGAAGGCAATGTTTCTGGATACATCCGCATCAATTACTGGAACACCGCCTATTAATTGCGCTTGTACTACATTCGCTGCCAAATCCCTAGTTAAGAGCTGCAAATCATAGAGATATGCCACATCCGAACCACTTGCAGTTTTTTGTACAAGTTGCTTTGCTGCCGCATCCAGGGTAAGATAGCCCGGATTGCTAAATTCAGGAGAGTATACTGAAACTTTAAAATAATCGTCATTTAACACGGTACCAGCCGTCTGCCAATGCTTCTTTAGCAACAGCCACGAATACACATTATAATAACCCTCATCATCGAGATCGGCATCTGGTGCGGCCACTTTTATGCTCGTCGTAAAAAACGTACGAATTTCACTGCCAGCCACGGGCATAAAGGTCCCTAACCTAGCTGAAGCTGCGTCTTGCTTGATGGTGAATGTCTGGGGAATTTGATTTCCATCTGCATTCTTCAACCCCGTGATATACACCTCTAATTTGACTCCCAATAAGTTTTGCACTCCATCTGGGGTAGCTTCTTGATATCTCAAGTCGCTCTCAGTAAGGGTAAAATTACCTTCAATGTTACCACTGCTATACTTACAGACATTAGGCGGAGTAGTTGCATTGACTACAAAATGCTTAACTACTTTATATGTCTCAGCAGAAGTATCAGTCTCTGGCTCGTCAACCTTAAGAATGTTGACAGAAATATCATACGTACCCAATACACTAGTGTATCCTGTTCCCTTATAGTAGATTGTCAAATTCTTTAACGAAATCATCGTATAAGGAGCTGAATTGGGATCACTCTTATTGTATGCTATAACATCTTCCGGTTTCATAGACTGTGCTGCCCACACACTACTTCCCGCAAGGGCTACACAGGCTAGAATCAACAAAGTTGCTATAAAAGTAATTCTCTTTTTCATAAACATGTGTAAAGACCTCCTAACCGTTATTCAAATACAAAAAATATTAAACTGAAGCACTCTAACCTCGGACAATGTTAGTTAGTATGAAAATCTAAAGTGGATATTTTTTTTTACTACCTCACCTCCTTACAATTTTTACTTTATCTAGAATCTCCTAGACAATGATTCTATTCCCATCACCTCCTCTATAAAAACACTTAGTTCATGCAACCTACGTTCTGTGGAATATGTATTTATTCTATTTTTGTTCTTCTCTTTCATATCCTTAAAGCAACCACCTTATTATTAAGCACTACAACCGATTGTGTAGTTGGTTGCATATTTTTATAATATTCTTCTACCTTTCTGATGAAAACGCATACCCATAAATAACCACTCATTCCGCTGACCTTCTCCCCCCCCACATGGATCTAAAGTAC
>Ga0307378_10003812_pt1 | contig 21874 bp, 21 predicted proteins | sample UN1MG_FD_202238 | JGI IMG/M metagenome (GOLD analysis project Ga0307378, IMG submission 202238) | Soil microbial communities from Risofladan, Vaasa, Finland - UN-1 | ecosystem: Environmental > Terrestrial > Soil > Coastal area > Acid sulfate soil | place: Finland: Risofladan, Vaasa | collected...
TTGCCGAACTGCTCGGAGCCGGGGATGATCTTGAAGGCACCACCGAGCCAGAGCTTGCCGCCCGGATAGGGCGAGCTCTCGACATGGTACGTCATGGGCTGATGCAGATTGACCGCATAGGTCAGGTTCAGGTTCGGATTGACGGCCATGACCGACCATTCCACGCCACCGTTGGCGCCCGGGAGCATCGGTGCCCCCTCGGCAGTCGGCAGTGTCCACATCCCGGTCTGATCGACCATCGCCTCGGAGAAGCGGATGAGGCTGCAGTCGTCGCGATTGTGGACATACACGTTGCCGGTCTTGCCGGCATGGATCACGCCGGGAACCGTCTTGCCGTCCTTATCCTTCACATCGACCAGAATCGGCGGGCTAACCGAGTCCAGATCCCAAACGTCATGGGCGATATATTGGAAGTGGCAGACATATTTGCCCGTCTCGAGATCGACCGATACGAGCGAGTCCGTGTAGAGGTTGTCACCCGGCCGGATCGAGCCGTCGAGGTCGGGTGAGGGGTTGCCGACGACGAAGTAGATGCGCTTCGTCTTGAGGTCGACAGCCGGATTCTGCCACACGCCGCCGCCGAGGGTCTCATACGGGTCGCCCAGTTTTTTGAGCGCCGCTTTCTCGGCCTCGATGTCGCGGAGCATATCCTTGCCCGTGGCATCGTGGGTTGCCCACACACCGGTAGAGTCCTCAGGTACCGTATGGAAGTTCCAGATGAGCTTGCCTGTCTCGGCGTCATAGGCGCGCACGAAACCGCGGATGCCGTACTCGCCACCGTTGGTGCCGATCAGGATCTTGCCGTCCACCGCAGTGGGCGCCATGGTCTCGCTATAGCCCAGCTCGGGATCGGCGATGTCCGTCTGCCAGACAAGGCTGCCGGTCTTGGCGTCGAGGGCCACGAGCTTGGAATCCAGCGTGCCCATATAGACCTTGTCTTTATAGATGGCGACGCCGCGATTGTTGGGACCGCAGCAATAGGTCGTGACCGGACCCATCTTGTGCTTGTAGTGCCAGAACTCTTCGCCGGTTTTGGCGTCGATGGCATAGACGTGATTGAACGACGTGGTGACGTACATGACGCCATCGACGACGATCGGTGTCGTCTCCAACGACTCCTTCACCTCGGTCTGGAAGATCCACGCGGGGCGAAGATTGCCGACATTGGATTTGTTGACCTGTTTGCCCGGATAGAAGCGGGTCTGGTCGTAATTGCCGTTGGTATGAAGAAAGTTGTTTTCGTCACCGGCGGCAGCGCTGAGCTGCTCCTGCGACACAGACGGAACCGGCGCGTCCTTGACTTTGCTGGTTGCGGCAGTTTCCGTTTCAGCGCCAGCCCAAGCCAGATTGGCTCCGGCAAGGCTCATTACTAGCGCGCCAACGACTGTGGCGGCTGTTTTACAGCTCCCCATGTGTTCCTCCTTGGGTGCTCCCGATTCAACCGATTTGTACCGGCTGCTCCAGACGGGTTCGCACCACCAAGATTGCGCGCCGACTTGCCATTTGTCAATAAAACCACTGATTGCACGCGGTATCAAAAAAGTGCCGGAACGCAATCACCTTGCCAAATAAACCCGCATGACGTGCTACTTCCCGCGCTGTTAGACAGATACATTGGTCCAAATGAAAAATCGTACCGGATATGTTTGGGCGGGAGGGCAGCTTTGGGCCTGTCTCGGCGTTGTGTGCTTGGTGGCCGGAATGATCTGGGCTGTTCCAGTCAGTGCCGAGACGGCAGCGTCAGCCAATGCAGGCGCTACACGCGCCCAACGCACCCAGATTCCGATCGGCTATCTCAAACAGGAAGTGAAGCGGCTCATTCCGCTGTCGCGCCTCAATGTCGAGCCGGAAGATCTGGGGATCGCCGGTGCCGAGATCGCGCTCAAGGACAACAACACCACGGGCACGTTCACCAATCAGGCCTTCACGCTCGATGTCGAGGACGTGCCGATGGGTGGTGATGCCGTCGCGGCTTTGCAAAAACTCGTCGAGAGTGGGCACCGGTTCATCTTGGTGGACGCCCCTGCCGAGACGCTGTTGCGGCTGTCGGACTCCGTCAAAGGGCAGGACGTGCTGCTGTTCAACGTGCGCGCGCCGGAAGTGAGCCTGCGCCAAGAGGACTGCCGCGACAACGTGCTACATACGGCGCCGGACCTCGCCATGTTGGCGGACGCGCTGGCGCAATATCTCGTGTGGAAGCGGTGGCAGCGCTGGTTCGTGGTGAGCGGCGTTTCGCCCGAGGATCGCGCCTATCTCGACGCGCTGCGTCGGTCGGCTAAGCGCTTCGGCGCGACCATCGTGGCGGAGCGCGACTATGAAGAAACGCCGGAAGCGCGCCGCTCCGACAGCGGCCAGGAACTGATCCAGTTGCAGATGCCGGTCTTCACCCAAGGCGTGCCATCCTATGACGTGCTGGTGGTCGCCGACCGCAAGGAGGTATTCGGCCCTTATCTTCCCTATCGCACCTGGGACCCGCGACCCGTGGCCGGCACGGCCGGTCTCAAGGCCATGAGTTGGCACCCGGCGCATGAGCAATGGGGGGCGACGCAGATGCAGAACCGGTTCCAGCGTTTCGCCAAGCGATTCATGTTGCCGGTGGATTTTCAGGCCTGGGTGGCGGTGCGCGCCATCGGCGAGGCGGCGTCGCGCACGGGCTCGGGCGACTTCGCGCCGATCAATGCTTATCTGCGCGGCGACAAGTTCGATCTCGGGGCATTCAAGGGGCAGAAGATCACCTTCCGCAGATGGGACGGCCAGCTCCGGCAGCCGATCATTATCGCCGGGCCGGAGCTTCCCGTCTCCACGTCACCGCAAGCGGGCTTCCTGCACGAGCACGCGGAAGTCGACACGCTCGGTATCGATGAGCCGGAGAGCAAGTGCAAATTCTAGCCATGTGCCCGCAGGCACGAGGCAGCCGCGAAACAATAAGAATGGGGAGGACGACATGAGCGTATCGAGGCTTGCCGCTGTCATCGCGGCCACGGCGATCGGCTGGGCTCCGGCCGGCGCGGCGCAGGCGTACAACGTCTACATCTCCAACGAGAAGGGCAACTCGCTCACCGTCATCGACAGCGACACGCTGCAGGTGCAGACGACCATTCCCGTGGGCCAGCGGCCGCGCGGCATCATGCTGAGCAAAGACGATACGAAGGTGCTCATCTGCGCCAGCGATTCCGACACCGTCCAGGTGCTCGATGTCGCCTCGCGTAAGATCGTGGCCGATCTCCCATCGGGGCCAGATCCCGAACAGCTCAACATCCATCCTTCGGGCAGCCCGGTCTATGTCGCCAATGAGGACGACAGCCTGCTGACGGTGATCGATCTCGACAGCAAGGCCGTGCTCGCGGAGGTGCCGGTCGGCGTCGAACCGGAAGGCGTCGGCATGAGCCCCGACGGCAAGGTCGTGGTGGTGACCTCCGAAACGACCAACATGGCCCATTTCATCGATACCGAGACCAACAAGATCTTCGACAATGTGCTGGTGGGACAGCGGCCGCGCTTTGCCGAATTCACCGCCGATGGCGCGCAGCTCTGGGTGACCTCGGAAGTGGCCGGCACCGCCACAGTGATCGATGCCAAGACGCGCGAGATTGTCAAGGTCATCGAGTTTGCGGTGCCCGGCGTGCAGCCGGAATATATTCAGCCCGTGGGGGTGCGCATCGCGGCGGACGGGAGCAGGGCCTTCGTTGCGTTGGGGCCCGCGAACCGCGTGGCCGTCATCGACGCTAAGACATTCGAGGTGGAAGATTATCTGCTGGTGGGCAAGCGCGTGTGGCAGTTGGCGTTCACGCCCGACCAGAAGCTGTTATTCGCGACCAATGGCAACAGCAACGATGTCTCGGTGATCGACGTGCCCAGCCTCAAGGTCATCAAGTCGATCCCCACTGGGACCGCGCCTTGGGGCGTGACGATCTCGAAGAACTGAATTCAGGCGCGAACGGGCTCGCTCAGTCAAACGGGTTTGCTTGATCCTGGCCCGCCTTTAGGCGGACGCGACCCATTCACCGGCGACATAGCCGAAGGCAACCGCATCGGGGTTCCGCCTGGCGGCGATCAGGAGCTTGTCCTTGGCGTCGACGACGACGCCACGGCGCGTAACGCCCGTGCTCGCGTCCTTGTCCCTATAGCCGCTCAGAAGGATCACCTTCCTGCCGCGCAGAGCAATCTTGGGGAGTGCCATAAAACGCCTCCTTGGTTCGTCACCCGAGAAATCTGCTCCGCGCGTCCTAGCGTCAGAGTCTCGATCTCGTCGTGACCGTCTTTCAACTCGGCTACCCCCACGTCAGCCATGTTTGAAACTATAGAGGTTGAATTTGACGATCGTAAGACCGGAGTCTCAAAAGCCTATAAAAATCGCGACGTTGCGCGCTGCAGCATCAGCGCCCGGCGTGCTGCGCGAGTTCCGCGAGACCCTGCTGCGTTGCAACAGGCGGGAGCCAATCGAGATGCGTCAGCGCCGACGGATCGGCGACGAGCGAACCGAATAAAGCTTCTAAGTTTCCGCCAACTCCGCCCGCGCGTAGAGCTGCTTTCAGTATTGGCCGCGGGACGTAGAACAGACCGGCGCGGCGGCCCAGACCATGCCGCAATGCAGCAACGATCTCGCCGACGGTGAGGGGTTCGGGGTCGGCGACGATGAAAGGCCGCCGCAATGGCGCTTGCGTGGTGAGCATACTGTCCACTGCCGCGGCGAGATTATCGAGCGCCAGGAGCGAGTGTCGGGCGCTCAGGGCGGCCAAGGGCAGGGGGTAGGGCGAGCGGGCGAGCTTGAGAAGCCGGGCGACATTGCCCTGAGCGCCCGGTCCGTAGACGAGGGCCAAGCGCAGCGCCGCCCAATCCAATCCGGTCTCCGCGAGACCCTGCTCGGCCGCGAGCTTCGACCGGCCATAGGCGTCCGTGGGGCGGGGTTCGCCCTCCTCGGTGAGCACGCCCTCCGCCGTTGGGCCCGCTTGCGCCCGGATTGAGGACAGGAAGATGAAGCGTTTGACACGCGCCCGCTCGGCGGCCTTGGCGAAGGCGATCGTCGCCTCCGTATTCAGCAGGCGGTAGTCGTCCTCCGGCAGGCCCGACATGGGGCTGGCGATGCCGGCGGTGTGGATGACCGCGTCGACCTCAGCGAGGGCCTCCGACATATTATAAGGGCGGGACAGATCGCCGATGAGAACGCTGGCGCAGCCTTCGGGGAGGATGGTGGGACGCCGCAGCAGGACGCGCAGGCGGTAGCCGCGCGCCGACAGTGCCTTGAGCAGGTGCTGTCCGATAAAGCCCGTCGCGCCGGTCAGCGCCACGAGCGGTTTACGTTCCGGGTCCTGTCGTGTTGCTCCCGCCATGCTGCTCTGAACGGCCGGGCCCGGGGCAATCCCCGAGCCCGATCAGTCACCCGCATGAGTTCACAACCACATTTGGGCCAGAGCAAGCCCTCCCGCATGGGACGGCTTGCCGCTGGCCGGGCGCGCCCTAGTAGCAGGGCGGATAGGGGTAATAGCCGCACTGGGGTGCGTAATACGGGTAGGGCGTTGCCGCCGCGGCCCCGATGGCACCCACTGCGACGCCGGCGCCGAAGGCCGCGCCCGGACGGGCATACCCGGCACCGTGCCAGGCCGGTCTGCCGCCGACGACGTTCACATGGCCGCCGTGCGGGCCGTTGATATGGGCGGCCAAGCGGTCGATGAACAGCGCCGCGGCGCCTGAGGCGCCTTTGAGGTCGCCTTCGAGCACTGAGACATCGAAGGTCAGCGTGTCGCCGTCGAGCTTGGGCGATTTGAGGACCACGACCGCGTCCTTGACCGAGCCGCCGTCTTCGCCAAGCACCGAGATGGTGGCGTTGGGCGGGCTCTTGGCGAAGCTCTCGACGCCCTCATCCCATTCGCGGATGAAATGGGAAGTGAGCACATGGCCGGCGGCATGCACGGGGCGGTCGGCGAAGACGATGGAGTTGGGGGACACAGCCGGAGTCGCGAATTCCTGCCTGCTTATTCTGTTGGTAACTAGCCCGCTCCGTTGCGTGGCCGTGATATCTCTGCCCCATGCCAAAGAGTGGGCGAACAGCGATGGATGGGCTGATGTCACGCGTCCTCATCGCGGCGGTCGTGGTCATGACCATGGCCGCCGCGCTCGCCGTCAATGCCATGCTGGTCGACCTTAAGACGCGGCCAGCCATGGCGCGCGATGGCGGCACCCTGATGGAGACCGCGGTCGTCACCGCCAACGTCAAGGTCGAGGGCGAGGAAGACGGTAAGGGGCCGCCGATCGTTCTGATCCACGGCTTCGGCGCGGCGCTCGATTGGTGGGATGCGATTGCGCCTCAATTGTCGGCCGATCACCGGGTCATACGGCTCGACCTCATCGGCCATGGCGGCACCGAAGCGCCGGGCTCCGGGTATGAAATCGAACGCCAGGCGGCGCTGGTCAAGGCGGTGCTCGACAAGCTGGGCGTCGCGCGCACGGTCGTCATTGGCCATTCCATGGGCGGGGAGGTGGTGACAGCGTTCGCCGCGGCCAACCCGGGCCAAGTCGAGCGCGTGGTGCTCATCGACACACCGCCCAAGCCGGAGACCGCCTTCGAACTCAAGACGCGGCTCGGGCTCATGAAGATGATCGGTCAGGGCCTGTGGCGATTACGCACTGACGGCATCCTGCGCCAAGCCCTCACTCAAGGCTTCGCCCCGGGCTTTCCGGTGCCGGAAGCCTTCGTCGCCGATTTGTGGCAGCTGACCTACACCGCGTTCCGCCAAGCCCATGACGACAGCATCGCCTATGTCACCGAGCAGGGCACGCCCGCGCGGCTGGCGGGGATCGCGCCCGTGCCGCCGCTCCTTGTCATCTTCGGCGCGGAAGACGCGCTGATCTCGCCGGCTAGTGCGAAACTCTATGACAGCGTACCGGGCGCGAAGATTGTCATGATCGACGGCGCCGGGCATTCTTCCATGGTGGAGAAACCGGAGCAGACCTTGGCGGCGATCCAGGACTTTCTAGATTGAGCAAAGCTTATGACCGGCGGGAGACTTCCATGATTGTCGCGTTTTGCCGTAGGGCCCTTGTGGCCGCGCTGCTCGGTCTGTGTGGCGCCGCGCTGGCGCAGGCGCAAAGCGCCGATCCGTTACTGTCCTGGAACGAGAGTCCGGTGAAGGCGACCATCATCGATTTCGTCGAGCGGGTGACGACGGAAGGCAGCGCCGATTATGTGGCGCCGCAGGACCGCATCGCCACCTTCGACAATGACGGCACGCTATGGGTGGAGAAGCCGCTCTATACCCAGTTCGTGTTCGTCATCGACCGGGTTAAGGCCATGTCGAACCAGCACCCCGACTGGAAGACCAAGGAGCCGTTCAAGTCGTTGCTCGACGGCAATACTGCGAAGCTCCTGACCTATGGCGAGAAGGGCGCGGTGGAGCTCGTCGCCGCGACTCATAGCGGCATGACCACCGTCGAGTTCAACGACATCATTTCCGATTGGCTTAAGACCGCGAGGCATCCGCGCTTCAAGCGTCCCTACACCGACCTCACCTATAAGCCGATGATCGAGCTGCTCGACTATCTCCGCGCCAACGGCTTTCTGACCTTCATCGTGTCGGGCGGCGGCGTCGAGTTCATGCGCGCCTATACCGAACAGTGCTACGGCATTCCGCCGTGGCAGGTGGTCGGCTCTTCCGGCAAAACCCAGTTCCGCATGTGGGACGCGAGCCCGACGCTGGTGAAGCTCCCCGACCTTCTGTTCTTCGACGACGGGCCGGGCAAGGCGGAGGGCATCAACCACTATGTCGGGCGGCAGCCGATTTTCGCTTTCGGCAACTCCATCGGCGACAAAGAGATGTTGGAATGGACCGCCAACTGCGAAGGCTTGTGCTTCATGGGGCTGGTCCATCACACGGACGCGGTGCGTGAATATGCCTATGGCCCGGACTCTGACGTGGGCAAGTTCCCCGTCGCACTGCTCGAACATGCCGAGGCGAACGGCTGGTCCGTGGTCGACATGAAGACTGACTGGAAGGCGATCTTCCGCTGGGACAAGCCGAGCCCATGAGCCGATCCAATGAGTCGATCCATGAGTCCTGCCGTGAGCCCGAGCCCTTGGAGAGGAAAATGCTGAAACTGATGATGCTGGTGTCGGGCTTGGTGGAGGTCGTGTTCGGCGTTTCCGCGCTGATCGCGCCCGCGATGGTGCTGGAGGCCGTTGCCGCCGGAGCCGGGGACGTGCCCACCGTGGCGCTCATCAGGCTGCTCGGCGCGGCGACGCTCGGGCTCGGCGTCGGCGCGCTCTTCGCCCGCAATCATCTCGACACCGCGGGCGGCCTCGCCGCCGCCTACGGGCTCGGACTCTACAATGTCATCGGCGGCTTCGTGCTGATCCTAAGCGCGGTGAGCGCAGGCGGCGCCGGGCTGTGGCCAGGCGCCATCCTGCACACCGTGATCGCCGCGCTGTTCGTCTACGCGTTCGTGATGGCCCGCGGCAAAAGCGGCTGACGGAGCTGTCGGCATTCTGGCCGGGCGATGATAGGGTCTGGGAGGGTAGACGGACAAAGCCATGGTTGCGAAGGTCTCTGCCGGACGGGCCGCCGTCACTGGCGCAAGGTCCAGGACTCGCGGACAGGTGTTGCCGGGCTTGGTGTCGGCCCTTCGCTTCAACAAGGACGGCGCAGCCGAGGAACTTGCTGTCGACCAGCCGATTGCCGAGCATCTTGATAGTCTGGTGTGGCTGCACTTCGACTTAACTGACGCTCACGCGTCTCAAGCCTTGAGGTCATTTTCCCGGCTGCCGCCTGCCGCCGTAGAGTCTCTGATGGCGGCCGACGATCATCAACAGCTCCAGGTCGGTGAGGGCCGCGTTTACGGCGCCTTCGCCGATCTCGTCGGGGGATTGAAACATTCGGCCAGGGAGATCGGCTTTCTCCACTTTGCCATGACCGATCGGCTTCTTGTGAGCTGCCGCCGCCATGCGGTCAACGCCGTGGACGCGACCCGCGAAACGCTGCGCCAGGGGCGCAAGATCAAGACCGTTCCCGCGCTCCTCTGGACCATCGTGGAGCACATTGTCGATGCGGTCGACGAATATGCCGAGGATATCGCCGGCGTTCTCGACGAAATCGAGGAACGCATACTGGCCGACGAGCCGAGTGACGAGCGGCTGACGCTTGGCCGCATCCGGCGGACGACCGCGCGGCTGCATCGGCAGCTCGTGATGTCGCGCTCGCTCATCAATCGCTTCGAGTGCGATGTTTCAGGAGGCTCGGCGGCGTTCGATATCCCATCCAAATTGGCCCAGCGGCTCGATTGGTTGGACAACGAGGTCGTAGCTCTCCGCGACAGGGCACATCTCCTGCAAGAGGAGGTGAGCCTGAAGGCGGCCGAGCAGACCAATCGTCATCTCGAGGTGCTGGCTATTGTGGCAACCATTTTCTTGCCACCGACTTTGGTCGCCGGAATCTTTGGCATGAACGTGGCGGGGCTGCCGCTAACCAAAGACGGCTACGGATTCCTTTGGTCGATGGGACTCATCATCGGCGCATCCGCCTTGGTTTATTGGCTGTTGAAGCGCGCGGGCACGTTCGGGAAGTAAAGGCCGAGCGTGCTGCCGAAGCCGCGGCGACGGTTAACACTTCCGCATCGTCACCTGTTGCGTGGAGCGCATGCCGATGGCTTGCGCGGCGCCGTGGGACAGATCGAGGGCGAGGCCTTTGGTGAAGGGACCGCGATCGTTGACGCGCACCTTGACCGACTTTCCGGTTTTGGGGTTGCCGACCAGCAGGCAGGTGCCGAAGGGTAGGGACTTATGGGCCGCCGTGTGGCCGTCCGGGTTGAACGCCTCGCCGTTCGCCGTGCGATGGCCCCGCAGCTCGTTGCCATACCAGGTGGCGCCGACGGTCTGAGCCGCCTGCGCCGAGGATGTTGCCAGAAATGCCAGTCCTGCCAGGGCGAAAATACGCATGAATCCCACGTTCTCCTTGTTGTGACGTGTTGCGGGATAACGTGCGGTCGGGGCCGAAGTTCGGTCGCCGCAGGGCCGTCATTGGGCGATTCTGAGACCTCGAGGGGGGTTATGATGGTTGCTACGGCCCGTTTCGGGGCCCGGATTGGGGCCTGCGGCCACGGCGCCCCCCCTATTCCCCCAAGGGGGGTGATTCTCTGGGCTCGCCACAGACCTGTCATTTGCGCTAGGTTGCTGGCCTGAAAGGGAATTCCTCGTGCGGTCGCGCGGGGAAAGGGGGATGGCGTGTCGAGGTGGCGTTGGGTGTTGCGGGCCGGTGTTGGCATCGCGCTGGCCGTGGTGCTGGCGAGCTGCGCGGCTGCGATCGCGCGCAACCCGGTGCCGCTGGTTTGGAAACGCAGGCCTCCGTGGTCGGTATGGGGCCGGAGCCCGTCCACTTCTGGGGAGATCAGCTTCCGCCCAACGCCGAAGCCGTGGTCAAAGAGAAGTGGACGCAAATCCGCGCGGAGCGTCCCCATCTCGTGGCCAGGGGACGGCGCCCCGTCGTCAATTTTCTTGCCCTTTCCGGTGGCGGCAGTGACGGCGCCTTCGGGGCCGGGCTGCTCGGCGGGTGGACTGCCTCCGGCAAGCGGCCCGAGTTCGAACTCGTGACCGGCGTCTCGACCGGCGCGCTCACCGCGCCCTTTGCTTTCTTGGGCCCGAAATACGACGCGGCCCTGAAGCATGTGTTTACCCAATCCGACACCAAGGATATCGCCATCGCCCGGCCGATCAGGGGGCTACTTGGTGGGGATGCACTTTCAAGCAACGCACCCTTGGCCAAGATCGTGGCCCACTACGTCGATGAGGCGTTTCTCGAGGAAGTCGCCACCGAGCATCGTAAGGGTCGCCGTCTGCAGATCGGCACCACGAATCTCGACGCGGAGCGGCCGGTGATCTGGGACATGGGGCGCATCGCCACGAGCGGCAGCCCGCAAGCGTTGGACCTGTTCCGCACAGTGCTGCTGGCGTCGGCCGCGATCCCAGCGGTGTTTCCGCCCGGCTTCATCAAGATCGCCGCCAACGGCTCCACCTATGAGGAAATGCACGTGGATGGCGGGGCGACACGCGAATTGTTCCTCGTGCCGACACAGTTCATGGCCAGCAAGGCGGATCGTAAATTGGGTTTCAATCCCATCCGACGCGCCTACATCATTCGCAACGGCCACGTGGCGCCGGAATACAAAGTGGTCAAGGCGCGGACCCTGTCCATTGCCGGCCGCGCGGTGTCGAGCCTGATCAAGAGCCAGGGCGTTGGCGATCTGTACGAACTCTATCTTTTCGCCAAGCGGAACCAGATCGACTACAACCTCGCCTACATCCCCGCAGATTTCCACGACACCAGCACCCAGTCCTTCGACCCCGTCTATATGACGAAGCTCTACGACCTCGGCTTCCGGCTAGCCCAAGAGGGCTATGCCTGGGAGAAGGTTCCGCCGCGGATGGGAAACTGAGCGAGTCCAAGGGATAAGCGCCACACGGGCGAAAAACCCTGAGGAAGCCCGCATGGGGGCTGCAAAGGGGCGCGATCCTGGCTTATAAGGGCCGGAAAACCAGCAATCGCAGAACAGGATTTAGAGGGAGAGACATTTATGGACCTCGCTGAGCTGAACAGAGTTGCAACCGCCATGGTCGCGCCGGGTAAGGGCCTTCTCGCCGCCGATGAGTCCGGCGGCACGATCAAGAAGCGCTTCGATGCCATCGGCGTCGACTCCACCGAGGACAACCGGCGGGATTATCGCGAGCTACTGTTCCGTACGACCAAGGCCATGCACGATCATATCTCCGGCGTGATCCTGTTCGACGAGACCATCCGGCAGAAGGCCGCGGACGGCACGCCGCTGGTGAAGGTGATCGAGCATGCCGGCGCCATTCCCGGCATCAAGGTGGACAAGGGCGCCAAGCGGCTTGCCTTCTGTCCCGGCGAGACCATCACCGAGGGGCTGGACGGCCTACGCGAGAGGCTGACCGAATATCGCGAGCTAGGTGCACGCTTCTGCAAATGGCGGGCGGTGATCGATATCGGCGCCGGCATCCCGAGCCACGACGCCATCAATGCCAACGCCCATGCGCTCGCCCGCTACGCCGCGCTGTGCCAGGAGCAGGATCTGGTGCCGATCGTCGAGCCCGAAGTGCTCATGGACGGCGACCACACGATCGAGCGCTGCGAGGCCGTCACCATGTGGACGCTGAAGACCGTGTTCCAGGAACTCTATTACGCGAAGGTCAAGCTCGAGGGCATGGTGCTCAAGCCCAACATGATCTTGCCGGGGGCGAAATGCGCCACCCAGGTCTCCGACCAGGAGATCGCCGAGACGACGATCCGCGTGCTCAAGGACTGCGTGCCGTCCGCCGTGCCGGGCATCGCCTTCCTGTCGGGTGGCCAGGCGGATGTCGAGGCCACGGCGCGGCTCGACGCCATGAATAAAATTGGCGGGTTCCCGTGGAACCTCAGCTTCTCCTATGGGCGGGCCTTGCAGCATGCGCCCCAAGTGGCGTGGTCGGGCAAGACGGCGAATGTGGCGGCGGCGCAAGCCGCATTCACCCACCGCGCCGTGATGAACGGCCTGGCGACGCGCGGCCAATGGAACGCGGATATCGAGAAGCAAGCGGCGTAAAGGAAGCGCCCCTGACTCTTGAGCCACGTCAAGGTGGTCGCGGCTTCTGCGCCCGTTACTATCAGCGCGCAAAGGAGAAGGTTTGATCCATGGTTGATGATGTCTCAGACGAGTTGACGATTTCGCCGGAGAAGGCGTTCTTCATCATCGTCAAGGCGCGCGAGTTCGACGAGCAGGTCACGCCGACGGACCCGGATTCGGGGTCGAATCCCACCGACGATCGCTCCGTGGACGTGTTGGAAGAGCAGGCCGACAATCCGGTCGCGCAGGAACTGCAAGGCGCGCTCGCCGACCTCAACGTGGACGAGCAGCTCGATCTGCTGGCGCTCACCTGGCTCGGCCGGGGCGATTTCGGCTCCTTCGCGCAGGCCCGCCAAGAGGCTGTGGATGTGAGCGCGAATCACATCCCCCGCTATCTGCTCGGCACGCCGCTGGTCGGCGACTATCTGGAAGAGGGGCTGTCCCAGCTCGGCTATTCGCTGGAAGATTACGAGCTCAACCGCCTCTAGAGGCCGATCACCTGGCCCATGACCACGAAATAGACGGCGATCGTCAGCAGGTCTTGCAGGATGGTGGCCACCGGGCCTGAGCCGAAGGCCGGATCGAGGCCGATGCGCGCCAGCAGCCAGGGCAGCAGCAGGCCGAGCACGCAGGCGATGCTGCTCGCGGCGAAGAGAGAAACGCTGACGCCGCCCGCCAGATTCACATCCCCATAAGCAAACCAAATGCCGAAAAAGGCGATCGCTGCGAGCGGCAATCCGATCAGGGCGCCTGTGGCGAACTCGCCGAGGAGCAGGGGGGCGAGCGGCCGCATTTCCAGCGACAGCCCGCGGACGACCACGGCCTCGGTCTGGGTGCCCACGGCGTCGGCGAGATAGACCAGCGCGGGGATGAAGAAGGCGATGACGATGTTGGCTTTCAACGCCTGCTCGAAGCCCGCCATCAAGACGGTCACCCCCGTGCTCAGAGCCAGCCCGACGAGAAGCCAGGGCAGGCGGCGTCCGGCGCGGGTCAGCGGTGGATCGTCGAGCGCATGGCGGTCCTTCGCGCCCATCTTGAGGATGCCCGCGAGGCGATGGACGTCCTCGTGGTGCTCCTGGGCCAGGACATCGAGCAATGTCCGCGCGGGGATAAGGCCGAGCGGCCGGCCGTCCTCGGCGACGACGGGGATCGCGCTCACCTGATAATCGTGGGCAAGCGTGGCGGCGTGCTCCTGATCGACCTCGGGCCGCACCACCGGCCAGTCCTTGATGACCAGAGACGCCAGCGGCGCGGTGCCGGGAGCCGCAAGCACGTCCTTCAAGTGAGCCGCGCCCCCGTAGCGGCCGTCCGTAGTGAGAACAAGAACGGCATCGACTGCGTCGTAAGTCGCGCCGGAGAGTTGTGTTCTGGCCTCGGCGGCCGTGAGCGTTCCGGCGAGCATGGGTACATTACCAACCGCCAGGGTCGATGCGATCTCGCTGGCGGCCGTATCGTGGGTTTCAGCCACGGACGCGTCCCTTCATGATCCTTCGCAGCATAGCGTACGCCGTGCCGAGGAGAAGCGGCGCGGTGCTCGCGCCAGCGACAAGGAGCCAGCCGTCGAAACTAGGCGGTGCGATCTGCAGGGCGTTGGCGATGGGTGGCACATACATGGCGAGCAAAAGAAGTGCCGTGCAGAGGGCCACGGCCAGCCAGACATAGGGGTTGCGGGTGACGGCGTTGCGAAGGACCGGCGCGCCGGGTCCGCGCATGTTGAAGACATGGAACAACTGGCCGAAGGCGAGCGTGAGGAAGGACACGGTCACCAGCGCCTCGCCCTCCAGCTCGAGAACCTTCCGGCCGACCATCAGTGCGCTCAGGGTCGCGGCCGTCAGGAGCGCGCCATAGATCGCGATGAAGATCCATTGCGGCCGTGCCATTAAGGGCTCGCGCGGGTCGCGCGGCGGGCGCTGCAGGACATCCGCTTCGCCTTCCCCGGTGGCCAGCGCGAAGGCGGGGAACACGTCGGTGACGAGATTGAGGTACAGAATTTGCAGTGGTAGCAGCGGCAGGGGCAGTCCCGACACCACGGCGAGCGCCACGACCATGACCTCGGAGATATTGCAGGACAGCAGATAGACGAGGAAGCGGCGCAGATTGCCGAAGATGATGCGGCCCTCGCGGATCGCGGCGACGATGCTGCCGAAGGCATCGTCGCGCAGGACGATGTCGGCCGCCTCGCGGGCAACCTCCGTTCCACGCAAGCCCATGGCGACGCCGATATCCGCTTTCTGCAGCGCCGGCGCGTCATTGACTCCGTCGCCGGTCATGGCCACCACCGCGCCGGCGGATTGATAGAGCCGCACGAGGTCGAGTTTTTGCGCCGGCGTGACCCGGGCGAAGACCGGCGTGGCCAGCACGCGGCGGCGTTCATGCTCGCCGAGCGCGCCAAGCGCCTCCAGTTCGCGGCCCTCGACGATGCCGTCGCCGGGATCAGCGATGCCAAGGCCCTCGGCGATCTTCTTGGCGGTGATGGCGTGGTCGCCGGTGACCATGACCACGCGGATGCCCGCCTGGCGGCAAGCCGCGATCGCCTCTTTCACCTCCACACGCGGCGGGTCGCCAAATCCGACAAGGCCGAGAAAGGTCAGCTCCTCATAGGCCGGCTTGGCGTCTAACGGTATATTCGCCTCGGCGAGCGCGAGAACGCGCAAGCCATCCTCCGCCAGCGCTTCCGCGTGACGCAACCAGTCGGCGCGGGCTTCCGTAGCCAGGGCCGCCTTCACCTCCGAGCCGATGGTTGCCGCCGCATCGAGCACGGCTTCGGGCGCGCCTTTGATCGCGACGAACAGGCGGCCGTCGCGCTCATGGGCCGTGGCCATCATTTTCGTCTCGGTGTCGAAGGCGATTTCGGCGCGCTCGGGCCAGGCATCGAGCATGTCCTCGCGATCTAGCCCGGCGATCTGGCCAAGCCGGAGCAGCGCAAGTTCCATGGGGTCGCCGGCGCCGCGCTCGTCCTCGGCCTTGAGGGTCGCGGTGCCGCACAGCACGCCGACCTCCAACGTCCGCCGCAGGGCATCGTCGACCGCGGTGTTGCTTCCGGCGTCGTCGAGGATGGCGCCGCGCGCATGGTCGAGGCGATAGTCGCCGGACGGTAGCCACAGGCGCTCCACGGTCATGCGATTCTCGGTCAGCGTACCGGTCTTGTCGGTGCAGATGACGGTGGTGGCGCCCAGCGTCTCGACGGCGGCCAAACGCTCCACCACGACGTTACGCTTGGCCATGCGCCACATGCCGCGGGCTAACGCCATGGTGGCGACGATGGGCAGACCCTCCGGAATGGCGGCGACGGCGAGCGCAATGCCCGCCTCGATCATCAGCACCAGGTCGCGGCCCGTGGCGATGCCGGCCCCGGCGATCAGGGCAGTGACGATGAGGGTCGCCTTGACGAGCTGGCCGGTGAGTTGCGCCAGCTTGCGTTCCAGAGGCGAGGTCTCGTCCTCCGCCTCGATGACGAGCTTGGTGGTGAGGCCGAGCTCGGTCGCCATGCCGGTGGCAACGACGACGCCAAGCCCGCTACCGCGCGTGATCGCCGTGCCCTTGTGGGCCATCGAGGTTTGCTCGGCGATGATGGCGTCGGCCGGCGCCGGCTCCGTGCCTTTCTCCACCGGAACGGATTCGCCGGTGAGCGTCGATTCGTCGGCGAACAGAGACTTGGCTTCCACCAGGCGGATATCGGCGGTGACCACGTCGCCGCTCTCCAGCATGACGATGTCGCCCGGCACGACGGCCTCGGCGGACACGATTTTGAGCGCGCCGTCGCGGCGCACGCGCGTGGCGCGCGTCCCGAGCTTACGCAAGGCCTCCATGGAGCGGATGGCGCGCAACTCGGTGACGAAGCCGATGAGCGTATTGATCGCGAGCACCGCCAGGATGGCGATGGCCTCGGTCCACTCGCCGAACAGGGCGGCGACGCAGGCCGCCGCGCCGAGAAGCCAGACCACCGGGCTTCTCAGCTGGTCGACGAGGACGGACAGCGCGGTTGCTTGGGGATGGGTGAGCAGCATGTTCGGCCCGTAGCGGGCGAGGCGCGCCGCGGCCTCGCGCTCGGTCAGGCCGGTGGCCACGTCGACATCCTGCTGCGCGAGCACGGCTGCGGCCGCTCCCGCATAAGCGAGCGGCGCGTCGGGCGGCGATAGCAGCTTTTGTGTCACAAGCGGTTCCGGCGCGGGTGCGCGCGTTCAGGCGGCGATCATGGGACAGACGGTCCGCCCAGTCACGTCCGTGTCGGATCAGACTCAATCCAACGGATATTGGCGGGTTTGCGGGGCACCGGCGGTGGCTGCCGGCGCGGATGCCCGACGACGATCGGGGCGATGGGCGAGAACGAAGCCGGTAGGCCGAGCGCGGCCTTGCCGTCTGCCGTGGCAAGCCATTGCTGGGCAAAGCCGATCCAGCAGGTGCCGAGACCTTTGGCATAGGCGGTCAGCATCAGATTTTCCGCAGCCAGCGCGCAATCCTCGATGGCCCAGTCGGTCGGCTCGGCGGCGGCGATCACAACCAGGACCGGCGCATGATAGAAGATGTGAAACTTCGGATCGTTGAGCATGTCGCGGAACGGATGCGCCGGTGCGCCCAAAGAGGCTTTGAGGAAGTGGGCCTTGGCCTGATCGGATATGCGCGTCAGGGTCGCGGCCTCCCTGACCACGATGAAGGCCCAGGGCTGCTGGTTGATGGCGCTCGGCGCCTTTATCGCGGCGGCAATCAGCGCACGGACAACCGTATCGTCGACCGTCTCGTCGGTGTATTCGCGTACGGATCTGCGTCCGTCGATGGCTTCCAGCAAGTCCATTCCAGCAAGTCCATCCCAGCAGGTCCACGGCCGACGTCCCGGGCAGGTTTGCGCCAAGCCCTTGAACTGTGGGCGAGGCGGGCCATGACGATCCCGCGCCAGGGGCGCTTAGTCGTTGAGCCAGATCAATGAGCGGCTGGTGCCTTACGGCGCGGGCGGCATATCGCCAGGCATATCTTCCGGCATCGCCGGCGGCTCGACGGTGACAGGGGCTACGGGCACCGCATCGATCTGCGCCGTGGTCCAGTCCAAGATATCCACTTCGATCTTGTCGAAGGCCTTGCTGAGCGCATCAACATAGGCCCGCGCGTCGCTTCCCGCCGCCGGCGCCGAGGCCTCGAACTGATGCGTGCCGACAATCTCGCCATTTGGGTTGAGAATCTTGGCCAGGAAGACGATCCGGGCCGTGGGCTCGCCCGTCGTGACGACGTGGAACTGCCGAATGTCGATCTGGAGCTGATAGTTGCTGACGAAGTCCCCGGGCGTGCGGGTCACGGACTGCGCGTAGCCCGCGTTCTCGAAGGTTTGCGCCAACTGCGCCTGGGCGAGAATGGGCAGGCTATCGCTCCAGCGCGCGTTGTCCAGCGGCAGACTCTCGTCCGGCGCCGGCTGCGTCAGGATCTTGTCGGTGTTGAAGGCAAGCAGCGTGGTCGGCTCGGAGATGAGGAGCTGCCACTTCGGCGCCTGTTCGGGCGGGGGCGGCAGGTCGGTCGCGGCTTTGAGCGAATAGAGCGGGCTATTGTCCTTGCCGCCGCCAGTCATCTTTTCGATGCCGGCCAAGATGCCGTCGACCTTGTCGGCGTTGCGCGCCAGCGCGTCGGTGAAGACCTCGATATTGTTGATCGCCTCGTTCAGGGGCGTGGCGTTTTGATTGAGGATTGTCTCGACCTGCTGAAAAGCATCGCGTGCCGACTGCGTCCAGTCCTGGCCGACACCGGGCGGCGCGACAAGAGTCGGTGCGCCGCCGTTCGACTCAATTGGGGTCGTGGATGTGCCGCCAGTCAGCGTTACGGCCACGCCGCCGGTGAGGCCCTGCTGCTCCACATTGACCCGCGTGTCCTCGCGGATCGGCGTGTTCTTGGTGACGCCGATCGTGGCGATCACCTGCTGCGGCGCTTCCGGGTTGAGCGCGATGCCCGTCACGTCGCCGACGCGGATGCCGTTGAACAGTACGGCCGAGCCGACGAGCAGGCCTGACACGGAGCTTTCGAACTGTACGCGATAGGTCTCGCGCTCGCCGAAGCCGCCTTTGTTTTCCAGCCAATAGACGAAGCCGAAGCTCGCCAGGAGCACGGCGAGCATGAACAGTCCGATCAAAGCATAGCGGGCACGGGTTTCCATCTCGTCTCGTCCCTCAGGGTTTAGGAGCCAATCTGGCGTTCTGCCAACATGCCGCCGCGCTTGCCCTGGAAATAGGTCTTCACCCAAGGGTGCTCGGATTCAAGCATCGTGGCAATGGGCCCATCAGCCACAACCTTGCCGTCGGCCAGGACGGCAATGCGGTCGCAAGCGGTGTAGAGGCTCTCCAAATCGTGGGTCACCATGAACACGGTGATCTCCAGTGTCTGTTGCAGTGTGCGGATCAATTCGTCGAAATCGCCGGCCGAAATTGGGTCGAGCCCGGATGTCGGCTCGTCGAGAAACACGATCTCCGGATCGAGCGCGAGCGCGCGGGCGAGCGCCACGCGCTTGGTCATGCCGCCCGACAGTTCGGACGGGAATTTGTCCATGTCCTGCGGCGAAAGCCCGACCATCTCCAGCTTGGCGAGCGCCATCTCGTCCATAAGCCTTTGCGAGATGTCGAGATTTTCGCGCATGGGGAATTGCACGTTCTGGCGGACGGTGAGCGAGGAGAACAGCGCGCCTTGCTGAAACAGCACGCCCCAGCGGCGTTCGAGCGCGCGCCGTTCCGCTTCGTTGGCGTGGGCCAGGTCGACGCCGAGCACCTCGATGGCGCCGTGACGCCGCGGCAGCAGCCCGATGATGGTGCGCAGCAGGACCGACTTGCCGGCGCCCGAGGCGCCGACGACGCCAAGAATCTCGGCGGCCCTGACATCGAGATCGAGGTGATCGAGCACGTTGTCATCGCCAAAGCCGACCACGAGATCGCGCACCTTGATGACGGTGTTTTTCTTCGTCATCGAGGGCTCACATTCCGATCGAGGCGAAGAAGATGGCGAACAACCCGTCGAGCACGATGACCAGAAAGATCGATTCGACCACGGAGTTCGTGGTCTGGATGCCGAGAGATTCGGCGCTGCCCTTGACGCGCAAGCCCTCGGCGCAAGCGACGATGCCGATGATGAGCCCCATGAAGGGGGCCTTGATCATGCCGACCTTGAAATGGGTGATCGAGATGGCGTCGGTCAGGCGCGCCATATAGATGTCGAGACTCATGCCGCCGTAAAGCCAGGCGACAAGCGCGCCGCCATAGAGTGCCGCCATGCTGCCCAAGAAGGTCAGCACGGGCAAAGCGACAATCAGCACCAGAATGCGCGGCAGGATCAGCACCTCGACGGGATCGAAGCCCATGGTGCGCAGGGCGTCGATCTCCTCCCGCATCTTCATGGAGCCGATCTCGGCGGTATAGGAACTGCCCGAGCGGCCGGCGACCATGATGGCCACGATGAGCACGCCGATTTCGCGCAGCACGAGAATGGCGACCAAATCGACGGAGTAGAGCTCGGCGCCGAATTTGCGGAAATGGAAGATGCCCTGCTGCGAGATGATCCCGCCGATCAGGAAGGTGATGAGAACGATGATGGGCACCGCCTGCCAGGCGACCCGGTCGAATTGATGCACAGTAGAGGTGAGGCGGTATTCGCGCGGCCGGATCAGGACGCGCCCGAGTGCCAAGCCGACGGCGCCTAGCATCTCGGCGAAGACAATCAGGTTGCGGCCGAAATCGGCGCCGCCACGGCCGAACGCGGCAATCGCTGAGACGATCGGGTTCTCGTGCTTGGCTTTGGCCGGCGGCTCGCGGTTGACGCCGTGCATCTCCTCGAGCAGGCCGAGATCGTGCTTGGGCAGGCCGACGACGACCGCCTCGCGGCCCGACGCCGCCCATTGCCGCGTGAGGCGCTCCAGGAGCCAAGCCCCGAAAGTGTCGAACTCGCGCACCCCGGCCATGTCGATGGACACGTCCTTGGCGTTCGGCGCTTCGCCGGTGATCCGGTCGATCTGCGTCTCAAGCTCGCCGGCGTGGGTGGCCGTCCACGAGCCACTCGCGGCCAGTTCGAGCCGTTCGCCTTCCAACTTGTGTGTCAGTAAAGCTTCGCCCATGGCAGTCGCTCCTAGCGGCACAAACGCGCAAAGCCCCAGAGGTCGCCCCCAAGACTGGCAGTGATTCCGAGCCTAAGAGTAACGGCGAACGAGCTGCGCGTCAGGCTGATCGAGTTAGGGTTATCGACACGCGTTGGAGCGGACTACCTGAGGTCGAGATCGACACGCTTTGGCGGGTACGGCTGAAGTTGACGACCATGCTGCCGGTGATGGAGCCGGAGACGCTGATGCTGATTCGGCTGGGCGTCGCAGTGCCGGAGGCGCTGCCTTCCGCGTTATAGGTGCGCTCTTCCCAGTTGCCCGTGATGCGGTTGCCGCTCAGGCTGAGCTTGCTTCTGATCTCGACTTTGGAGGTGTCGCTCTTGCAGCGAATGGCCATGCCGAGACTGCTGCCGCCGCCCGTGTAGTAGGCGTTGCAGCTCAGGCGTTCCTTGCCGGTGTTGAGTTGGACCGTGCCGCTTCCGCGCCACGAGCCGAGAAGCGTGTCAAAGGGGCTGGATGCGGCCACGACCGGTTGCGACGGGGCGGCGATAAAAAGCCCGATCACGGCGGCGGTGGCGAAAAGGAACGGCGCAGCGCGGCGAATCAATCGTCTCATGAGTTCTCTCTTCCCGCAATTTGTCGTCTGAAACAAGCAGCTTTGCTGTTACGAGGTGATGAAGCGCCGCGCTCGATACAACCCCTTGGCAGGAGTTATGCGATTACGCAGTCGCGAGGTGCCTGCGTCATGCGGGCTAAGCCATTGGAACCTTTAGGGTCTGCGCTTCGTGAAAAGTCCTCCGAGCGGCGCCATCCCCGAGACGCCCAGTGAAAATACCGTCCCGGCAAGCCGGGCCATTTCCTCGGCGTAGTCTTTGCGGAGATCGCTGAACCAGGCCATCTGACATTCGCCGATGGCCTGAGCATCGCTACAGTGGCCGAGCGCGCGCATGTGCTCCAGATCAGCCCGCATCCGCTTGGCCACGAACATCGAACCTTCGACTTGATAGGCCTCCCAGAACTTCAACTGGGCCTCCGCGGTCACGGTCGCTAGGTCCAGAAAGGGATTGGCCAGACGGGTGCGAGCGGCGCCGCCGGCGAGGCCAGAGTCTTGCATCGTCACCTCCATTGGATAGAGCGTTTGGCGACGCTCGCACAACCTCCACTGTCCTCCGCCTTGATTATGCTCAACAGACTAGGGCTGGCATGAGGCGGCGG
>Ga0307378_10003814_pt1 | contig 21873 bp, 14 predicted proteins | sample UN1MG_FD_202238 | JGI IMG/M metagenome (GOLD analysis project Ga0307378, IMG submission 202238) | Soil microbial communities from Risofladan, Vaasa, Finland - UN-1 | ecosystem: Environmental > Terrestrial > Soil > Coastal area > Acid sulfate soil | place: Finland: Risofladan, Vaasa | collected...
TTTTTAGTTGTAAGAATATTTGGATCTATTTCTGCTTTTTTTGGAGGTTCATAAATAGGTTCTTTTTTACTTGGAGCACTTTCTAATGCTTTTTCTAAAGCTTCACTTTGTCGAACGTTTAAGTTACTATCAGGAGAAAGAATTTCTACAAAACGCTTCTTTACAGCTGCATCCATTTTTTGTTTCTCTTTTTCTTCCCATTCCATCTTTCTGCCTTTTTCCTTTTGTGTGACAAATAATTCACTGTGTTCTCGTTCAAGCTCTTTTCTCTTTGTTGCTTTCTTAGGACGGAAAGTTTGCGCAATTAATAGTGATAATACTAGAAACATAGCTACTGTTCCTGTTCCTATTAGAATACTAAAAATTAATTTTGAATAATCTTTGGAAGAACCTAAATTGGTTGGAAAATCATCAGGGTCCAAAGGATCCGTTCCATTTTGGTATTCTACTCCATCATTGAAACCATCTCCATCTGTATCGGGATTAGTTGGATCAGTCCAAATTGTAGATTCAAATTCAGTTGTTAAACCATCTCCATCTGGATCAGCTTGTATGTCATCTGGTACTAATGGATTTAATCCCCACATAATTTCATATCCATCTATCAATCCATCTTCATCTGTATCTGATTTTAAGGGATCTGTCGAGTAAATATTTATTTCATCCCCATCTCCAACGGTATCCCCATCAGAGTCAAATAGTAGTGGATTGGTACCTTCAGTAAATTCCTCTAGATTTGTTAATCCATCTTCATCAAAATCTAATTCCGCATCTGTATCATCATTGGGATCAAAATTATATATTATCTCATAATCATCAGGCATACCATCGGAATCCGAATCAGAATTTAGAGGATTTGTACCATAAACTAATATTTCATCTCCATCAGTCAAAGAATCTCCATCTGTGTCAATTAGATTTGGATTAGTGAAATATATGTTCAATTCATCATAATCAGATATATGATCCTCATCTGTGTCTATATAGCCATTCACAACATAAACTTCAAAGGTATTTTGATATAATTCTGAAAATACAATATAGTAAGTTCCATTTTCATTAACTGTAATTGATGGATCATGAGCAGGTGTGTTTTGATAACTTACTCTTTTACTTTCAAATTCCCAATTTGATTCATAGAGTTTCTCTTTTAAGTAAACAAGATTATTATCATTACTGTATATTTCATAAACTGCAATGGCATTCCCATATTGATCTATACAAATATCATAATCGCTTTGGTCCGCTAGAATTTTGGTTAAATCTATTGGTGATGACCAAATTCCAGAGGATTTAGCTTTACCAGTTATATACCATAAGTTGGTTGTTGTTTCTTTATCTCTAAAAAGAACTTCTAGATTTTTACTCATATTATTATAAGCAATTACAGGATTCAATGGTTTATAGGCTAGGTTTGTGATTTTAACTTCAGCTGACCATGAACCTCCTTCTTCTAAATAAGCATAATATAATTCTTGATCACCTGTTCTATTATCAGACCAAATCATATGTAATGTATTATTTTCATCTACAACAATAGCTGGAGGAGATTCCGAAATAATTTTCGCTTCAGTTGTTATTCTGACAATTGGTGTTATCCATGTATCTGAAGAAGCATTATAGTTTGTATAATACAAATCGCCTTCTGAATTATCTGTTGTATCTCTCCAAACGAGATGAACAATTCCTTCATTATCAAAAATTGTTACTGGATTTGTTGAATTTCCACTATTTGATGTAAAAGCTGTTTTTGGTTGTATACTAGTACCATCTTCAATAATTATCTCTTGTAAATCATAATTATCAACTGAAAATTCCTCAAAAATGAAATGTATTGATTCATTCATATCTGGTGTAGGATTATAACCTTTAGTTAGAGTGTCTCCAACCGATTCAACTATTGAAGGAGTTGACCAAGGAATACTTTCACTTCCAATTGTAAAATAGATTGAGCTATCCGCAGTGGGAGTGAAAGGACGAACTAAGTCTATCCATGAAATTGTTACTTTTTTATTTTCTGGATAATAAAGAACTCGAGTGTGACTTGAATTTAATCCCGTACTTGATATTCTCTCTCTGTTCTCTAAGATTATCGCATTCGTTTTTAAATTATAATCATAAACATCATTTCCCTCTTTTTCTATTAATAATGGATTCTTGATATCACAAATATTATTAGAGTGAGAAATTGTTATAGTAGAATTTTTTATTATGATTATTAGCAAAAATCCTATTAAAAATAATAGCATCTTTTTATAAATTGGTTTTATTGAATATTTACTAAAGAACACTTTACAAACATCCTACACTTCACTCTATTATGTAGAACTAAGAAAAAAAAAGCTTTTTATAGAGAACTATTAAGAGAAAAATAAATAAAAATTTACTTTTCAAATGAAATGTAAATTTCTATAAGAACAGAGTAAGGCAAAACTTCTTAAAATCAAATCCATCGTTGAAGAAGTAGCATACAAAATATTTATTGTGAAAAAAACTCAATAGGTGCTATTAAATGGCTGATCAAGAAATCAAAGCACTCATAGAAGGTGGAAAAGCTTCACCAGCTCCTCCACTAGGTCCAGCATTAGGTCCTACTGGTGTTAATATTGGGCAAGTAATTGCTCAAATTAATCAACAAACACAAGACTTCAGAGGTATGAAAGTTCCTGTAACAATTATTATTCACCAAGATAGAACATTCGACCTTAAAGTTGGTATTCCAACTACTAGTGGTTTAGTTTTAAAAGAAGCTGGATTACAAAAAGGTGGAAAAGGATCTACAGAAGAAGAACCAGAAGAACCATTTATTGCTAATATTACTATGCAGCAAGTAGTAAAAATTGCTGACATGAAACGAAAAGGTAGCTTTGCATCCACTTATAAAACTCTTTGTAAAGAGATACTTGGAACATGTTTAAGTTGTAAAGTATCCGTTGAAGGGAAAAATCCAAGAGAAGTACAAAGTCAAGTTGACCAAGGTGTCTGGGATAACCTTTTACAAGGTAAAGAATAAATACTGACACCACCCAAACTTTTATTTTTCTTAAAATTTTGAATGAGTAAATGTAAGTACAATTAATCTTTGTACTAAACAAGTAGAATAAAAATGAACGATTCCAATAAGAATCTGAGTTAAAAGGAATTCCTTTTACACATTTTCTTCTTGGGATGAATGTTTCAAAAAAATTCAAAAATTTGGAACTATTCAAGAGGTGTTAAAAATTACAAAATACCCCGGCTTGAAATACTTATTCAAGCCAAGAAGCATAGCAGTAATAGGTGCTTCCGCAAAACCTGGAAAGATTGGTTACGAAATAATGGATAATATCCTTTCATATGGATTTAAAGGAGAACTTTATCCTATCAATTTGAAAGAAGTTGAAATTCTCGGTAAGAAATGTTACAAATCAATCAATGATGTTCCTGGTGAAATTGACTTTGCCATTATATCTATACCTGCAAAATATGTCCCAGAGGCTTTTGAGGACTGTGGTAAAAAAGGAGTTAAATCTGCTGCAATCATCACTAGTGGATTCGGTGAAGTAGGTGATTTTGAAACTGAAAATAAATTAGTTGAAATTGCACAAAAATATAATATGCCCTTTATTGGACCAAATATTTTTGGAATAGTATATGCTCCTACCAATCTCAATGCTTCCTTTGGACCTGCTGATGTAAAACCTGGAAAACTTGCATTTATTACACAGAGTGGAGCGTTAGGAATCGCACTCATGGGATGGACAATAACAAATAAAATTGGTCTCTCATCAATTATAAGCGTGGGAAATAAAGCACAAATTGGTGAAAGCGAATTACTTGAAAATTTTCTAAAGGATGATCCAAATACTAAAGCAATTTTACTATATGTTGAAGGTTTAATTGATGGTCGAAATTCAATGGCGATTTTCAAAGAAGTTGGTTTGAAAAAACCGATTATAGCCTTGAAATCTGGAAGATCACAAAGAGGAGCAGCTGCAGCTGCAAGTCATACTGGAAGCTTAGCAGGTTCTGATAATATTTATTCTACTGCTTTCAAACAATCCGGAGTACTAAGAGCAATTGATGCTTCAGAGGCATTTGATTGGGCAAGATGTATTACTGAAAATCCTCGTCCTAAAGGTAAAAATGTTGTAATTATTACAAATGGAGGAGGGGTAGGAGTAATGGCTACAGATGCTTGTGAAGATTACAATCTAGAACTTTACAATGACCAAGAAAAACTGAAGGAATTGTTCTTTAAACCAGATATTATGCCTCCTTTTGGATCCACAAAAAATCCTGTAGATATTACTGGCCAGGGAGGAGAACTTGCCTATAAGAAAGCCATTGAAGCAGCATTTGATTCTAAAGATATTCACTCAATAGTAGTTCTTTATTGTCAAACAGCTACAACAAATCCTGATTTAATTGCAAATTATGTTATCGATGAAGTTCGAAAACATCAAAACAAGAAACCTTTTGTTATTGCTGGTATTGGTGGAGAAGCTGTAGAAGTAATGATTGACAAGCTCAATGAGAATCAAATCCCAGCTTATGACCTACCAGAAAAAGCTATTTCTTCATTAAGTGCACTTTACAGATGGAGTGACTTCGTAGAACAAAATGAAAAAATTGTGAAAGAGAAACCACTCAAATTACCTGTTGAAAAAATAAAAGCTATTATTAATGAAGTTAGAAAAGAAGGTAGAATTCAGATGTTGGAGCATGAAGCAAAAGAAATTTTCAAACTTTGTGGATTAAATGTTCCTCCATTTGCTTTGGTTCACTCACCAGAAGAAGCTGCTGAAAAAGCAAAAGAAGTTGGATTCCCTCTTGTTATGAAAATTGTTTCTGAAGACATTATTCATAAGAGTGATGCTGGTGGTGTAATATTAGGAATAAATGACATCATAGGAGCAGAAGAATCTTTTATAAAAATTATGCAGAATGCAAAAGCATACAAACCAGATGCCAACATTCGCGGTATAATAGTAGCAAATATGGTTCCTAAATCAACTGAAGTGATTGTTGGTGTTAGTCGTGATCCTACTTTTGGTCCAGTGGTTATGTTTGGTTTGGGCGGTATTTATGTTGAAATAATGAAGGATGTTGTTTTCCGAGTTGCACCATTTTCAAGAGAAGAAGCTAGAAAAATGGTTGATGGTATTAAAAGTAAACCAATGCTTTATGGTGCGCGAGGTTCTAAACCAAGTGATATTGAAGCACTCGTAGATACCATTCATATCATTAGTCAATTAGTTTCCCAAATCGACGACATAAAAGAATTAGACATAAATCCTCTTTTTGCAATGGATTCTGGTGCTGTAGCAGTAGATGCAAGAATAACACTTTCTGAAAAATGATTGTGAGAGTGAAATCTCACAATTCACTATTTTATTTTCTTTTATTTTTATGCTTGTAAACATCGACGATACTTTAAAAAAAGAGAACTTTGTTATCAAAGTTTGACTTAAGTATATTCAGCAGAATAAATGATAAGGTGGGTTTATACTATCTACAAATTCAGTTATCAAAATGGATTATTGATTGAATTTTCTGAAAAACAAAAGCTGATGATAGATAGTAAAAATATTAAAATTCCACCAAAAATGAATGCAATAGTTACTCATGCACATTCAGATCATTTTGCTGTTATGAACTCAATTTCACCAACTTATGCAACACAAGAAACAATCGATCTATTTTATACTCAAAAACAAGGTTCTTCAAGAAATGAAAATCTCATTCCTACTAAATTCAATGAAGAAATTAAGTTCGCTGAGAATAATATAGATGGAAAAATTTCGTTGATACCTTCAGGACATGTTTTAGGATCTTCTTCTGTAGTTGTTGATAAAAACGGACATCGTTTACTTTTTTCAGGTGATATAGGTGGAAAAGGTCAATTAACTATAACAACTCCTTTAGAAAAAATTAAAGCAGAGATTTTAGTTGTTGAGGCTACTTTCGGCTCTCCACAAATATCCTTCCCATCTCGAGAAGATATTTCCATGGAAATTCTAAAGTGGACTGCTGATGTGGTGAAACAAAAAAAGAACGTTCTCTTTTCAGCTGGAAAAATGGGTTCTGCTCAAGAATTAATCAAGATATTCAATAATTTAACTACACTTCGTGTTGTGACACATGGAGAAGTTTCTCAAATAAGTAATGTATATAAGAAATACGGAGTAAATTTGGAATACTTTGATTCCAAATCTGATGAAGGTAGAGAAATTCTCAAAGATGGAGAAGCAGTAATAATTCAACCTAGAGGAAAGAAAATTGTTCCTTATTTTTTGACAGAGTATGTAGAATGTAAAACAGCAATTGTAACAGGTATGGCATCACGATTCACCTATAGAAATTATGATGCCTCATTTCCTTTATCATCTCATGCAAATTTCCACGAGATTATTGAATATATAAGTGATGTTTCACCAGAAATGGTCTTTACTATTTATGGATTAGAGAAAAAATTAGCAGAAGCAATAACAAAAGAACTAGAAATACCTGCTATTCCATTAAAATTCAAAGATAAAGCAATAAATAAAATAGACAGTACAATCCCAAATCCTCCATTGGAAGAAAAAATTGAAAGAAGATTACCCAAGAAAATCAATAATAATATTAAAACAAACAAAAAAGAGTTTACTTTAGATGATTTTTTTACCGATCAATAACTAATTTGCAGAGAAATTTAGTATGAATGAGGTTTTTTTCTTAGAACTTTCAAAAATTCAGCCAAGTCAATTATTTATCAGTAAACGTAAACTTAGAAAAGTGAAAAAGAAAATAAATCAAAACAATGGAACAATAGATCCTATACCTGTGAAGAAAATTGGTGAAGAATTAATTTATACTGATGGACATACAAGAGCTTTTGTAGCATTTCAAATGGGACTAGACAAAATACCTGTTGAATGGGAGACTGAAAATCTTGATTGGGAAATGTATGAAGTCTGTATTAAGTGGTGTAAAGATGATGAAATATTTACCATAAAAGATTTAGAAAATAGAATAGTCTCCCATAAAAAATACAAGATAGTTTGGTATGAACGATGTAAAATCATGCAAAATGAAATTGAAAAAAATAGATTATTGATAAATAGAAAACATTAGACAAAAAATGAATCAAGAAAATTAATTTTCAAGATTGCATTGGTTGATAAGAAAAGTAGTCAGAAATTAAAACAAACACATAAATCAACTTTAGAGTTAATACTCACCAAACAAAATTTTCTCCCAATTAAATCCTACGAAGAATTTATTTTTTAACAACTATATTGATAAAAATCAAATGATTTTCACAAAATATTACCATATTTGATTTCTTTTACCTTAACAACTTCTACTCCTCGAGTAGAACATCCATCCTTTACTGTTTGTATTAAACTAGCATTTAAACTACTTCTATCGATAATTGCCCATTTTACTTTTTCAATTGTTTTATCTATCATTTGTTCTACTATTTCTTGAGTTATATGCTCTTTGTGATATTTAGGTAAAATATGTCCAATAGCTATAGGCGTTAATTCCATCAATTCATTAAACCTTGTAGCATAGTGTCCTCCTCCGAAGCAAATACATGGAATAATCTCATCTTGATTTTTCATTTGACAGATCTTCATAATTGTATTTGCTACTGAAAGCAAAGCATTCTCATTATTATATTCTAACTCAGTACTCCCAACTTCAACATAGACTAGTGGTGTTTTCAAACTTGTAGGTCCATGGTGAGTAGCTTCTACTGTTACATCAAAAGCAGCAAGACCATGTTTTTCTTTTTCTTGCTTTAAAGTCAAATATGCTTCTCTAATAGCTCTCGTACTTCCATAGGCTAATTCGAAGGGATTGCCACCATGACTATTATCAGAACTCAAATTACCTGTAATATGTGTTAAAAGACTTGGTTTATTAGCTTCGCTTTTATGTCTGGAACCAAAAATAAGTAGATCAGCATTTAATTCATCAAGATGATCCGAATGAATGACATCCTTTTGTGAGAAAACCAATTGAATATTATTGTAACTAAAAATCGGAGTATTATCAAATTCCTCATCTAATTCTCTAAAATCAAATTTTTTAAGAAGAGTTTCTCTGATATTTCTTCCACAGATATTTTGTTTTGTTGTCACAATAACTGGTTTTTCAAATATCAAGAAAATCACCAAATTTCTTATTTTTTAACACTATTTTTAATAAATTCATCAACATCTTCTCTCATAGGCATTCCATCTCTAGCATTAGAAAGAGTGATTTGCAGTGCTGCACACGCAGCAGCTTTTTTACCAATTTCATAGAGGGATAATCCTTCCTGAAAATAATGAATAAATCCTGCTGCATAAGCATCTCCAGCTCCTGTAGTATCAATAACAGGAACATTCCAGATTGGAATTTTCAAAATATCCTTTCTTGTGACTAAATAGGAACCTTGATCACCTTTTGTAACATTCAAAATGCCAATATCCCGAGATTGTGCAATCTTCAAACCTTGTTCGTTAGGAGCAACATTGAATGTTTTTTCAAAAGCAATTTTATTCATAAATACTATTGAAAAACTATCAACAATCTTCAAGAGTACCTCTTGTGATTGATTCATTAATTCTCCACCAAAATCAATTGAACCCTCTATACCCATTACATTACAAATTTCAGCTACCTTAAAAGCAACTTCAGCAGAAACACTGGAAACATGGACAAGTGTTACTCCCTTAAGTAATCTTTTTGTAATATCACTTGGGGATAATAAAGCATTTGCTTCTCTATATCCAATTTTTATAGTTTGACCATTTTTATCAACAAGAATGATTACGAAACCCGTGGGAATTTTTTCTTCTATAACAACATTTGAAATATCAACATTCTCTGCTTGAAGTGATTCTAAACCTGCTTTTCCATTTTGATCATTACCAACATGACCAAAAAGCGCAACCTTTGATCCTAATCTAGATAGTCCTACTGCAAAATTACATGCTCCTCCACCGGGAACAATACTAAGATTAGATACTATTACTTTATCATCAGGTGTTGGTAATCTTGGAACTTGACATATAAGATCAACGTTAATGTTTCCAATTGTTAGAATCAAATTGCTTCAATCCATCAATTTACTAATTTAATTAGAACCAGAATGCTATCTTTTAAAAATTAATGGTAGAATTGAAACAAAATAAAATAGATTATGGGGAAAATCCCCATTTGATAATTAGATTTACTTAATCACTCATTAATGCGAGCATTACTGCTTTTTGAGCATGTTTTCGATTTTCTGCTTCATCAAAAACAACACTTTGTTTACTATCAATAACTTCGTCAGTAACTTCGTATCCTCTATGAGCTGGTAAGCAATGCATGAAAATAGCATCATTCTTTGCATAACTCATTAATTTGGCATCAACTGAAAAGGATTTGAATGCTTTTAATCGAATTTCTTTTTGCGCTTCGTCACCCATCGAAATCCAAGTGTCAGTATAAACAACATCTGCACCTTTAACTCCGGAAGGAATATCTGAAGTAATTGTTAATTTTGTACCCATTTCTTTAGCTATTGACTCTACTTTTTTAGTGATTTCTTCATTTGGTTTATAGTTGTCTGGACAAACAATGCTTACATCCATACCCATTTTTGTACATCCAATCATAAGAGAATGAGCAACATTATTACCATCACCAACATATACAAGTTTCAAACCTTTCAGTTTTCCTTTGTGTTCCTTAATTGTTTGTAAATCTGCTAAAATTTGGCAAGGATGATAAAGATTGCATAAACCATTTATTACTGGAATTGTAGCATATTTTGCTAATTCTGTAAGAGTTTCATGTTTGTAGACTCTAGCCATTATACCACCAAGGTAACGTGAAAGAACTTTTGCAGTATCAGAGGGAGTTTCACCAGTACCAACCAATTGTGTATCACGAAAACTTAAGAAAAGAGGTTGACCACCTAATTCCCATATGCCTGTTTCAAAAGACACTCTGGTTCTTGTTGAAGTTTTTTCAAACATCATTCCCAGACTCTTCTTAAGAGGTTTTATACTGGGATGTTCACCATGTTTCTTATATTCATCTTTTAATTGTACCCCAAGATCTAAAAGATAATTAATCTCTTCCGGAGTATAATCAAAAAGCGTAAGTAGATGTCGCCCTTTAAGATTCATATTAATTCCTCGTATCATTTATTTAATCTCATCAACAGAAAAGTATCAATTAATACTAAAACTGTAATGAGGCTCTTTTCACTTGCTTCGACCGATGAAAAGATAAACTCGGGTTCAAAAAACTACAAAACCAAGTTACTAATAAAATGTTCGTTGTTACTTAAAATTACATTTTAGGATTAAAAAAAGTAAATAAGAGAGAAATTTTGCCCGGAAAATTTAAAACATATAAAAACGATCGTCAAAAAAATTTAAGAATTCGTTCTCATTGTTATAAGAGGAGCTATGATAAGTTATTAAAATAAAACTATTATAATTTAGTAGCCCAAGCGTTTTCAAAGAGTTGTAAATAAATGCAGGTAAAAAATAGATTTCCCTTACATGTTTTCTTAGTAGGAGTAATTATACTATTATTTCTAGTGAGTAATTCATTAAGTGCAAATAATAATTCAGATATTAAAATTTCAATTATTAATAAGAATAGTTTTGAACCTGTGTTAGATGAAGAAATACCATTAGAAGGTAAAAGCTTACCTCCTGGTTTTGGTTCAGGAACAACCCTTGATTCAAATATTGACATTAGAGTTGGTTATGGGTGGGATGCCCTTGAAGTAGTTGAACCAGATAGTCCAATAAACGATTTGAAGATGGTAGTGGATAATAATGATAATGTGCATATTTTCTGGTCTGCTTATGTATCGGGAAGCTATTATCTTAATCATAAAATAAGATTTGCTAGTAATGACTCATGGAGTAATAAAATGATTTTAGGAAATACTGCAAGTACAACCGAAGGCACGATAGATGTTAAGAAGGATTCCTTAAATCGTATTCACTTAGTATGGGAGTATAATGGTTATATTAAATATAAATATTATAATAACGGACTTTGGTCAAATTCGATTACAATTCATTCTGGTTTTAATCCCAATTTAGGAATAGATAGTAATAATGATCCTCATATACTCTTTATAGGATCAGGTATATATTATACTTTATATTATTATTATGCTCGATACAGTTCAATAACTGAAACTTGGCACATAGAAACTATTAATTTTGGATATACCAGTTTTGAAGCAAAAAATCATGATTTTGATATAATAAAGGATGGAGAAGATAAACCACTTTTCTTCTCATGTATAGTTAAAGAATTAGGATCCTATTATGATCCAACAGACTATTTATTTTATCAAGCATTAATAAAACCAAGCCCTACAGAAGCATTTGAGAATGATAATTTCTACATACAAACTGAAACAACATTTAATCTTAATTATTTATCAAAACCTAATTTGCTAGTACAATCAGGTGGAAAAGTGCACCTGTTTGTAAATTATCCTAACGCTGAAAATGATTTCAGAATAATGTATCAAATGAGAAACGAAAGTGGCATCTGGGGGAATTATTTAGAATTATCTAATAAATCTGCCAATAGATGTGAATTATCCTCAGCAGTGGATACTCAAGGAAAAATCGTTGTTGTTTGGAATAATTATACAGAAATACCAGGTGGAGTTGTTGCAGGTATCTATATGAAATTCTATTCACCTATAACAGAAACATGGTCTGATGATCAATTACTAACTCCAAATTTTAATTACTCTCAAATTCCAAGTATTGATTTTGATTCGGAAGGGAACTTACATTTAATCTACTATGATAAAGGAGATTCTTCACAACCAATTTACTATAGAAAAGGTTGGATAGATTCAGATCAAGATGGATTAATGAATTTTGAAGAAAATGCTGGATTTTACTACCCATCTAATCCCGTTGCAAATGCTACAGGCTATATTTTTACTGATCCTTATGATCCAGACACAGATGATGATCAAATGACAGATTGGGAAGAAGTCACTAATTATCGTCATGATAGTATATACTTTGATCCTCTAATTTGGGATGAAGAGAATGATGGTATGGCTGATGGATACGAATTTCATTATGGCCTTGATTGGATGATAGATGATTCAATATTAGATTTTGATATTGATAATCTAACAAACATCGAGGAATATACCTTAGGAACATATCCAAATACAAATGATTCAGATATAGATGATGTTTATGATTGGTATGAAGTAACAGTTTATTTAACGAATCCAATGAATAGTGATACTGATGGAGATTATGTACCAGATGGAGTAGAAATAAATGATTTAAATTCCAATCCTCTTTTAACTGATACAGATAGTGACACAATGGATGATTATTATGAATGGATCTATAATCTAGATATAAATAATAATGACACTGATCAGGATCCAGATTTTGATGGATTAATAAATCTGTATGAATATCAGTGGGAATTAAATCCACAAGATCCAGATAATGATGATGATAATTTAAATGATGGACAAGAAGTACTCACATATTATACAGATCCAAAAAATAATGATACTGACGATGACCTTTTGTTAGATGGTTATGAGGTCTACACCTCTGGAACAGATCCTACGTTATGGGACACAGATGGAGATTTATTGGATGATAAGACAGAATGGGAAGGGATAACAGATCCATTAGATCCAGATTCTGATGATGACTTAATGTATGATGGTTATGAAGTGTTATTTGACCTAAATCCAAATGATCCATCAGATGCTCATGAAGATCCTGATGAAGATACTTTAGATAATTTAGTTGAATATGGATTATGGACCAATCCTCATTCCTCTGATACAGATGGTGATAGAATATCTGATGCAGATGAAGTTAAGTTAGGATCAAATCCAATTTTAGCAGATACCGATGGAGATGGACTAGATGACTATGCTGAAATCTATGTTACTAAAACTGATTTTGATAATCCTGATACTGATGTAGATGGTGTTAGCGATTATGCTGAGGTTTATTTCTATCATAGTAATCCAAATTTAGTTGATACAGATGGCGATGGACTTACCGATGGTGATGAGGTTTATATTTATTTTTCAGATCCAACAAAAACTGATTCGGATGAAGATGGTCTTGATGATAATATCGAACTTGATTTTAATTCCAGTCCTATAATGAGAGATACTGATTTGGACGGAATGGACGATTTCTTTGAGTGGTCCTATTCATTTGATCCGAATTTTAATGATGCCCGAGAAGATTTTGACAACGATGGTGTTATTAACCTTGATGAATTCATACATCATGCTAATCCATTAATAAACGATACAGATGGAGATAATTTGAGTGATTATCAAGAGATTTTCGTCTTTTATACTCTTGCTTATACAAATGATACCGATGAGGATACCCTTTCTGATTATGATGAAATAATGATCTACAATACTTCACCAAATGATCCTGATCATGATGACGATGGCTTACTTGATGGTATTGAGGTTACTCTTGGTACTGATCCAACCAATCCAGACACAGACGGAGATGGAGTTTTAGATGGTCGAGAAGTTAGAGATGGTACTGATCCATTAGATCCAAAAGATAATCGTGTTTTAACTCAACTTCGAACACTATCAATTATTTTCACATCGATTCTTGGTGGAATATTAATTTACTATACTGCTCCATTTTTGATTGCTAAAATGACTCGTCAAGAAGAATCTAAATGGGTACTTCAAGGAATCCTCTGGCGTAAAAATAAGAGTTCTCAAATCATTGAAAATTCTTCCGCCGATAGTAACGCTAATGGATTGCTTGATCCATCAGAGGAAAAAAATAAGAAATGAATATTATGGAACTTTTTGATAATGTAAAAATAAATGTTCATTATTTTTTTATTTCTTCTTTTTTCTGGCAATTATATTTATTATTAATAGTACTGGAAAAATTGTTAGTGTTCCTAATTCTATGCCATTTGTTTCACTATATTCCAATAGTGTTGATGCTTGGAATATTCTAAGATTGTTTAATTCTGCAGAAGTATAAATCAAATCTTCTTTTACTGCTATTCCTGAAATAGTTGATCCATCATAGAATCTAGCATATTCATTTATGTCCTTCAGCTTTGAAATATCTAATACTACAATTCCTAATCCACCTAGTACTGCGTAATCTTTTCCAATATAGATATCATTGATTTGTGAAATACTAGGTTCATATTTTTCTTGAAGTTTTGGTATTGCAGGATTTTTTAAATCGAAAATTATTAATTCTTTTTCAGTTGCTAAAAATAGATTATCTTTTTTCAAATCTATTTTAAGCACCCTTGGAGTATCATCTAAATGGTAAATAAATACCGTTGTAGGATTTATGGTATCAGAAACATCAATTACTTTTAGTTGTTTATTTGAATAATCATCTATTAGTAAAGTATAAAGGTAATTTTCTTTTGCACAGATTTCATTGTAACTCTTTGCATCAAAATAAGCACCAAGTCTAGTTGGTTCTTCTTTGTTTGTTATATCTAAAATAACAATACCACTCTGTCCTGCATTTAGATAAGCACGATTATTCTCAATATACAAATCTTCGATATTTTCTCCTTGTCTATATTCCCCTACTTGTGTAACTGATGATTCTTTATGAATATCCCAAATTTCAAAACCACCGTTGTTATTTGCTAGATATAGGTAACCATTTTCTATTAGAATATTTTTTGCTATTCCATTATTACCCTCGTAATAGCTGCCAATTTTTTCTGGATTTTTAGGATCAGTTATATCGATTTTTTCTATACCTAGATTATCTTCTGCTAAATAAATAAAATCCTCGTAAAAAGCAATAGAATGAGAAATTCCTCCAATGCTCAATAACGATAAAAACGAAATATTACTTATTTCTGCAATATCAAAAGTAAATAATCCGTACACTATATCATTTAGATAGAGTATATTACCTTCAATAAAATAATCTAAAATAGCTGGTGATATAAAAGTAAAATAAGAAAAATAATAAAAATTAGATAACAATTCAATTGCAGATAAATTTGAAATGTCTAAAATAGTCATTTCCCCTCCCTGATCAATAAATGCTCTATTTTCTTTGATAACAACATTCGAGCCATAAATATCATAAGAAACTATTTTTGTAACATTTAACAAATCACTTGTATTGTATATTCTGAATTTAGCTTGATTATTTCCTGTAACATAAGTATATTCATCTTCAACATACAAATCATTTGTATATTCTCCTTCTGAAATTAGTTCTTGAAAAACCTTGACTATCTTTGTCGGGTCAGTAGCATTCAGTATTTTTAATCCATCAAGACCATCTATAGAATAGATGTATCTATCCTTAACCCATATTTCAGATGGTTGTTCAGACTCGTCAAGATAGTTTCCAACTTTCTCAATCTTGAGAGGATTTCCAATATCAAAAATAGTTATCCCTTCTTCCCAATTAGTGATATATGCAAAATTACCTTCAACAAAAATTTCAACATTATCCAAATAATACTCAGGTAAATTTTCTAAGATAGTATTTTCACTAATCATTGTAAGACTGCCATCTAATTGGATAGTGAAAATTCTAAATTTATTGTTACATACTTCATAACACCTATCACCTTGTACGAAAATATCTCTGTAATAAACTGTGGAAGGAAACTCATATATTTGAGTTACAGTTGAAGGTGTTTCTTTTTGAATGGAAATTATACTTTCCTCAGTTCCAACAAATATGAAATCATCATTTGAAGTCATTGATCGAAATAAACCATAATTATCGTCAAAATTACCAATTTGTTCAAGATTATAATTAGAATCACTTATTTCAGAAAAAGCTCTTAATTTTGTATTTGGATAGAAAAATGGAAAAATTAATACAAACAGAATTAAAATAATTAGAATTCTTTTAGTAAAGAAATTAAATTTAGTATTATTCCTTACTTCTCTCACATTATCCACTAAGATAATTATTAGCATTTTTTATTTATTAAACTTAGTAAATTTATTATTAATTTTATTAAATCAATTCTTTTAGCTCTAAACTAAACAATAGCTATTATTTTTATAGGATTAAAGACTCGTTAAAATTACAAATATGGAGGTATGTAGAAGATGAAAAAATATGTTGATATACAAACGATAAAGCAACTTTTACTTATCTCTAACGAAGTGGTTTTTTAATCATTTCTGAGTTTTTTAGTTGCAAATACACACTACTTAATTGTATTTAATTTAACAAATTCATATATTTCAATCTTTTACAAAACCTCAAAGGAATGTGATAGTAAAATGAAGGTACTAATTAAAACTAAAAATTGGGAAGATGAAGACCAAAATAAAATCATAGATTTAGTGTTTGAACAATGGAAAAACAGAAGATCGAATATTACATTGGAGCAAACAAATAATTGGTTTAAAAGATTGGATCTAGAAAATACATCGAAAAGCATTACTGCAACAATAAATGATGAATTGATTGGTTGGTTATTATTTGTTAAACATTCCAATTCAGAAGCGGAAATAAATCCTTGGGCATTAAATGGTCATCCTATTCTTTCAAAAGAATCTAGAGACCAAATAGAAACTAGTAGTCTACTACTGAAAGAAGCTATTAAACAAGCTGAAAAGGAGCAAGTACATCGATTAGAATTAAGTTTTATGAAAAATATCCCTTATAATCTAAAAAATGAAAAAATTTACACTTCTCTTGGTATGAGGTTAATAGAACAAACATGTCATATGAGACAAAATCTTGAGAATTTTTCCTTACCTGAAATTAATATACCAGCGAAATTTAAAATTACACCAATTTCTCAAATTTCTAAAAATGATTTTTACAAATGTTTCTACAATGTTTTTAGAACATCAGAAGATGAATGGATGTTGGATAAATCTGATAGTGAAATAAAGGATCATTTTGAAAGTGATGTCTATAATAATCACTTTGAGTTAATTTCTGATGCATCCATCTGTCTCATTGATAATGGTGGCAATCTAATGGCATTTACAGTTCTTCGAAAATCTCACGGAGAAAAAAATGGGCATATTTGGATAATTGGTGTTGATACAAACTATAGAAAGCAAGGTATAGGCAGAAATTTATTGAACCTAGTTAAATCTAAGCTCATTGAAATGGAATACAAATCCATTAGTTTGAATGTAAATTTAACGAATAAACCTGCTTATGATCTCTATTGTAAAACTGGTTTTCAAGAAGAATGGATTCAATATAATTACGCATGGACAAATAAAATTACTAATCTGAAGTGAAAAAACGGTATTAGTAAGAAAAACAAATAATTCATAAAATATTCTCAATTGCCAAAAGTAGTTACCTCTTCTTATGAATTAGTAGCTGACCATCCGAACCAATATTCTCAGGAGGATTTCTTTGATAATAACTAATATCTGTGTAAAATCTTCAGGAAAATCATATGCTTCTTTCAGAGCAGATGTTAATTTCTTTACTAATTCACTTTTTTTATTCTACACTTCTAAGTGGTCCTTCAACAATAATTACAGGTATTTTCAGACTTCCTTCAATTATTTTACTGAATTGTATCATAACATTCACAAACATTAAGCTTTTAGGTGGATTTATTGACTGAAAGTAAAATTTCTTAAAATTAGTAGCTAATTTCCATAAATAATGTCAAATTCAACTATTAAAATTAGAAAGAATAATAAAACATGTTGAGAATACATCTTTGGGAGGGTTGTCATGAAATTCTTGAAGATTAATTCTTCTAATAAAAAATTGTTTCATCTTAGTATTACAGTATTGTTGATTCATTCATTATTACTTATTCCTTATTTGAATTCAATGTTGTTTGTTCAATGTTTTTCTATTAATGAAAAAAAACCGGAAAACGATACGAAAGAACATTCTTTTTATGACCTTCATTTTTCTATAAAAAATTCATTGAATAATAATGAAATCATTAGAGGTGGTTCAACAATGTCCATTAATAATTCATTGGTGTATATCATCGATGATTATTATGGACCTGATATCTTTAATGTAAGTGATATTCATAATCCCGAACAAATTGGATCTACTTATGAAGAATGGACCCTTACTTCTACCTGTAGCAATATGATTGTTAGAAATGATTATATTTTTTATATTAATCATTGGGATGAGGAAAATATTTACGTTTTAGATCAAGCTGACTTTTCTGATATTGCAGAAATAACTCATTATTGTATGAATTATAGTCTTGGAAATTTTCTAATAAAAGATTGGGATATGTTTGTAACTTCAGGAAAAAATTTCTTTATTTATGAATTCGATAATTTCTCTCCACTTAATTTAGTTGGTAACTATACTTGTGAAAATGCTACTTTCACTGATTTAGCAATAAAAGGTAATTTTTCCTATATTCTTGATTCTAGTAATGGTTTAACTACTCTTAATATTACAAATTATTCTGACATCCAGCTAGTTAGTGAATTGATTTTAAATGATACTAGTTTTTTCAGTGATTTTTATGTTACAGAAAATTACATCTATATCTATGAAAACGAAATTGGTTTGCATGTTATAAATATTACAGATCCATTTTCTCCTGAGAGTATTATCAAATATAATTTTACTGATAGAGAATGTGAAGATATTTTTGCTGATAATAATTATATTTATCTACTCAACTATTGGGAAATGGAAATTCTAGATATTTCAAATTTACCTACAATTGAACAAATAGGGAGATATATTCCTGGATATAATCATAATTTTGAAGCATTAACTATTAAAGATAATTTTGCATACATTTATAGTACACAAACAGGAGAATTTGAAGGAAGAAGACCTCTCTATATAGCTAATATAACAAATCCAGCTGCACCAATCCACATCTTTCCTGGTAAAAGCAATCCTTTTGGATTTCCTGATTGGTTAAACAAACTCTTGATATCACTTGGTATCATAGCTTTAGTCGCACCCACCTTAATCGCTACTGTTATTCTAATTGCTTACTACTCAAGAAAAAGAGTGATTGACAAAAGAATAATGAATGGTCAGCCATCAAAGAAGATTAATAAAATTGAATAATAAGTAAAGTTCTTTACTAGGAAAACACAAAACATAGAGGATAAGCTAGCTAAAAATATTGGGATCATAATATAGACCAAAATCCATTTCCGGAATCCAGTGAAAAGCAAATTACAGATTTGGTTTAATATAATCTTCTCATAGATTATATTTTTAGGAGGATTAATTATTTGAAATTAGAATTTCTTAAGATTGATGGTCTTAAAACAAGAGATTATGCTGAATTAGCTATTCATTCTAAAATTCCAATCTATACCAATTTCTCTGTTGAAGATTTAGAAAAGAAATTACAAGAAAATATTACTAAGTACAAAACAGAAGTGGTAATAGTTGCAAGAAAAAATAATGAATTACTTGGTTGTTTAGCTTTATATGGTTTTAATGAATTAAAGATGGCACAAGTTTGGAATTGGCACCCTCTGGTTTTACCAAATAAAAATCAAAACAAAATTGCAGAAGAATTAATTAGACAAAGTATTAATTTTTCTAAGGAGAGAGGGCAAAAACAACTCACAATTGATTTTGTAAATATTAATTCTCAAACAAAAAATTCTCTTCAAAATTATGAGAAATGGTATAATAAAAATGGCATAACTTTTTTCTCAGAGGAATTATTCTATCAATTTGATTTGTCTGAATTATTTAGTGAAGAAATTATTTTACCAAATGAATTTGAAATAAAACCATTATTATCCTTTAATTGGAAAACCATATACCAATGTTGGGATGCGATATTTTCCTCGAGCACTGATAGATTTTTCAAAAGTCTTTCAAACCAAGGTAAAGAGGATTACTTTGATGAAAGCTGGAAAAAAGCCACAGAACTAATTGATGAAGGTTCATTAGCACTTGTAAAAAATGAAAAACTAATAGGTATTTCCAGAATATTATCAATTTATAATCCAAGTGATGGGTGTTTAGCACCAATTGGTATCTTACCGGAATTTCGTAGAGAAGGTTTAGCAAAAAAACTCTTACTTTCTAGTATGGTGAACTTGCAAAAAATAGGTTATAAAACAATAAGTCTTTTTGTTGATAGTGAAAATCTTTCTGCTATCAATTTATATGAAACACTTGGTTTCAATAAAATTCATAGCATTAAGAGCTATTTAGGGGATATTGTTTAGAAGAGGGTGAAGACATGATTTATGAATTACCGAAAAAGAATTTTCAAATAGTGCTTGATCTATTTGATAAGCATAAAAATCATCCAGTTATTAATGGTGTTATTGAAGGGAATAATCCTGGGAAAATTTGGGTTGATGATTTAAAAAAACCTAAGAAATCTTTATTGTGGGCTCAATCAGAAGAGGATTTCTTTCTAGCTGGAGATTCAACAGATGAAAATTTCAATTTAGAATTGAATAAATTAATAAAAACTAGCATAAAAAATCAAGCCACAAAAAAAGGAGAAGATAGCTTCTCACTTATTTTATGTTCAGAGAGTTGGGAAAAGCAAATTGCTGTTATCTTTGAAGAAATTGATTATATTATTTCTTATAGTGAATCCTTTGAACTAAATCGTGAAAAATTTAATCTAATTTCTGATTGGCGAAACAGAATTCCTTCCGAGTTTGAATTGAAACCTGTTGATAAAAAATCATTCAAATCAATAGCCGATGAAGGTGGGAGATTATTTAGTAAATGGTGGTACTCATTTAATGACTTTAAAGAAAAAGGAGTTGGTTATATTCTTGTAGAACATGACAAAATTATTAGTACATGTTTTGCTTGTTTTGCTGGTGCTAATGCTGTAGAAATTGGAATAGTTACTCATCCCGAGTATTTAAGAAAAGGTTTTGCTTTTATTACTGCTGCAGCGTTTATTGAAGAATGTCTTGAGCGGAATATTGATCCAATTTGGCATACTTCAAAGATTAATATTCCCTCGCAAAATTTAGCCCTTAAACTTGGATATGAAAAAAAAGGTGAAATAAAATCATTTTATTTCAAATACGATTTATTTGATAATTTGTATGCAAAGGCTTATCATACACTTTATACTGAAAAGGATTTTCGGAAAGCTATCACTAATTTCCAAAAAGCATTAGATGTTGGAAAACCAAAGAGATTCTTTAATTTTCATTATGCATGCGCGTTAGCATTACTTGGAGAAAGAGATGAAGCATTTAACAGATTATTCTTGTTTGTTTCTACAATCTCACCTGAAATCCTAGAACATATTGATTTTATTTCAAATAATGAGAATCTTAAGAGTCTTCATGATGATGTTCGATGGGAAGAATTCATTGTTACACTTCAAAAAATAAAAAAATGAATCTCAATTTTTGTTTTTTATTTTAAAAAGTCGCTTAAGTAATAATATCTGTCCAATATGCATAGTTTCATGTTCAATTATGTGAAACAGTATCCATTCGATTGAATATTTTTCTCCCTCTGAGATAACAATAACATCTAAATCTTCATCATTGAAATCCATAAGTCTCTGATAAACCTCTAAACGAACTTTTTCTAATTTATTCAAATAGAATTCCTTTTTTTCTCCTTTTAATTGTGGTAAATTAACATCTTGTCTAAGTGGGAAAGCATATTTCCATTCTTCAAATTGAAAATTTTTTTTGTCAATATCCGCAAAAATCCATGACCATTCCACAGCTGCTATATGTAATAAGAGAGTTCCAATTGATTCTACTATTTTTTCATCTGGAGTGTAATCTAAAACAAAATCAGGTAGGTCATTGATTATGTTAATTAATCGATTTCTCACTTCTCTCATTTGTGAATAATAGCTAGCAATTTTAGTTGATAGTTTAGGATCTTTTATCAATTTTAGCTCTTTTTCTTCTTTCATCTGGAATCGTTTTAAATATAGAAGAAG
>Ga0307378_10003816_pt1 | contig 21860 bp, 15 predicted proteins | sample UN1MG_FD_202238 | JGI IMG/M metagenome (GOLD analysis project Ga0307378, IMG submission 202238) | Soil microbial communities from Risofladan, Vaasa, Finland - UN-1 | ecosystem: Environmental > Terrestrial > Soil > Coastal area > Acid sulfate soil | place: Finland: Risofladan, Vaasa | collected...
GCCGGATCAGTCACCAGCGCCTGGCCATTGCCCAGGCGGTCATGCAGATCGAAAAATCAGGCATGGAGTTTTCGGGAATTCTGAACAATTGGCTCGCCATGAAATTGGACATGCAGGTCAAAGGGGAACTCTCTCCCGGAGACCTTGCGGACCTGCTGCCGCCGGGAAATATGAGCCGGGAATTGTCGCGCCAGGGCCGCATCCGCTTCGGATTGCAATTGGTTCAAGACCGGGAATTCCTGAAGATCAATGAGATCCATACCTCGGTCTTGGCCGGCGAAATTCTCGGCCATGCCGAATTTTCGCGCCTGGCTGAAAAAACTCCCCATCATTTGTTTTTGAACTGGAAAGGCCTGGACTTCAGCCTGGTTAAAGGGGTCATGCCGGCCGATATTTTTTCGTATGGTTCCGGCAATTTGGATGTTTCTTTTTTAACTTTTGCCCGGTCGGCGCTCAGGGGTTCGCTGAACGCTCAATTCAAGCCCAAGGCCATGCGCCCGGATGATCAGGAGGGAGTGGCACTGGCAGGGGACTTGCGCCTGGCTTTTGTCCAGGGAGCGATCCTGGTCAAAAAAGCTCAATTGCAGTCCCGGGGGAACAGCATTCAGGGCGAATTCAACATCGCACAGGACAGGCTTTCCGGGTTCATCAACGGCCGAATCAACCATCTGCGGGGGATCCTGCTTTCTCTCTCGCCATTCGACGAACCGTTTCGCTCCCTGGCGGAGAAAAAGATCGATGGCGAGATGTTGCTGGCGGCAAAAATATCCGGCACGATAGCAAAGCCTGTTTTGCAGGTTCAATTTACCCGGGGCAAGATCAAAAACCTCACGCGCTCGCCCCTGGAATTCGCGGGATCATTGATTTTAAAAAACCAGGTCTTGCGCATCGACGACTTGCGCATCAGCCAGTCCTGGGGAATGGTGGCCGTCAACGGCACCCTGCCCGCGGGTTCTGCCGGCCAAAGTATGGACGTGCGGGTGCAGTCGGCGCAGCTGGATCTGGCCAAATTGGCCGGGGAACTCACCTTTGCCTTGCCGCCAGTGGCGGGGATATTGGCTCTGGATGTCCGGCTGACCAAAAGACCGGACGCCCCCTTGCTACTCAGCACATTGGTCGACGGGGAATTTTCCATTGCCGATTTTAATTTTAAGCATATGCAGCTGGGGAATGTTCAGGGAAAAGTAAGCTCCACAAAGGAGAAGATCGATTTTTTGCTGCTCATTCCGTCAAGCCATTCTGAAATTTCCGGCAGCATGGACCTGCGCAAGCCATTCCAGACGAAAATTGAAGTTTCAACCCGCAATGGTTCCATAAAGGAATTTTTAAAGCTGCTTCCCATGCCAATTCAGGATAGACTCTCGGGAACGGTCAGCGGCAAGGTCCAAGCGGTTTTTCTGCCATTGCAATTCAAGGAATCTCTCTCCATTTCATGCGAGATGTCCGATTTGCTCATGGCCTCGGGAAATCGGCATATGCGGAACATCAACCCGTTGCGACTTGCTTATCGATCCGGTGCCCTGGTCATGGAGGACGTTTCTTTCATGTTGGATCAAATGGAGGTCCACGCTTCCGGCGAGCTTTCGTCTGAACCCGGGCAAGGAAAGGAGATCATGATTTCGGCAAAGGGCGCGGGAGATTTTTTAAACATTTTCCTGCCTGATTTGCTTTTTGATGGCAATCTGGATGCCAAGATAGTAATCAAAGGTTCAGTAACCGCACCGGCTTTCTCCGGCTCCATCCAGGTTGAACAAGGCCGGTTGCTCGTTTCTTCCAGGGGCATTCCCCTGACCCACATGCAATTGCAACTGGATATGAAAGATAATGTATTGATCCTGCATGCGCTCCGCTTCCATATCCGGGATGGGGAAGTGAGCGGCCATGGAACCGTGCCCCTGTCGTTCTTGAAATTGTCGACTGGAAATCCGCCCGGCCCGCAAACAAGGGAATCCTATAGTATTGATCTGACCATTTCTCATTGCCCCCTGGCAATCCTTGAAACCTTCCTGGCTATGGACCTCCCTGAAAATACAACCGGAGAGGTGAGCGGGAATATTCGCTTAAAAGGAAATAATCCCGATCTTGCGGATCTGGTGGGCACGGCGACCTTATCATTGGACGACCTAAGCATCAACGGCATGCCTTTTTACCTGGAAGGGCCGATCAAAATTGTCAGCGATAAGGGCCGGATCGTTTTGCAGGAGGTGGTGATAATAGGACAGGACGATCTCCAACTTGTCATGAGCGGTTTCATTGGCCTTCAAAAAGAAAAGCCGTTGAATTTTTCCCTGAAGGGAAAATTGGATGCGCAGCTTTTGGGCGGATTTTTTCCGGGGCTGTCCGGTTCGGGAGGCAGTTCCTTCGAATTGAAGATCGGCGGGACCATGAAAGACATGGAATGGAATGGCCGGATTGAGATCAAGAGCAACAACTTGCAATTTCCGGCGGCCAATCTTTTTTTGAATCAACTCAATGGCGTGGTCGATATAAACAACGGTAAATTTGTCTTGGAACGCTTGAACGGCAATTTGAACGGCGGAACGTTCGAAATAAAAGGGTCGGTGGCATTGGACAAGCAGAAGCAACCCGCGGTCGAACTGCAGCTGCAGATGGCGGGCGTGAAATTCAACTTTCCGAAAGGCCTGTTCACGGACATTTCCGGCCAATTGCAATTGCTCACTTCCCAGCCGGATTACCTGTTAAAGGGAAACATCGACCTGAACGGCGGCAACTACAATGAGTCATTCCGTGTCGGCTCTTACTTGTATGAATATTTGTTCGCCAGAAAAGAGGCCATTGACGTGGGGGAGGATGCCGGCCTTACAAGGCGGCTCCGGCTCGAACTCCATTTGCGAACACCCCGGGCGATCGTGTTGGACAACAATGTTTCCCGCGCGGAATTGAATGGCGAGCTGACCGTAGGCGGAACGGCTTACCAGCCCCTGCTGTCAGGGAGAATTTATGTTAAAGAGGGAGGAAGCATTTTTTTCGGAAACAGGATATTTGCCATCGAAAAAGGTCAGATCAATTTCGTCAATCCCAATTATATCGAGCCTGACTTCCATATCGATTCCCGCACGCAAATCGGTGTGTACGATATTTCATTGTCATTGAACGGCACCCCGCAAACGTTCATTGCTTCCTTTTCCTCTGTCCCGCCCCTTTCAGAACAATCGATCGTCTCCCTGCTCGCTACCGGCAAAACAGCGGATGAATTGAGCAGTTCATTTTTGAATGAAACCGGGAATACCGCCCTGAACTATATAAGCTACGCCGTAACCGGCAAGATGGAAGAACTGATCAAGAAAAACCTTGATCTGCAGAGCTTCCGCATCGACGGCAGCCTGCTCTCGTCAAAAGAAGACCCGGGTGCCAAGATCACCATCGGCAAGAATATCGCCCCCAAGCTCGAATTGGTTTATTCGCAAGGTTTGCGGCAAACACAGAACCGGACCTGGATGCTGAATTACAAGCCGTTGAAGAACTTGAATCTGCAGGGGATAAAAAGCAATACCGACCTGTATACCATGGGGGTTCAATACCAGCTCCGTTTTCATTCCGTGCAGGATGCCGTCAAGAGGAAAGCCGGCAAGGATCCAAAGCCGCAGCCTCTGCTTGTTGATAAAATCCGCATCGAAGGAGAGCCTGTCCTGGCGCTGCCGCTCGTTATGAAGCAAATCAAGCAGAAACCGGGCCATGTTTTCAGCTTCATGCAGTTCCAGGAGGATCGCGAACGGATCCGCAGGCTTTACCGGAAAAACGACTATCTTTCCGTCAAAATTTCAGCCGATTATTATCCGCTTGACGGCAGGGTCACTGTCGTGTACCGAATTGCCGCCGGTGCAAAGGTTTTTCTCAGTTTCCAGGCCGAGGGCATCACCCGGTCCCTGAGAAAAAAATGTGCAAGCCAGTGGCTGGATGCGCAATTTGACGCCCAACGCGTCAGCAATGTGAGCGGCGAACTCACTCGCTTTTATTTTCGAAAAAAATATTACCAGGCAAGAGTATCCTCGCAGCGGGTCGAGAACGATCACCAGACGTTTGTTACCTTTTCCATCGACAGGGGGACGAAATTCAAACGCATCGAGTTTGATTTTTCGGGGAATCGCCGGGTTCCGTCCAGGGAGATCTTGCGGGAACTGAACCGTCTTCGCCTGGATGAGCGATTGCTTGCAGATGGATCCGCGGTGAGAAAAAAACTTGAAGCGGTTTATAAAAAGAAGGGATTTTTCAACGTGAAGATTTCCCCGCCGCGAGTTTCGTTTCAAGATCTGCAAAGAACGGCCAAGATCCGTTTTCATATTGACGAGGGGACTTTATTCCGGATAGGCAGCATATCTTTTTCGGGACTGCGAATCGTTTCCGAACCTGAATTGCTGGCTGTGATCAAATTGAAGGCAGGAGCGCCGATTTTTGCCCTCCAGGCCGCCGATCCCGCGGCCAAAATTGAGGAATACTATCGAAAAAAAGGTTTCAACCAGGCCCAGGCTGAAGTGAGATCCGTTTTGGCGGCCGATAAAGGCCTGGCCGATATTGAGTTTGCGATTTCTGAAGGATTTCAGGGAGTCACCAGCGAAATCAGAATCACCGGCAACAAAAAAACAAGAGAATCCGTCATTGTTCGTGAGTTGACCTTCAAGGCAGGCGATATTGTCGATTTGTACGAGATCAACCGCTCTCGGAAAAAATTGTATGATTTGGGTATTTTTGACCTGATCGATTTCGAATTGGCGGAAACAGGAGCTGTGCCGCCGCATTCGCCCCCTGATGAAGGAGCAAAGGGCGATGAACAAAAAAAATATTTCCAGGTCCGGATCAAGGTGGATGAGAGTCCTGCTTATCGTTTGAAGGTCGGCGGCCTATACGATACGGATTCTCAATTCGGCGCCCGCCTGGAGGGAGAAAGCAGGAATCTGTTCGGGGCGGGCCATTCGCTCGGGGCCGGTTTTCAATGGGGCAGCAGAGAAATGGATGTAAGGGGGTATTATCGCTTTCCTCATTTCCCGTTTAACAAAGTAAACACCATCGTCTCTTTGTTTTCCAACAGAAAGGAGGAATCCTCATTCCGCAATGACCGGCAAGGTCTCACGGTGCAGCAGCAGGTCAATTTGTGGAAAAGCTCGGTCTTTTCCTGGAATTATACATGGGAGAGAAGCATTGCCCTCAACAACCAGGATCCCGCAGCGGCTGCCCATGGTGCCGATATCGCCCACGTGACAATCGGTTACTATGACGACAACCGGGATAACATTTTTAATCCCGGCAAGGGTTTTTTTGTATCCGGCAGCATCCAGCATGCGGCCAAATTCATGGGTTCGGACTATCCCTTCACCCGCTATTCGGGACAGTTCGATTTTTATTTGCGGGCGGCGCCCCATCTGACCTGGGCAACCTCCCTGGGCGTCGGCCTGGTAAAAGAACTGGGGCGGGAACTCTCTCCTACCGAGAAATTTTATGCTTCCGGCCACAACGCCATTCGCGGTTTCACTTCCGATGAGCTGGGGCCGGCGGACGCGATCAACGGCCTGGCAAGCGGTGGGGATGCGCTTTTGATTTTCAGGCAGGAACTTCGCTGGCAAGTCTTGCCGCTGATCAGTGTCGTCGGTTTTACGGACTGGGGGAACGTTTTCGCCGGGGCCGCCGATTACAACATTTTTAAATTGAGAAAATCGGCGGGGATAGGAGTTCGCCTGCATCTTCAGCCATTGCTGATCCGTGTAGATTGGGGGATGAAACTCGATCGACGTTCCGGCGAGAAGCATTCATTGTTTTATTTCGGGATCGGCCATATCTTTTAACCGTCGCTTCCCTGTTTGCCGTCTGTTCCCGTCCCGGGAGAAAAGCCGTGGGTTGACTAAACGAACGCGCCTGGGGTATCATCTGTTCAGGCTCCTGCTGAACTGCTCGCATCACCGGGGATAGGAAATTCATCGGATCAACCCGGCCGGCCCTTGCGGGTAGGGGCCGAATGTAAATACGAGGTGAAGATGGCGAGACTGCTGATCGTTTCCAACCGCATGCCGGTGACCATTTTCAGGGAAAACGGCAATTACAATTTTCAGCAGAGCGCCGGCGGCCTGGCCACGGGTTTGAAATCTTTTTTGAAACACCAGGAAAAGCTTCCTGGTTTCAAGCTGGAGTATCTCTGGGTCGGCTGGCCCGGCATCTCGGTCAACGAAAAAAAGGAAACGGATGTCCTGAAAAAAAGGCTGCTGAAATTGAATTACTGGCCCGTCTTCCTCTCGGAAACGGAGATGGAAAACTTCTATCACGGTTTCTGCAACCGCACCATTTGGCCGCTTTTCCATTATTTCACCTCTTATGTCGAATATGAAAAGGATTTCTGGCTCGATTTTAAAAAAGTGAACCGCATCTTCAGCGAGGCCCTGCTGGAGATCATCCGCGAGGACGACACCATCTGGATCCATGACTATCACCTGATGCTGCTGCCGCAGCTGATCCGCGAAAAATTTCCCAAGGCCAAGATCGGTTTCTTTCTGCACATCCCTTTTCCCACTTTCGAGATCTTCAGGCTGCTGCCGGGAGAATGGCGCCAGGAGATCCTGCGCGGCATGCTGGGCTCGGACCTGATCGGCTTTCACACCAATGATTACACGCAGTATTTCCTGAGGTGCGCGCTGCGCATCCTGGGGCTGGAGCATGACATGGGAAAGATCATGCTGGAAGACCGCCTGGTGCTGGTCGAAACCTTCCCCATGGGCATCGATTTCCGGTCCTTCCACGAGTCCGCCAAGAGCGCATTGGTAAAAAAAGAGAGGGGCCGGCTCAAAAAGGAATTTAAAAAAACAAAGACCATCCTCTCGATCGACCGCCTGGATTATTCCAAGGGCATCCTCAACCGCCTGCAGGGTTTCGAGCTTTTCCTGGAACAGAACCCCGACTGGAGGGAGAAAACGCAGTTGGTCATGGTCGTGGTCCCTTCGCGGGCCGGGGTCACCCACTATCTGCGCACCAAGAAGCAGATCGATGAAACGGTCGGCAAGATCAACGGCAAATACGCCACCCTGACCTGGACGCCGGTTTTATACCAGTTCAGGTCCCTGGCTTTTCCATCCCTGGTGGCACTCTACGCCCAGTGTCACGTGGCCCTGGTCACGCCGCTGCGCGACGGCATGAACCTGGTTGCCAAGGAATATGTGGCCAGCAAGTCCGCGGACGCCGGTGTCCTGATCCTGAGTGAAAAGGCAGGCGCCGCCGAGGAGCTGGGCGAGGCCATCGTGATCAACCCGTTCTACATCGAAGAGATCGCCGCCGCCATCAAGGAGGCATTGGAAATTCCCCACGACGAGCAGCTGAAACGCCTGAAAGTCATGCAGGGGCGGTTGCGGAGATACGATATTTTCCTCTGGGCCAAGGATTTCCTGCAGCATCTGAACCTGATCAAGGAAACCCAAAAAAAAGTGGTGACCCGCATCCTGGACGGCTACAGGGAATCGCTCCTGGCCCACTTCCGCAAGGCCGCAAAACGATTGGTCTTTCTGGATTACGACGGGACGCTGGTGCCGATCGTCAAGCACTATTCCCAGGCCGCGCCGGACCAGGAAATCCTGAAAATCCTCGAAAACTTTTGCGCCGGGCAGAACAACCGGCTCGTGGTCGTCACCGGCCGCGACCGCCAGACCATTTCCGATTGGATCAAGGTCGCAAACTGCAACTTTATCGCCGAGCACGGCGCCTGGCTAAAGGAGCAGGGCGGCGACTGGATTCAGACCAAGGCCCTGGACGCGGAGTGGAAGGAACAGATCCTGCCGATCCTGGAGATCTACTCGGACCGCCTGCCCGGGTCCTTTATCGAGGAAAAGGAATTTTCGCTGACCTGGCATTTCCGCAACGCCGACCCGGAGTTGGGAATGCTGCGGGCAAAAGAACTGCTGGACTACCTGATCAGCCTGACCGCCAACAAGGACCTCCAGGTGCTGCAAGGGAAAAAAGTCGTCGAAATCCGCAATGCCGGGATCAACAAGGGGCTGGCGGCGGCGCACTGGCTGGTGAAAAACGATTTTGATTTCATCCTGGCGGCCGGCGACGACTGGACCGATGAAGACCTCTTCAAAGTGCTGCCGGAAACGGCGTACTCCATAAAGGTCGGCATCTCGTCCTCACTGGCCAGGTTCAATGTGATCAACTATAAAGAGATCCGAAAATTGCTTGAGGAGTTGAACAAAAACTAAAATGTGGACAAACTTTTCACCTTTCATCGCCCCGCTTGCTTTTGTCTTCGGCGCCTTGATCGTCGGCTTGATCAGCAAGATGATCATCCTGAAAAAGATCGCGAAAATCGCCAGCAAAACCAACTGGCGGGGGGACGACATCCTGATCGCCGCCCTGAAACGCTGGATCGTCTGGTGGTTTCTTTTTGCCGGCGCCTTCCTGGCCACCCTGAGCATGCCCGTGGAAGCGGGCCTGTTGAAACTGATCCACAACGTCATCATGGTCATGGCCATCCTGAGCCTGACCGTCTTTGCCGCCAACATGAGCGTGAGCTTCATCGACCTGTATTCGGAAAATTTGAAGGAGTCCCTGCCCAGAACGACCATCTTCACGAACCTGACCAGGATATTCGTCTTTCTGATCGGCATCCTGATCATCTTCAACTCCCTGGGCATCTCCATCGCCCCCATTCTTACCGGCCTGGGCATCGGCGGCCTGGCCGTGGCCCTGGCCTTGCAGGAAACCCTTGCCAACCTCTTTGCCGGGCTGCAGCTGATCGCTTCCAAGCAGATCCGCCCGGGAGACTACATCCGCCTGGGCAGCGGTGAAGAGGGATTCATCGTGGACATCAACTGGCGCAACACCACGGTGCGCGAGCTCTCCAATAACATGAACATCATTCCCAACTCGCATATTTCCAAGACCATCGTCAAGAATTACTACCTTCCCGAAAAGATCAGCTCGGTCCTGGTGCAGGTGGGGGTCGCCTATGAGAGCGACCTGGAAAAGGTTGAAAAAGTGACCATCGAGGTGGCCGGGGAGGTGATGCGGGAAATCCCGGGCGGGGTGAGCGATTTCGAGCCCTTCACCCGCTACCACACTTTCGGCGACTCCTCGATCAATTTCACGGTGATCCTCAAGGCCAAGGAATTCGTGGACCAGTATATTTTAAAGCACGAATTCATCAAGCGCCTGCACAAGCGCTATCAGGCCGAGGGCATCACCATACCGTTCCCCATCCGCACCCTGCATTTCGAGGGCAGGATGCCGGAATCGGTTCTCAAGGATACGGAATAGAAGTTTTTTGCCTTGGAGGAATGCGATGAAAAAGATCTTTGTTTTGATTACTGTTTTGGCGGTATTCAGCCTCGCGGTTTCCGGCAATGGCGATGACGCGATCAAGCCGGGCGACAACCTGATCATCGAGGGCATTCCGGCCATTCCCCCCGCCCTGGCCAATGAAGCGGCCTTGTACAACAACTTCCGCTATGCCTATTTCCAGAACTGGCACCCGTTAAAGCGGGAAATGATCATCAGCACGCGCTTCGCCGACACCAGCCAGGTGCACCTGGTCAAGGCGCCGGGCGCGGCCCGTACCCAGCTCACTTTTTACAAGGAAAGGGTGGCGGGCGCCGAATTCGATCCGCTCGGCGGCGATTTCATCGTGTTTAACAAAGATGTCGGTGGCAATGAGAATTACCAGAAATACCGCTTTGATTTCGCCAGCGGCAAAACCACGCTGCTGACCGACGGCCGCTCGCGCAACATCGGCGGCGTGTGGTCCAACAACGGCGACCGGCTGGCGTACCAATCCAACCGGCGCAACCAAAACGACATCGATATCCATGTCATGGACCCGCGCGACCCCCAAAGCGACCGGCTGCTGCTGCAGGTGCAGGGCGGGGGCTGGATAGCGATCGATTGGTCGCCCGACGACAGCAAGCTTATGGTACTGGAGAGGGTCTCCATCAACGAGAGCTACCTGTGGCTGGTGGACGCGGCCACGGCCAAAAAGGAACGGCTCACCCGCAAGGGCGGCAAGGAGAAGGTCGCCTACCATACCGCCGCCTTCAGCAGGGACGGCAAGGGGGTCTATGCCCTCACCGACAGGGATTCCGAGTTTGTGCGCCTGGCCTACATCGATCTGGCCAGCCGCAAGCACACGTATTTGACCTCGGCCATCCCCTGGGATATCGATGAATTTGCGCTTTCACACGATCGCAGCCATGTCGCTTTCATCAGTAACGAGGACGGTTCAAGCGTCCTGCATGTCCGCGAACTGGCGACGGGAAAGGATCTGCCGCTGCCCGCCATGGAGCTGGGATTGATCTCCGGGCTGCAGTGGCACCGCAACGGCAAGGAACTCGGCTTCACTTATATCAACCCGCGTTCGGCCGACGATGCCTATTCACTCAACATCGAAAGCGGCCGGGTCGAGCGCTGGACGACCAGCGAACTCGGCGGCCTGAACAGCGAGACCTTCGCTGCGCCGCAGCTGGTCAAATGGAAAAGTTTCGACGGTAGAACGATCTCCGGTTTTTTGTACCGGCCGGCGGCCCGCTTCACCGGCAAAAGGCCGCTGATCATCAATATTCACGGCGGCCCGGAAGGGCAGGCAACTCCCGATTTCATCGGCCAGAACAATTATTATTTAAATGAGCTCGGCGTGGCCATCATCTACCCCAACGTCCGCGGTTCCAGCGGTTTCGGCAAGACGTTCCTCAAGCTGGACAACGGTTTTCTGCGCGAGGGCTCATACAGGGACATCGCCGCCCTGCTCGATTGGATCCAGGACCGGCCCGACCTGGACGGCGATCGCGTCATGGTCACCGGCGGCAGCTATGGAGGCCACATGACCCTGGCCATCGCCGCCTTCTACCCTCAGCGCATCCGCTGCGCCGTGGAGGTGGTGGGCATTTCCAACCTGGTGACCTTCCTGGAAAACACTTCCGGCTACCGCCAGGACCTGCGCCGGGTGGAATACGGCGACGAGCGCGACCCCAAAATGCGCGAGTTCCTGCTCAAGATCGCGCCGCTCAACCACAGCGACAAGATCCGCAAGCCCCTGTTCATCATCCAGGGCGCCAACGACCCGCGCGTCCCTGCAAGCGAAGCCGGGCAGATGCGCGACATTCTGAAGAAAGCGGGGATCCCGGTCTGGTACCTGGTGGCCAAGGACGAGGGGCACGGCTTCGCCAAGAAGAGCAACCGCGACTTCCAGTTCTATGCCACGGTGCTGTTCATCAAGGAGTTCCTGCTGAAATAGGCAAAAACGCCCTCCCGGATCATTTCTTTTTCGCCTGCCGTTCCGAGGTGCGGATGCGCCAGAGCCAGACGGCCAGGATCAGCAGCGCCGAGAAAAAACGCAGCAGCGGCGCCAGGTTCAGGAAATCGAACAGGCCGTGCAGCAGGGCGGCCAGGCCCAGGCCCTTGAGCACCGGCGGCAGCAGCTTTTTTTTGCGGAGGCGGGCGACCCCGGCCAGGTGGCCCCAGACCGAGGCGAAAACGCTGTGGCTCAGCGGCGAGGCGAAAGCGCGGCCGAAGAGGGCGAAACCGACTAGGCCGGGAAGATAGTGCACGTTCTCGTAGGAAGCGAAGCCCAGGGCGCAGGCCGAAGCGTAGAAGATGCCGTCCATCTCGTCGTTGAAATCGCTGAAGCGCATGACCAACAGGAAGGGAAGGAGCTTGAACAGCTCCTCCACCAGCCCCACCACCACGATGCAGTACAGGAAAAACTCCAGGTTCAGCCCCTGGATCGGCTCCGGGTCGGCGGGAATGCCCAGGGCCGGCAGCAGGATGTCGTAGGCGTGCAGGCAGAGCCAGCCGGCCAGGAAGCCCAGGAAATAGCTGAAGGCCGCCATGACCAGCGGTTCCGGCTCGAAGCGGTCGTGGTAGTAGGCGTAGCCGATCCAGAAAACGGCCGGGGCGAAGATCAGGGCCAGCAGGAGCCAGATGGACATATCGTTTTTTATTCTACCACAGAATAGGGAAATGAATACCAGAAGTCAGATGTCAGATGACAGAGGCCAGAGTTTTGGCCGAATTGTGAAAATGCAACTTCCCATTCTTCTCTGATTTCTGACCTCTGACGTTTTCTTTTATTTGGCCAGGCGCTTGCGGCCGAGGCGCACCAGGTTGCTGACCAGGTCAATGGCGATCATCAGGGCCGCGAAGAGCAGGGTGAAGGTCAGGGCGATGCGGATCTTGGGCAGGAACACCGGAGGTATTTTGACGGCGAACAGCTCGGCGTAGGGCTGACGCAGCAGCAGCCCGATCAGGACCAGGGCCATGCTGTCGCTCACCACATCCAGCCAACAGGCGAAGCGGCGGGGTAGCGTGAAAATCCTGATGAACAGGCCGATCGTCCCGGCCGCGAGCATGACAATAACGATCAGCGAGACCAGGCGGCCGGGCTTGGGCAGCAGCAGCGGCCGGAATTTCTCAAAGTTGAAGCTGACGGAGAATATGGTCTGGTATTTGATGAACAACTTGACGGCCACTGCGGTCAGGGTCAGCATGATCCAGGCCCCGACCATGGTGGCGATCCTGGCAGCCAGCGTCTTCGCTGCCGGCGCCTTCACTTCGTCGAGGTCCGGAACGAATTTGGGCCAGGGCAGCTTGAAATCCTTGTCGCTCTGGGTGATGAAGTAGAGCAGCAGGGCGACGATGCCGAAGTCGGTCAGGAAGGCCGCGGGCAGGTATATGACGGCCTCGATAACGCCCAGACGGGGCATGAAGAAAAAGGGAAATATGATAAAGCTTTTTTTGAAGATCACGGCGAACACGATAAAAACAAGGTGGATGGCAAATAGCAGTGTCGTGTAGCGGAAGAGAAGGCGCTTGAAGGCCGGGGCGATGACCGGTCGGCCGTCCAGGTATTTTTCGGCCACCTGGCGGGGCCTGCCGTAGGCGGCGACAACCTTTTCCAGTGACGCTTCGCTCACCGCCCCCGCTTCCTGCTCCGCTTTTTCCAGGATGTGGCTGCGGATCTCGGACAGGATCTCCTGCCGTTCGGCGCGGCCGGAAAGGAAATGGCTGATCTCTTCGAGATAGGTTTCCAGATTTTTATACATGTTACTTCTCCTTTGTAAGGTGGTTGATGATCTCATCCTGTTTCTTCCATATGGCGAGCAACCCGTTGCGCATTTCCCGGCCGGCGCTGGTGATGGCGTAAAACTTGCGCGGCCTTTCTTCGTTGAGCTCCCATTTGCCCTGGATCAGACCGCGCTTCTCCAGGCGGCGCAGCAGGGGATAGATGGTGTTTTCCTCGATCTCGTATCCCAGTTTGCGGCAAGCTCGCACCATGGCATAGCCGTAGGCGTCCTTTTCGAGAATGATCAGGACCAGGAGCTGCAGAAAGCCCCGCTTCATCTCTGTTTCGATGCTGCCGAGTTCATTGTCCATGATGGGGCCTCCTTGTCTTGCGGCACTCATACTGTTTGTCGTTTGTAGATGGCATGATATAATTATAGTGTGTATTGCACAGTATGTCAACTATTTTAATTTATTTTTTAGATTTGTGAGATAAGCACCGTTTATTTTTATTATAAAGACAGATGATTCCTTTGCTGAACGGATAAATTCGGCAATCAGGATCGGAGAGGAGGAAAAATGAAAAAGAAGAGTATTTTGTTGGCGCTGGTGTTTTTTTGCGCGGCTCTCACTGTATCGGCTGTCGCTCCAAACATTAATATCATAGCGCCTTCGTCTACATCGGGTGATGATGAGTGGTACATGGGAATGACCCTTCATATTCGCTGGACCCACAGTACCTTCTATACCAACCCCAGCCAGACCTGCCGCATCTTATGCGGCGGCAACATCATTTCGCCGCCCGTCCCGGTAATCAGCAAGGATTTTTCTTGGACGGTGGGGAAAAAATTCGATGGGACCGACCTGGCCCCGGGGACCTACATGATCACCATAGAGAACGTCAATTACAGTGACCTGAACGGGCCCACGATTCTGATCCCCACTTACGCGGCCCCGAAAATCACCACTATAGTCCCGGCCAGCGGCACGTTGCTGCAGATCGGCCAATCCTACACCATCCGCTGGACCCACAGCTCTTATTTTGATGTTCATCCCCAGCAGCTTATTATTTGTTGTGGAATGTACTATATCGGGCGTGCAGCGGCGACAGCTGATCAATTTGTATGGATGAAGGTCGGAAAGAGTGAGGACGGGGTTTCTATCCCCTCTGGGAATTACGCCATCAATTATGAATGTTCCGATTATTTCAGCCATGACGGACCGAATATAATCCTTGTCGCTTGCATTTTGCCCAAGTTTCATTTGCTCAAAACCAAGATCTGGATCAACAAGATTCCCGACTGCCCCATGTGCTTCAAACTGGATCCTGCCCAGATCAAGTTCGATCCCGAGGGGCTTCGCGTGTTCGATGTCGAACTCCTGCGCAACGGCGTGGTTTTGGCCAAGCTGGGTAGGTTCGGTCCGCGTCTGGCGGCGCCGGGTCCGGTCAAATTCACCATGGAACAGGAATCTTCGCGTAAAATGATGCGGCAGAAAGCGAATTTCAAGCTTCGTTTCCTGTCAATCGAAGGAAAAATCCTTCATGAGCAAGCCGTCCAGGTCGAGATAGCCAAGTAATAGCGTTGTCGGAGGGACGGCCCGGTCCGTCCCATCCCGGCATCATTCGATCACTTTTCTGATTCGCTCAGCGGCGCGGCGCAGCGCGGGCAGACCTTCCAGTCGGGGGCCACGGCCTCGCCGCATTTGCGGCATTTCAGACTCAGCGGTTCGCCGCAGTAGGGGCAGTTGCTGAAGTCGCTCTGCAGGGCGCGGCCGCACTTGGCGCAGGCGCGCCGTGCCGACTGGCGCGCCACCAGGTAGATGATCAGGCCGATAAAATACGGGACGAAGGCCGCCACCGTGGCCCACAGCCAGGGATCGAGCCCGCGCTGCTTGGCGTCCTGGTAGACATAGACGGCGATGAAGGCCGCGATCATGAACAAAGCCAGCACGGGCAGCACCAGCAACAGCGGCCTGCCCATTATCATCAATGGTGAATGGATTCCGCCTATCATGGTAAAACGCCTGAAAAACAGGCCGAAAAAGAGAATGAGAACCAGCGCGGCCAGAGTAAAAAAAATGTACTTGAAAGTTGAATTATGATTCATTTGTTCCTCCTGATTTCAGGCCCGGTTCAGGGGCCAATTTTGTTCGGGCAAGCGCAGCGCCAGCAGAACCAGCGGCAGCGCCGCCGTGGCCGCGAGGCCGGAAAGCCAAAGCGCCTTGAACAGCCAGTCGGCCTGGAAAACGAACAGCAGCCAGTAGCTGCCGATCACGCTGCCGACCTGACTGGCAACGCTGGCGGCCAGCAGCCAGGGAATGAGCCGGCTGCGCCGCAGCCGCGCCTTGGTCTTCAGCAGCAGTTCCGGTCCCGGCTGAACCCTTTCTGCGGCCAGGAGCCGCAGGGTTTGTTCCAATTCATGGTCGTCCATCTTCTTCCTCCTGCAATAGGCTGCGCAGCCGCTCACGGGCGCGGGACAGGCGGGACTTGACCGTTCCCGTGGCCAGGCGCAATACGTCAGCGATCATGTTCAGCGGCATGCCGCAGTAATAATGAAGCAGCAGCGGCAGGCGCAGGATCTCATCCAGTCGGGCCAGCGCTGTTTCCAGCTGCGCTTTTTTCTCGCTCCCGGCCAGGGCCGCCTCCGGGGACGCGGCGGCCGCCCGCATCCCCTGCGCCTGCCTGCTTTCGTCCTGGTGGCTGGCCAGGACCTTGAACCAGCGCTTGGCGCGGCGGAAGCGGTCGCGCTGCAGGTTGAGGCAAACAGTGAAGAGCCAGGGCCGGAAAGGCTTTTGCGCATCGTAGCGCGCTCCATGACGCAGCACCGCCAGCCAGCAGTCCTGGAACAGGTCTTCGGCGTCGGCACGCCGCCGGCAGAGCCGCAGGCAGAACGTGTACAGGTCCGAGCCGTGGCGGTCGATCAGCACATCGAGCAGATCGCTCTGGCCTTGCCGGCAACGCGTCATGATTTCCTGGTCGCTGAGCATGTCACTTCCTACCCTATAGTACGCCCACCCGGCCTTGCGGTTCATTCCTAAAATATTTTGGCACTCTTTGCCAGGCCAGTCCGCTCCCCGGATGCAATCTTCAGGGCGGCGGATTTAGCATTGATAATTTGCCTGGCGTCTGCAACAATAAAGGGAATCGCTTGTTTTATTGTTAAGCGACAAACAAAGTTCTTCTGGAGGCAGGCAATGAAGAAATATCCTTTGCTGGTCGTGTTGCTTGTTGTTTTGGCGGTCTCAGCGGTGGGGCCATTGACAGCCCAACCACAAATAAGCGGTAGTGCTCAGACTTTCAACCCGGAAAAGGCGACCAACGCCTATTTGGCGAGTCTATCGCCTGAGGCCAGGGCCAAATCCGCCGCCTACTGGAACGGCGGCTATTGGATCCAGTTGATTGACCTGGCAGTGGCCCTGGCCATAGCCTGGCTGCTGCTGGCCAGCGGGATTTCGCGGCGCATGCGCGAGCTGGCCGAGGGTTTGTCCCGGCGCAAGCCGCTGCAGACCTTTTTTTATGGCGTTCAATACTTCGTGGCCGTCTTCATCCTCTCTTTTCCCGCCACCTATTACGCTGAATTCGTGCGTGAACACCGTTTCGGCCTCTCGCACCAGCCTTTCGGCCAGTGGTTGGGCGAGCAGTTCATCGCCCTGGCCGTATCGGCGATCCTGATATCCTTGTTCTTCGTGGCCGTCTACGGCCTGGTTCGCAAAAAGGCGAAAACCTGGTGGCTGTGGGGCAGCGCTGCCACCGTCCTATTCCTGGCCTTCATCCTGCTGATCGCCCCGGTGTTCATCGACCCGCTCTTCAACACCTACAAACCCATGGACGAGGGGCCGCTGAAAGAACGCATTCTCAACCTGGCCCGCGGCAACGGCATCCCGGCCAACGACGTTTTCCAGTTCGACGCCTCGCGCCAAACCACGCGCATCAGCGCCAATGTCAGCGGCATTTTCGGCACCATGCGCATCGCCCTCAACGACAACCTGCTCAAGCGCTGCACGCCCGGGGAGGTGGAAGTGGTGATGGCCCACGAAATGGGCCACTATGTGCTGAACCACATCTACGAGATCTTGGTCTATTTCGCCCTGGTTGTTCTGGCCGGTTTCGTCTTTCTTTACTGGGCATCCAACCGCTTGCTGCACTGGCGGGGAAGCCGCTGGGGGATCCGCGATACCGGTGACCCTGCCGGCCTGCCGCTGCTCATGTTTCTCTTCATCCTCTTCATGTTCCTTGCCTCACCTCTGGTCAACAACATTATCCGCAGCAACGAGGTAGAAGCCGACATCTTCAGTCTCAATGTCGTCCGCCAACCCGAGGCCTGGGCCACACTGGTCCTCAAGCTTTCCGAATATCGCAAGCTCGATCCTTCGCCCCTGGAGGAGTGGCTTTTTTACGATCACCCCAGCGGCCGCAACCGCATACTGATGGGCATGCGCTGGAAGCAGGCTTTTGCAAAACAATGATATTGTTTCAGTGGAAGTGTCAGTGTCAGCCAGCCATAAATGAAACAATAGTTGGATTCGCATTTTTACTGGCTCTGTCCCTTGATTCTGCGGCTGGAACGTCTCCAGCGCCAAGCCCTGGCGGTCTGTGTCCGATCCGGGGGATTTGAAAAAAAACCGCCTTTGGATTACAATCTGCATTCAGCGTGGTTGTTTCGAAATGCGGCTTCCACCAGCAAGAGGGTTCATGATGGCGAGATTTTTGCTTTTGTTCTTGATGTTGTCGGTATTCGCTGCGACCGGTTTCAGCGGCGAGGTTAAAGCCGTGCGCGTCCAGCAAGGCCCAAAAATCGACGGCCGCCTCGATGACCCCGTCTGGAAATCGGCCGTGGTTTTCAGCGATTTCCGCATGGCCGAACCGCTTCCCGAGGCAGAGCCGAGTGAAAAGACCGAACTACGGATCCTCTACGACGAGTCCAGCCTTTACATCGGCGTTGTTTGTTTCGACCGGGAAGCAACACGGATCTCGGCCCACTCCATGGTCCACGACAGCGGCGGCGAGCAGCACGGTTGGGGGGGCGGAGGTTCGCTTGGAAGCGGTGACGACGATGTCGTCCGCGTGTTGATCGATCCTTTCCAGGACAAGCGCACCGCCTACTTTTTTTCGGTCAATCCCCGCGGCGCCCGCGGCGAGGGACTGACCTCGGGGGGCAGCGCCAGCCTCAACTGGGACGGCATCTGGGACGCGGGCAGCCGCATCGATGCCAGCGGCTGGAGCGCCGAATTCAGGATCCCGTTCAAGACCATTTCCTTCAACCCCGATCTCACTGTCTGGGGCATCAATGTGGAAAGGTTCATCGCCCGCAGGCAGGAAAAAATCCGCCTGGCCGGGACAAATCGCGACAGCACTTTCTACAACCCCATGGACGCCGCCGCGCTGTCCGGGATCGCCGGGGTCAAGCAGGGCAAGGGCATTACCATCCGGCCCTACGGCCTGGTCAGCATGCAGAAGGATCACCGTGGAAGCGGCGGTTACCAGTGGAAACTGGACGGCGGCTTCGATGTTTACAAGAATTTCACCCCCAACCTGGTGGGCGCTTTCAGCTACAACATGGATTTCGCCGAGACCGAGGCCGATGAACGCCGCATCAACCTGACCCGCTTCCCGCTGTTCTTTCCAGAAAAACGTATGTTCTTCCTGGAGGGGTCGGAAACCTTCGGTTTCAGCGCCAGCGTCAGCTTCCAGCCGTTTTTCAGCCGCAAGATCGGACTTTTCGAGGGCAAACAGATCCCGGTCCTCTTCGGCGGCAAGCTTTACGGCAAGATCGGCCGGACCAACCTGGCTTTCCTGGACGTGCAGACCGAGGAATTCTCCGGACTGCCGGGCCGCAATTTCCTGGCCCTGCGCGTGACCCAGGATATATTCAGCGAAAGCAAGGTGGGCCTGATCGTGACCAACGGCAGCCCGGCGGGCGAACGCAATACCCTGGCCGGGGTGGATTTTCGCTATGCCACCTCGAGATTCGCCGGCGACAAGAACCTCAACCTCGCTGCCTGGACGGCCTACAACTGGAATGAAAAAACGGCAGGCAGCCACCTCGGCTTCGGTTTCCGGGCCAATTATCCCAACGATCTCTGGGACGTCCAGAGCACCTACGCCTACTACGGCGAGGCGCTCGATCCCGGCCTGGGCTTCATGCTGCGCCAGGGCATCCAGACCTTCTATCTCCAGGTCGGCTTTCAGCCGCGGCCGGCGCGGGGCTGGCTGAAAAAACTGGTCCGGCAGTTCTTTTTCGAGGCCAGCGGCGATTTTTACTGGGACCTGAAAGGCAACCTGGAAACCAGCCGGCTCGAGGCGACGCCCTTGAGTTTCAATACGGAGAGCGGCGAGCAGTTCAGCTTCAAGATCACGCCCAACCGCGACGTCCTGCCCGCCAATTTCGAGGTGGCCGCCGGGGTTGTCCTGCCTGCCGGCTCCTACGGTTTCACGAATGTCCAATTCGAATTCAGCAGCGCGTCGCATCGGCCGTATGTGTTCGATGCCAGCCTCAACATCGGCGAGTTCTACTCGGGCCATTATGAAGACCTGAACTTCGGCCTGACCTTTAAGTACAAGGGCTATGCCAGTCTGGGGCTGGACATCAACCTGGTGCGCGGCCGGCTTCCTGAAGGAAGGTTCAGCGAGAATATCTACCAGCTCAAGGCCGATGTATTCCTCTCTCCCGACCTGGGTTTCATGAACTACATCCAGTACGACAGCGTCTCCAGGCTGCTGGGCTGGAGCGCCCGCCTGAAGTGGCGCATTGCGCCCGGAAACGAGATCGCCCTGATCTACAACAAGAACTGGGAGCGGCGCTGGGACCCGGCCAGCCGCTTCTTTCCTTCAGAAGAGCGGGGAGTGTTCAAGCTGTCATTTTCGATCAGGCCGTAGAATTAGACGGAACTCGGCATACGGTAAACGGTTCAAGGAAAAAGCCGTTCTTTGGATTTTATTATTTCTTTCCAATTTCTTACCGTAAGCCATCCACCGTCTACCGTAAACCGAGCCCGAAAATGTCAAACTTCGAATGCCGAACCCTACTCGACGCGCAATTCGATCACGATCCGGACTTCCCTCTTATTACGAATGAAGCTCATAGTCAACCGTTTTTTCTGCTGTTCGATCGCGTGTGCTTCTATCTGGGAACGTGTCTTTTTGACCGCCATGAACTTGGCCAAGGCCATGCCCAGTCCCAACAGGGAAATCCCCTGGCTGGCAGGCTGGTTGCGGATAGCGGAGCCGCTGATTCCCGGATCCGCTACCGGGATCACCAGGCCGGTCTTCAGGTTCAGGAGTTCAGCCATGCTTTTTTTCCTGAATCCGATCAGGCGGCCACCGTGGAACATTCCCAGCGTAAACGAGCCGGATAGTCCTGTTTTTTCCCGACGGTCCATTTCCGATTCCCTGTCAACCGTCAGGGTAATGTTTATTCTTTTTTGAAAAGATACGCCGTTTTCGAGCAGGTCGAATAACAGAAACAGCGACTGGCTGTCGGCGAACAATCCCGGCCGGGCAAACAGCAGGGAATTGCTTCCCTGGAGTAGCTTGCCGGTTGCCAAAATTTCACTGCCTTCGCTCAATTTGTAATAGGCATCCCGGTTTGCTTCCACCAGCAAGGCCAGGGTGTCGGCCGCTGCCAGGGCGGGTCTGCTCAGCAGCATGTCGGCATTCAGGTCGATGGCCCCGATCGGGGGCATGGGGATTTCGTCGGCGCCGGGCAGTGCGGCTGGAAATGGAAGCAATAAGAGCACAAACAGCAAATTAGCCATTGTAGACAAAAACAAATGTGAAAGCGAATGTCTGCCCGGCGACATTTTCCGGCAGCGGCGGCAGCGGCAGGCTGGCATGGACGGCTTGCAGCGCCGATTGGGCGAGCGATTCCGGCAGCGACGAAGCATCCATAACCAGCGCCTGCTGCGAGCCGTTCTTTTTGATGGTCAGGGTGATTTGCACCTGGCCGGCAAAGGCCAGACGAGCCATGGGCGGTATGATCCAGTTGCGTTCGATCCGGGCCAGGGCGGCTTCCGTCCAAGCGGCGACCTCCTTCTCCTTGATATCGAACGGGATAGTTGCGGGTCCGCCAGCGACGGCGGTTCCGCCCATTGTGACGCCAGGATTGTAGACGGCGGCCGAATATTTCCCCAGACGCGGTGATCCGCTTGGCCCCTTGAACCCAACCGGCTGCCTTGGGCCCCTGCTTGCCGGCAACAGGGTGAACTCCCCCGGGAGCGCCTGCTTCAAACTAAACTTAGCCTGGGCCGGGAACGGCAAACCATTGGCAACTTTGACGAATGTCCCCTCGATTTGCGCTCACCGGGGCTGCCCCCCTATCATTGCCGCTGCCGCCGTTTTGAATTGCGAGTTGATTATTATCGTTCCATAGCGGTTCTGTCGGTGTGCCGGTCACGGTAAAAAGGGGAGCTGGGGACGCTATTTCGATGTCGATCACCCTTGCCAGCCGGGGAAACATTTTGATCGGAACGTCGGCATTCATGATAAAAAGGATCGCCAGGGCGTGGCCGGCAATCGACAGGACAAAGCAAAACTTCTTCATTTTTGTGGATGGGGTTTTTTCGTTTCCCCTTTCCTTAGACGTTACACCCTACGCCATAAGTTGCACTCAGTCAATGTTCAAACTCATTACGACGCTGGTCAACCCAGTTCAAGACTTTCAAAAAGTGTATCAAGGTTGCTGAGGGACTGGTGAGCAGGACCCAGCAGCCGTTCAGTGATTTGCGTTGCCGGCCCATTGGGGTATAATGCCTTTATGATCCTCACCATATTCGGCTATGCCAAAACCGGCAAGACCCTGCTCTTCAACCTGCTTACCGAGAAAAAGGAAAAGATATCAAAATTCTCTACGGCCAGCAACGAGTTTCACAAGGCCATC
>Ga0307378_10003820_pt1 | contig 21845 bp, 22 predicted proteins | sample UN1MG_FD_202238 | JGI IMG/M metagenome (GOLD analysis project Ga0307378, IMG submission 202238) | Soil microbial communities from Risofladan, Vaasa, Finland - UN-1 | ecosystem: Environmental > Terrestrial > Soil > Coastal area > Acid sulfate soil | place: Finland: Risofladan, Vaasa | collected...
AACCTTACGGAGGTTTCCTTAGAAGTCTAAACCATCAATATTTATCTTTTTTAATGCATGGTAGGCGGCTTTCTGCTCCGCCTCTTTTTTACTTCTTCCTTCTCCGGTCCCGTAGGTTGTTTGATCGATGGTCAACTTCACTTCAAATATTTTTTCGTGATCCAGACCATTTTGGTTTGTTACTCGATAAATCGGAGTACAATTGAGTTTTCCCTGGGCATATTCCTGCAAAATGGTTTTAAAGTCAGGAATGAAATTCCTCTGAGTAGCCTCCTCGATATAGAGGTGAAAATTTTGGATAATGAAGCCCCTTACAGCCTCAAGCCCTTGATCCATATAGATTCCGGCAAACAGCGCTTCCAGGCAATCGGCGAGAATCGATTTTTTCAATCTTCCCCCGCTGCTTTCTTCTCCTTTGCCCAGCAGAAGGTAATTTCCGAGGTTACTTTTACTGGCTATAGAGGCAAGAATGTTTTCACTTACCAGGTGAGCGCGCAGCTTTGAGAGCATCCCTTCAGTATATTCGGGGAATTTTTCCATGATGAAATCGGTCATCACATAGCAGAGGATAGCATCGCCAAGAAATTCCATCCGTTCATTATCTTCGATAAACAGGTTTCTATCCTTGGCCTCGTTGGCGTAAGATTTATGGGTCAAGGATTGATTGAGAATGGCTGGATTGTTAAATTGACATTGAATATTATTTTCTAATTCTTTTAAATGATTAATTCGTTCTACATCCATAATTGATTGCTTTGGCTGATGTTTGTTGTTTTTTTCGATTTTTTAAAAAAAAAGCTGTATTTACTATTCTTCAAATTTTTTAAAAACCAGTGTGGCATTCGTTCCTCCAAAGCCAAATGAGTTTGAGAGGGCTATACGGACGTTACTCTTTTGAGATTGATTAGGAACATAGTTCAGATCACAGGCAGGGTCCGGAGTTTCGTAATTGATCGTAGGAGGAATAATTCCATGGAAAATAGTCAAGGCACTCGCTACGGCTTCAACTCCGCCTGCAGCTCCCAGGAGATGTCCAGTCATGGATTTAATTGCGCTAATCAAAAGCCGGTAGGCGTGGGGGCCGAAAACCTTTTTTATAGCCTCTGTCTCGCTCCGGTCATTGAGTTCCGTTGATGTTCCGTGGGCATTGATATATTCAACCTCAGAAGCATCCAGTTGTGCATCCTTCAAGGCATTTTGCATGCAGAGGATTGCACCGCTTCCATCCGGGTCCGGAGCGGAAATATGATACGCATCACAGGACATGCCATACCCGACTATTTCGGCATAAATCTTTGCGCCGCGATTTAAAGCATGGCTCATCTCCTCTAATAAAACAAGACCTGCACCCTCTCCCATAACAAAGCCGTCACGATTTTTCTCAAAGGGACGGCTTGCCTTCGCAGGCTCATCATTCCTGCAGGATAGTGCCCTCATGGCACAGAAGCCTCCAACTCCCATGGAAGTGATGACCGATTCAGCTCCACCGCAAATCATGCCATCAGCATCTCCTCGGGAAATTATCTTGAACGCATCGCCAATGGCATGGGTCCCGGTAGCGCAGGCAGTAACGACTGCCGAGTTTGGCCCCTTGAATCCATGACGAATAGCAATCTGGCCAGAGGCCAGATTGATAATCAACATGGGAATAAAAAATGGAGTTATTTTTTTAGGACCATTATGCTCTAATACCATCTTGTGGTACTTTTCAATGGTAGAAAGTCCACCAAGGCCTGCTCCAACCAATACCCCAAACCGTGTGGCTTCTTCATCATTGATTTTGAGACCTGCATCATCTACGGCCAAGATTGAAGCAGCGAGTGCATAATGGATAAAGGTATCCATTTTTTTGACTTCTTTTTTGGGTATGAAGTCCTCAGCGTCAAAATCAGTTACTTCACCAGCGATCTTACTTGGGTAATTTGTCGTATCAAAACGGGTAATCAGCCTGACTCCTGATTTCCCAGCACAAATTGCTTCCCAAAAATTTTTAACTCCCGTTCCTACTGGGGTTACTGCCCCCAGGCCGGTTATAACAACCCGTCTTTTCAAGGCTCCCCCTCTATTTATGCAGACTCTTCCTTGGCATTTTCCGTGATATAATTGATTGCATCAACTACGGTGATGATTTTTTCTGCATCCTCATCAGAAATTTCAATGTCAAACTCTTCCTCCAGTGCCATAACGAGCTCAACAGTGTCCAGAGAGTCTGCACCTAAATCATCGATAAAAGAAGCGTCTGGTGTAACTTCTTTTTCATCTACTCCCAATTGCTCGGTAATAATCTCTTTCACGCGGGTTTCAATTAAAGTTGCCATCGTATATATAACCTCCTTTATTAGAATCAAATTTTGTCAGTTGTTTTTGTCGATTATTCTTTTGGAAAAGATTTTATAATCAATAAGATTAAAATTCCTCAAGCGCAATGGATTGGCTTTTTCTCCTTTGCGTTTCGTTTCTTGACGGTTGTGAATCACATATACATCCCGCCATTTATATTGATGACATGCCCGGTAATATAGCTCGCCTCATCAGAAGCCAAAAAAGCAATCGCCTGAGCTACATCCTGAGCAGTTCCCAATCTCTTGAGCGGGATTGCATCTTCCAGTTTTTCTCTGGCAGCATCAGGTAAAGCTCTCGTCATATCAGTGTCGATATAGCCGGGAGCTACCGCATTGACCGTGATTCCTTTGCCTGCCAATTCCCGGGCTACTGTCTTGGTCAACCCGATCAGTCCGGCCTTTGATGCAGAATAATTCGCCTGCCCTGGATTGCCCATTAACCCGACCACAGAAGAAACATTGATAATCGTTCCCTTTCTCTGCTTCAGCATAAAGTGGGCGACAGCCTTGGTACAGTGAAAAGCCCCCTTTAAATTAACGGAGAGTACACTGTCCCAGGCAGCTTCTGACATACGCAGGATAAGAGAATCCCTGGTTATACCGGCGTTATTGACCAGAATATCAATTCTTTGAAATTTTTCAATAGCCTTGGCCACTGCATCATTAACTTCCTGCTCATCGGTGACATTCATAGCCAGAGGAAGATATTCCTGTCCAAGATTCTGAAATTCACCGGCGTTTTCGAGAAGTAAATCCAGATTTAAATCAGCAGCTACAATACTGGCACCACGTTTGGCCAGGGTTAACGCAGTTTCCTTGCCAATCCCCTGGGCTGCTCCGGTAATAAAAGCAACCTTGTTTTTTAAGTTCATATTTTTTCTTTACCTTTTACTCTCTTTATGCACCTTTTGTGAGATAATGTCAAGATGAAGATCAGGATTGATTTTAATCTCTAAGCTCTTGCCAGTTGGTGAGTGAATAGCTGCTGGTGGCCGATGTTTTAGAGAATTCGATAGGCCATAAACCAGCGCTCTCATCAAACTCGATGAGCCAAGGGTCGTTATTAGACCCTGTAATCTTAAACTCAAGGTACCGGACCACAATGCTGCCGATGATATTGACTCGAGGACTTAAAATGAGCTTACAATTAGGAGCCAGGATCGATCCAATAAATCTACAATTTTCTTTGATCTCAATTGTCGTGCCTATCCTGTAACAGCGTAAGGAAAAGTTTTTAGCCTGCTGCCCTAAGACGCCGTAGCCAATGATCGTGGCATTATTTCCAAACATCACGCTGCCGGTGCAAATAATCCTTATCGGCTTGTCGTTCTTCCCCTTGAGTGTTGCATTATCTTTCAGCTCAAGCTTAGTTAAGTAATAGTCCCCTCCAGGCAATTCACACTTCGTTTTGACGATTAATTCAGCCAATTCCACTGAATTCCATCCGCCGTCCCCCCCCTTACGACAATAATAGTTGTTATTCGAGTCACTGTAGTATTCATCATAATCACCATATTGCTTCGGCTTAGGAGCCGGTATAAAGGGATTTTGTTTGAGTTGTGTATTCATGGTCGAGGTGTCCACCGCGTTCAACATTTCTTTGATCTTGTTCTCGATTCCTATATAATAATTACCATTATCTTTAGGGTCATCGCTCATCAGTTTATGATCACGCAGGTAGGGCGGATTATGGGCGCTTAAAAGATAAATCGGTACTCCACCGAATAACTCGGTGTGAATTGCGTTTTCACTTTGTAGAGCATAGGAACTTTTCCCATCGATAGTACCGGGGAGATTGGAGAAACGCGGTTCATCATTAACGTACAATGCTGGTGGAGTAAAAGGAGACTTTATATCTTGGATTACCGTTGCTTCCAGTGTCCTTTTAACCACTACACTGTTATCTTTCATTCCGTACTGTCCCGTGACTCTGATACGTGATGGATTTGCCAATGTCTTACCGTGATACTCCCCCTCATCGAAGGTATCATCCAATGGTGGATTTTGGGCAAATCCTCGCAAAATCTTTTGTAAACCAGCCTGGGCAATATAAAATGCCTTGACTGAACAAATTTCCCTCTCTGTTTGTCGAGCTTGGTTTTCCTGAAAACGCAGATATCCTGCAGCAAAAATGATTAAGGCAAAGGTTATAAGGCAACAATAAATAATGAGGATATAGCCTGCTTCTTCATGATGATTGAATTGAGGGTAAGATAGATTTAGGTAAGATAGATTTGCTGCTCTCCCGGAGTAATGGAAGCCATTCTTCATCAGGGTTACAATCCTTTAACTCAACTGGGTTAGTACCTGCTGCAAACCAGCCCGGTCTCCTGCATTTAAGGTTTTCGATTGCCGGTTAATTCGTCGCAAGAGATTAGACAATACCCGTCCCGGACCAACCTCGACAAAAAGTTCAACATTTTTTTTGATTAAAAGGAGCATCGATTCTTCCCAGCGGAGCACGGTAGAGATCTGCCGAACCAGTGCGGGCAGGACTTCGTCTTGCTCAGTAATGATCTTTGCGTCTACATTGGTTACCACCGAAATTTTAGGTTGATTAATCTGAACGGAGCGAAGTTGTTCCTGTAATAACGTACCAGCATGATTCATCAAGGGGCAATGAGATGGAACACTGACACCTAATAAAACGCATCTGGCTCCCATATCTTGCGCTTTAGCCATGAAATCCTCAAGAGACTTTTTTTCCCCGGAAATAACAGTTTGCCCTTGACAATTCAAGTTAGCTACAAAAACCTGATCTTCAATGTGCAGTGAATTTAGAAGATCAATGATTTTTTTTTCGGATAAGCCCAAAACGGCTGCCATTGCCCCGCTGCCTTCCTCCATGGCATCCTGCATGAATTGAGCGCGTGCCCGAACGAGCCTTACTGCATCTTTGAATGATAGAGCCTCGGAAGCTACCAGGGCACTGTATTCTCCCAGACTGTGTCCGGCCACAAAATCGGGATGGATGCCAGCTCGCTGCAATATTTGCCATATGACAATACTGACGGCCAATATAGCAGGTTGTGTATTTATTGTCAATCCTAATTCTTTTTCAGGTCCTTCAAAGCAGAGCCTCTTAAGATCGAATCCTAAAGCCTCGTTAGCCTCTTCAAACACACGGTGTGCTTCCGGATAAGCCTCGGCTATATCTTTTCCCATGCCCACAAATTGGGAACCCTGGCCGGGAAAAATAAAAGCGGTTTTCAATTTAAAGAGCCTCCTTAAATTTCTTCGTGAGGGAGGGCAGAATTTCAAAAAGATTTCCTACTAACCCGTAATCGGCTACTGAAAAGATCGGTGCTTCCGGGTCCTTGTTAATAGCTACAATGGTATTGGAGGACTGCATCCCCACCAGGTGTTGAATTGCACCGGAGATGCCGCAGGCAATGTAAAGTTTAGGGCAGACGGTCTTGCCGGTTTGGCCAACCTGATGTGAATAAGGAATCCAGCCCGCATCTACTGCTGCGCGCGACGCAGCAACAGCAGCTCCCAGGGTATGGGCCAGATCTTGCAGCAGTTGAAAATTCTGCGGTCCTCCCAATCCTCTTCCCCCGGCTATAATAATATCCGCATCAGCCAGATTAACCTGCTCGATCAGGTCCTTGACCAGAGAGATTACATCCGTCCTCGATGAAAGGAGATTTTCCGGTACGGTTTCAAGACGGATCGTACCTTTTGGTGCATCGGAATAGACTGCTTTTTTCATCACCTTGTGGCGCACAGTAGCCATTTGGGGCCGGTGAAAAGGCGAAGTAATGGTAGCCATGACATTACCGCCAAAAGCCGGTCTGGTTTGCAGCAGGAGCCGCTGGTCAGGATCGATATCCAGGGCGGTACAGTCTGCGGTCAGGCCGGTTTTGACCCGGACAGCCACTCGTGGGATAAAGGAGCGGCCAATGGCAGTTGCTCCACTTAAGACAATTTCCGGCTTGTACTTTTCAATCAGATAACTCAAGACACCAGTATAGGAATCATCATGGAAATGGGAAAGGTCGGGGTGATCCACCAGACAAACGAGGTCGGCACCATAGTGCAGCAGCTTTTCAGCCTCTGACCTCATTTCAGATCCCAAAACAATAACCCATAGATGGGTACCCAGTTTATCCGCCAGTTTCCTTCCTTCACCCAAAAGCTCATAAACTACATCAGAGATAACTCCATGCCTTTGTTCACCGAAAATCCAGACTCCTTCATATATGCTTTCAGTTACGCCTTCAGTTGCAGGTCGAAGTTTTTTTTCTTCCTGCAGAAGGATAGCTTCTGTCGGACATACACTGAGACAGGCCTGGCAAAGAATGCATGTCTCATCTATCAGTGCCTGATTATTTACTACCTTGATAGCACCGATAGGACACTGCGAAGTACATGCTCCGCATCCGGTGCAAAGATCTTTCTGAATGATAATGCCCATTGAATCCTCGATACAGGTTCGTGCCTACTTGTGTAGTTACCGTTAAATAACCTTTTGTGCTCTTAATCGTTCCACTAACTCTTGAGCCATCACGCTGGCCTCTCCGTTGAAAATTTCCCCTTTTCCTCTGCCAGGTGGGGCGAAGATAGCTTTTACCCTGGTTGGGGAGGCAGAAAGTCCAAAACCCATCATTTCTTCCCCTCCCAGATCTTCTGCCCTCCAGACAGGAATTTCACATTTTCTGGCCCTCATTTTTCCTTTCAGAGAGGGGAACCTCGGCTCATTGATCTCTTTCACCACGGTCAAAAGCGCAGGCAGCCGTATGTCAACGACTTCGTAGCCATCTTCCATGAGACGCTGGGCACGCAATACCGCCCTTTCCTGGTCAATCTCTTCGATTTTTTTCACATAGGCGATATGCGCAATACCCAAGTGCTCGGCCAGGCCAGGACCAACCTGGGCAGTATCCCCATCAATGGCCTGCTTACCGCAGAAAATCAAATCATAGGGGGCCAGCTTTCGGACAGCCAGCGCCAGGGTGTAGGCAGTAACGTAGGTGTCTGAGCCTGCAAATTTTTGATCACTCAGAACTATAGCCTGATCTATGCCCATGGATATGGCCTCACGAAGGGCATCATGGGCCTGAGGCGGTCCCATGGTCAAAACCGTGGTGGATGCCCCCAGCTTCTCCTTCCAACGCAGCGCTTCCTCAATGGCATAAGTGTCCATAGGGTTGATGATGCTGGGAACGCCGCTGCGAATCAAAGTATGAGTTTCCGGGTCAATCTTGACATTTCCCGTTTCCGGGACCTGTTTGATACAGACAATGATGTTCATTTTCCCCGTGCCTTCTCCTTGATGAGCTGCAAGGCAATGACATTGCGCTGGATTTGATTGGTTCCCTCATAGATTTGGGTAATCTTGGCATCACGCATCATTTTTTCAACAGGATAATCCCGCATATAACCGTATCCCCCAAGGATCTGTACAGCCTGAGTGGTCACATGCATGGCCACATCCGAGGCAAATACCTTGGCCATAGCCGAAATTTTCGATACATCCTTAGCCCCGCTGTCTATGAAGCGAGCCGCAGTGTAAGTCAGAGCACGCGCTGCTTCAACCTGGGTAGCCATGTCAGCCAGCATATGCTGAATAACCTGAAAGGAGGAAATCGGCCTTTCAAATTGAACCCTTTCTCTGGCATAGTCGAGGGCCTCGTCCAGGGCACCCTGGGCTATGCCGATGGCCTGTGCTCCGATGCCTGGGCGAGAGGTGTCCAGTGTTCTCATAGCTATCATAAATCCCGTTCCCTCCCGTCCAAGGAGATTTTCCTTCGGTATTCTGCAATCGGTAAAGACCAACTCACGGGTGGCAGAAGACCGGATGCCCATTTTTTTTTCCTTTTTGCCAAATTCAAAACCAGGCGTGCCTTTTTCAACGATAAAGGCACTTGCGCCCCGGCTACCTTTGGCCTTGTCAGTCATGGCGATGACCGTATAAATTTCCGCTTCCCCGCCATTGGTAATCCACTGCTTGGTTCCATTTAAAACATATTCATTTCCCACGACGCGGGCCGTAGTGAGAATCCCTCCCGCATCACTTCCCGCATTGGCTTCAGTGAGCGCAAAGGCAGACAGTTTTTTCCCCTGGGCGATTTCCGGTAAATATTTTTGCTTTTGCTGGCCATTTCCAAACAAAAGAATAGGGAATGACCCAAGGGCACTGGCTGCATAACAAACCGCTACTCCACCGCAGATCCGGCTCAGCTCTTCTATGGCCAAACACAGTTCGAAGCATCCGCCATCCATTCCGCCATATTCTTCCGGCAGATAAATGCTGAATAGATCCGCTTCAGCCAGGCTTTTCATGATTTGCCAAGGGAATTCCTCTTTTTCGTCCAGTTCTGCCCGAATTGGTAGAACCTTTTCTTTGGCAATTCTGCGGGCCAGGCTCTGAATCTCTGTTTGCTCTTCTGTAAGAAAATAATACATAATGCTTACCCCTTTTTAGTTCAACTCCTGTATTTTCACCATCTTATCACACTTGAGGCCCATGTCAATCCTCCACCGAAAGCCGCCAGACAGAGCAGGTCTCCTCGTCGAATTTTTTTTTCTCTATTCAATTCATCCAGAGTAATAGGGATACTGGCCGAAGAAGTATTTCCATATTTTTCTATGGTCAAGGGAATTTTGGACTCAGGGATGGACATCCGCTCTCCTACTGACTGGATGATACGAGCATTGGCCTGGTGGAAAATAAAAAGATCGATATCAGTGGGACTCATTCCATGATGGGCAACTGCGGTTTGAATGGCATCAGCTAAGGCTTTGACTGCGATTTTGAAAATTAAATTTCCTTTCATGGTGATATAATGCAGTTTGGCTTCCACTGTCTCTCTGGTGGCTGGATGTAGAGATCCGCCGCCCAGTACCTGCAGCAGTTCACTCAGTGTCCCATCCGAATACAGATGGGTAGAGAGTATACCTCGGTCCTCTTCCGTAGGCCTGAGAATTACAGCTCCAGCTCCATCCCCAAAAAGGATACATGTGCCGCGATCTGTCCAGTCGGTAACTTTAGAAAGTGTTTCGGCCCCCAAGACCAGGATGGTTTTATACTGGCCACATTTAATGAATTGCTCTCCAATGCTGAGCGCATACAAAAAACCGGAGCAGGCCGCAGCTACATCAAAGGCAGCAGCGTTGGAGGCACCGATTTTACTTTGAACCACGCACCCGGCCGAAGGAAAGATCATGTCAGGTGTTACCGTGCCGGTAATAATCAGATCCAAATCCCTGGCCTCCAGCCCTGCATTGTCTAAAGCTGACTGGGCTGCTTTGACTGCCAGGTCCGAGGTGGGTTCGTGCTTCCCGGCAATACGGCGCTCCGCAATACCGGTTCGGGTGCGAATCCACTCATCTGTGGTATCAACCATCTTTTCCAAGTCAAAATTTGAAACTACTTCTTTCGGAACGTAAGAACCTGTTCCTGCAATATAAGCGGATTTCATCTCTTTTCACTTCGTAACTTGATGTATTTCGTCATAGTAATTTTATGGATTTCACCGTTTGATGCATTTCATAACTTGATGCATTTCATAACTTGATGCACAATGGATTAAGTTGCATAATAACTGGGTTACATGAGGATGGCTTATTCTACCTGCGCTGATTTATTCTTCCTGTGATTGTTTAATTCTTTATGGGGGAAGGTGCCAAAGAGTTTTGAATGTGACGGTTTACATCATGCTGGATAAAGCCCGTAGCCACCTTAATGGCATTTTTAATCGCCTTTGCTCCGGACCTGCCGTGACAGATGATACAGACACCATTGATCCCTAAAAGAGGTGCCCCTCCGTATTCATCATAATCTACCTTTTTTTTGAAGCCCTTGAAACAGGGTTTCATCAGGAAATATCCGAGTTTCCAAAGGAATTGTTTGGGGATCTCCTGCTTAAAGTAGGAAGAAATCATCTCAGCTACACTCTCACTGATCTTCAGGGCCACATTCCCCGTGAACCCATCACAGACGACCACATCCACATTTCCAGAATATAAGTCCTTTCCCTCTACGTTGCCGATAAAATTAAAGCCACCATCCTTCAGTGTCTTAAATGATTCTTTGGTTAACTCGTTTCCCTTGGATTCTTCCTCTCCGATATTTAACAACCCAACTTTCGGATTTTTTACTCCAAGAATATTTTTGGAGTAAATGTATCCCATAATAGCGAATTGAAGCAAATGCCGTGGCTTGCAATCGACATTCGCCCCAACGTCCAGCAATAAAGCAACCTCCCTGGCTGTCGGCAGAATAGTTGCGATAGCAGGACGTTCCACTCCGTTCAGTGCCCCAAGCAGAATTTTGGCTGTAGCCATGGCAGCTCCGGTATTTCCTGCGCTGACAACCGCTTCAGCCTCGCCTGATCTTACTAATTCTGTAGCCACACGGATAGATGAGTCCCTCTTCTTCCGGATTGCAGTAGCCGGGGGTTCATTCATCTCGACAACTTCAGAAGCATGCTTAACGCAAATGTCTAAACCATGAAGATCGTAGTGTGATAACTCATGATTAATAATACCTTGGTCACCGACCAGGAATAACCGAACCCCGAATTCCTTCGCTGCCTGAAGCGCCCCCTCTACAATCACCCCGGGGCCTCGATCTCCTCCCATGATATCAATAGCAATCTTCACTAATATTCCTACATCTTCTCTTTTACTTCGAGGATTTTCATCCCGTTATAATGTCCACAATTAAGACATACCGCATGAGGAAGTTTCGTTTCCTGACACTGCGGGCATGTCGTATAGGTTGGCGGAAATAATTTATAGTGAGTGCGTCTCTTATCTCGCCGTGCTTTTGAGATTTTTCTTTTTGGCAGAGCCATGCTTTATTCCTCCTTACAGGTTAATTCATCAAATGTCTCATCCATCGTTCTTAATGTCTCATTTATCATTAGGGTTTAATTCATTTGATATTTAATTCATCATTAATGGCTAACTTTTAATTTCTCGTTCATGTTTAATTCGAAGTTGTTTTTTTCTTAGCCAGATTTTGAAGCTTATGCCATTTTGGATCGATAGTTTCAGTAACGCATTGGCATTTGCCCTGGTTTAAATTTTGCCCACAGTGTGGACATAATCCAAGGCAAGATTGGTCACAAAAAGGTATCATGGGAATCGACAAAAGAATCTGTTCTCTGACGATTTCCGTCAAGTCAATGATATCCTCTTTGTAAAATGCAACGTCCAGATCTTCTTTAACCAGCTCGATTTCCTCTTCCGTTGTGCGGGGAGAAAATGGCTGAAAAATAGTTTGAAAATTTTCATTTACCGGATAGAGGAACCGCTTTAGACACCGGCTGCATTCCAATTCCAAATGGGTATTAATATTTCCTCGAAGGAGAATATCTTTACGCATCTTTTCAACTTTTACTTCAACGTGTACCTTCTCCTTGAGAAGAGCTTCTTCCTGAGAAAAATCAAACTCCAAAACAGGGACATCAAAACTATATTCAGTTAGTTCGGAAACAAGGTCTTTAATATTGATCTTCATTTTAGATTTCCCCTTTAGCCGCTTAAAAATTTGGGATTTTATTTTAAGGAGAAATTCTCCACTTTGTCAAGTTAATTCTTGGCTGCCATTATCAACAGGATAATATAAAAGTGAAGATAGGTCAACAGATTATCCTGATCATCCTGAAAAATTAGCTCAAAGTGAAGATGGGGAACATTCGTTGATCAGATATCTTGGTGGTAAATATCCGAAAAATCAGTTACAATAGGTGGAAGATATCAGTAAATACAGATATCAGTAAAAAACTGATATCTGTATTTACTGATATCTGATAAACACTGATATCTGATAAACGTGGTAACACGTTCTTCTCAGGCTATTCACCAGACTAAGGATTAAAGGAGCACGAGAGATTATGCGTTTTCTCAATCCCAAGACGGATTTTGCCTTTAAGAAGATATTCGGAAGTGGGGAGAGTAAGGATATCCTGATTTCCTTTATTAACGCCATGCTGCGCTTTAACCCTGAGCATGAGATTATCGATCTAACGATTATCGACCCTTATCAAGCACCCAAGATAAAGGGAATGAAGGATACCTATCTGGATGTCAAGGCCAAAAGCGAGGATGGCAGGGAGTCTATTATAGAAATGCAGGTATTGAATGTGGCTGGCTTTGAAAAAAGGATTCTCTACAATGCGGCCAAAGCCTATTCCATACAGATAGGGGACGGAGAAGATTACCCGAAGCTCAATCAGGTCATAGCCCTCACCATTACCGACTTTACCATGTTTGAGGCATCCCCTAAGATTATCAGTAAATTTTGCCTCATGGACAAGGATGATTTTTTTAAATATCCCAATTCCGATCTTGAGCTGGTATTCGTTGAGCTGCCTAAGTTTAATAAAACCTCAGAGCAGTTAGTCGATATCACTGACAAATGGATATACTTCCTTAAGAATGCAAGCTCTCTGGAGATCGTCCCTAAAACCCTTGAAGTTGAGAAGCCCATATACCATGCCTTCGAGATAGCCAATAAAGCTACCCTGACACGAGAGGAACTGGATGATCAGGAACGTAGGGAGATGTTCATCCAGGACCAGCGAGGAGCAATAACCAAGGCAGTAACCACGGCAGTAATCAAGGCGGATGAACAGGGATTTAAACGAGGGCTTCAAGAAGGGCTTCAAGAAGGGCTTCTTGAAGGAATAAAACTGGCCGCTCAGAATTTATACGATCTCTACCGTGAAGGAGTGCTTACTTCAGAACAGGCAAAAGCACAGTTAGAGAAACTGTACGCCAATAAATCCTTGACTGAAGAGATGTATCGGGAGTTCATGAGTAAAATATAAAGCAAATTCCTCATCACCTTGGCGGGGTTAGAAAACCTCGCTTATCGAAATAGGATACTTCCTAATAGAGATGGGGAGTCCCTTTGAGACGGGGAGCCCCTTGGAAAATTATGCTTGACTGACCGGAAAAAGCAATTTTATAATAAGGCGATGGATAATAATAAGGCTATGGATAATGACAAGGCTATGTATCATGACAAGGCTATGGATAATAGCAATAATAACAATAATAATAAGCTCATGGATAATAAAAATTATCTGATCGATTCACCAAGCTCCTTGAAGCCAGGAAAACCTCGTGTCCGTTTTGCTCCCAGTCCTACGGGTTTTTTGCACGTGGGTGGAGCCAGAACCGCTTTGTATAACTGGCTCTTTGCGCGGCAGATGCAGGGCATTTTCATCCTGCGTATCGAAGATACGGATGTCGAGAGAAGTGAGGAAAGATTCTGGAAACAGATTCTTGAAGATATGAAGTGGTTAGGGTTGGAGTGGGATCAAGGCCCCTTCTTTCAGCATGAAAGAAGAGAAAACTATGCTCACTATGCTCACGTTCTGGTGCAGAATGAAAAAGCTTACTATTGCTTCTGTTCGCATGAGGAATTGGAAAGACAAAGGGAGGAAGCTACAAAAAAGAACATCCCCTTTCGCGCCTGCGAAGATGGGCGCTGCCGGGCTATTCCGCTACAAGAGGCATTAGAGCGAATCAGCAGCGGCGATACGCCAGTCATACGCTTTCGCGTGCCGCAAAGCGGAAGAACGGAATTTGACGACTTGATCCGCAGAAAAGTTTCCTTCGAAAATAAGGAGTTTGACGACTTCATCATCCTTCGATCCAATGGGGAACCGACCTATAACCTGGCTGTGGTAGTCGATGATGCGCAGATGGAAATTACCCATGTAATCAGGGGAGATGATCACATTTCCAACACTCCAAAGCAGATTATGCTCTACCATGCACTGGAATTGAGCTGCCCAAGTTTTGCCCATATTCCCATGATCATGGGGCCGGATAATACCCGATTGAGCAAGCGGCATGGGGCAGTTGCCGTGGGCCAATACCGGGAAAATGGCTATCTCCCCGAAGCCCTGGTCAACTACCTGTCCCTGCTTGGGTGGGCCTACGATGGCCAGCAAACCCTTTTTTCAATGCCGGAACTGATCGAAAAGTTCGATTTGAAAAAAGTGAGCAAAAAAGCTGCCATTTTCGATCCTCTCAAGCTGGATTGGATGAATGGAAAGTATATCCGGGACTTGGATGAGTCCCGGTATGTTGATATCTCTTTATCGTTTTTGTATAAAGCTGGCTTAGTGGATGAGGCTGCTGTCCAACAGCCCCCTGCTTCTATCGTTCGGATTTTATTGAGTGTAAAGGATAAATTCAAAAAGTTTTCGGAATTGCCTGGTATGGTTGAATTTTTTTTCGTCGATTCAATTACTTTAGCCGAGGATGCCAGCCAGCAGATTTTTGCCGCAAAAGATAATTTCTCTTTGCTTCAGGAACTGCACGATCGGCTGTCTGTCCTGGATGTGTTTGACGAGACCTCTCTGGAAAGCCTTTTTCAGAATATGGTCGCTGAAAAGGGCATCAAACTGGGAAGTTTTGCCCAGCCTGTCCGCGCCGCCATTACGGGAAGAACCGCCAGCCCCGGCATCTTTCTTACCATGTCCTTGCTGGGAAAAGAAAAGGTGCTGAAGCGCCTGGCTGATGTTTTGCGGCAGTTTCCAGGTCGGTGAGAAGGGGAGGGGGGAAGCAGAATGGGGGAAACAGAGTGGGGGAAGTAGAGTGGATTGCATTTCCTTCTTCTTGAGGAGGGGTAGGTTCTTGAGCCGAAATTGGCGATAGGCGCTTTTTAATTTTAGACTCTTTTTTGATTTTAGAGCCCCTCTCTTGCCGTGTGGATGCTATTTTTTTCCTTAAGGTTTATGAAGGAACCTTACCAGTTAAAAAAAGGGGCTTTACAGGTTAAAAAGAATATGATATTTTATATATGAGTATACTGCAGGATCGGCTAATGGTAGGCCAGATGACTCTGGATCATCCAGTCAAGGTTCGAATCCTTGTCCTGCAGCCAATTCATATCAGCATCAAAAGAATGAAAAGCATTAAAAGAATCAAATCAAAAAGGTAGAAACTATACGGCGCTATCGTCTAGGGGCTAGGACGGGTGATTCTCAGTCATCAAACCGGGGTTCGATTCCCCGTAGCGCTACTAACTACCTTGTTGAAAAATAAGACATTTCATTTCAGAAATCACGTATAATCAAGGGCCGTGGATGGGACGTGGGATTTTCCCTTAATGTGGCCTTCGTATAAACTCCTCAATAATAATACTCTCCCTGCGCAACAAATATGTTGGAGAATGCATATTTTGCGTGCTTATAATACATGTATAACGGTCAATATAAGAGTATTCCTTCTGACTCCTAATAATCGAATAACTGAAGTTACCATAATAATTGGTCCAACAAACGCGCCTGATAATAAATCACGTTGGGCAAAACAATAGGAGATTATAATGCCAGCAATTTCAATGTTCTACGGCATCCTTATTTTAATGTATTTCTACGATGATAAAAAACATACTTCTCCCCATATACACGCTGAATATGGAGAACATGAAGCCACAATCGCTATTTCCGATGGCTCTATTTTAGCCGGAAGTTTACCACAATCTAAAATGAAATTGGTACAAGCCTGGATTGAAATCCACAGAGAAGATTTATTGGCAGACTGGAAATTAGCAGTTGCTGGTGAACCTGTTTTTAAAATCGATCCACTAAAATAAAAGGAGAATCATTAATGGATACTATTTTAAAAGCAATTCCTCTTGAAGACTTCAAGATTGAGGTGCTTACTAGCAGTGGTATTTCAGGTATATTTGATATGAAACCATATTTAAAGGGTAGTGCTTTTAAGGAGCTTTCTAATGAATCGTATTTTCGCCTTGTCCGTCCTGCCCATCATGGCATAATGTGGCCAAATGAACACGACATTAGCTCTGATACCATCATATACGATATACAAAAAAACCAACAAGTCACTGAAGCTGATCAGCAATAAAGCCCGCTGGCGGCTTAGTTCTACGTTGGCCCAGATGAAACAGGAAGAGCCACACTCGTTGGGCGAGGGAAGCCTTCGGGCCAAATGTTGAGGTGCAAATGTTGAGGTGTCTGCAAATGTTGAGGTCTTGACATGATACATGTACAATATGTATCATGAAGACCTGACATATTCCTTTACAACTCCCCCTACGACCACCACGAACCATACGCCATTGAATCCCAAAGCGAGTTACAGGATGCCGATATGCTGGTTTGACTATAACGCACCTAGTGAATCACGCCGCCAATCCAATCCTTATTGATGGCGAATACTTCGATAGATTCGTTGAAAGATGGTCGAACCATTTAGCCCAAGCTTCACAAAACCAACCTCGTCTTCCACAAACTTTGCCAGAAATATAAGAAGTAGCGCAAGTGTTGAAGATTTACTATACTATTGCTTGACGATAGTAGCGTATAGTGGTCTGACATCTTACCCATAGCGGTCGGGTCGTACCCCTTTTTTGCTTTTCTTTGCTGCCGAAAAGCGGCAATAGTCGTCGGGTGGCTGGCCGAGGAAGTATCGTAAAGACGTGTACGTGAGGTAGCTATAGTTAACTTAACCCAAGTTGCTAGTTATGGTCATAAGCAGGGAAAGGAGTCAGGAGCCAGGAGTCAGAATTCAGAATAAGGGAAAGAATGGGTTTTTATTCTGAATTCTGACTCCTGAATTCTGAATTCTTATTCTGGAGCAGGATAAGTAGCAACTTGAGTTAACTTATGATGTGATATACAGAAAGAAATATTACATCAGACAATTCTTGCTAATCATTATGTTCTGAGTTATTATAAAGCTTAACGTTAACCTGATGCTACGTTTACAGCAGGTTTGATTCACGATATACGATTTGCTCGAATAAATTACGTCTGAAATTTCTGAAGTTATACAGAAACGGAGCAAGCTCTATCACAAAAGCCGAACAATCGGTTTAAGAAGGATCGGCATATCCGCTGCGCTCCTTTGCCAACCTCTTAACCGAGACGTTAGGTGTGTCCGGACCAGAATCATGGAAAGGATTTTCGTTTGCTGAACATCTTTGTAGATGCTGATGCGTGCCCGGTCAAACAGGAAGTGTACCGAGTCGCAAGCCGACATTGCCTTAATGTCACGTTGGTGACCAACTCATGGATGCGAGTTCCGAATGAGCGATGGATTTCTCTCGAAGTTGTAGCGGAGGGTTTCGATGCGGCCGATGATTGGATTGTCGAGCACGTGCAACCTCACGACATCGTTGTCACCGCGGATATTCTGCTTGCAAGCCGCTGCCTGAAGGAAGGCGCAAGTGTAATTGGCCCAACCGGAAAGCCGTTCAGGGAAAATAACATCGGTGATGCTGTCGCGACTCGTAACCTGTTGTCAGATCTTCGTGGTGCTGGAGAGATAACAGGAGGTGGTCCTGCACCGCTAAAGAAAGGTGACCGATCACGTTTTCTTCATCAGCTCGACGAGGTGATTAAATCAATCCATCGTGAGCAAGCGTTAAACAACACCTAACCGCGCTATTTACCGTACCCGCTGGATCACCCTGCTTCGTTATCCTTGGATAACTCACCGCAGGCTCGGCCTTATAGACGTTTCTGTTCGTCGGCTCATCTTTTTGCTACAGGCTTCCTTTAGACATCCTCTCGCGATTTTGCCCTTGCCTTTCGCTAGTCGTTCGTATATCATCATATAAAATAATCATATAGTGATCCATTAACAGGGGACTTTCACCCCATTAGTTCATGCCCATGCCGGGCGTACCAAGTGCATGGGATGACCGACGCTGAGCTTATACTCATTACTGGCCATTCAAGCAAAGAGAGTCTCAAGATTTACCAGCACATGGCCCTGACCAAATGACTTGAAAACAAGCATCAAGAAGCGATGGGGAAGTTGGGATGGTAAAAGAATTATATTTCAACTCCATTTAAATTTGATAGTATATAGCTAATTTTTAATATCTTCGTCTCTCTTTTGCGACAATATAGGCATCTTCTCACAAAAGATTTTATGAATTTTAATTCTTTGTTTAAAAACCCAGTTATAACACTGTTCAGCATCCATAAGTTTTGGTGAATTCTTTAAAAAATTGTCATAAGTTATATAAATTTTTTGGATAATAGAGTTTTCTCTCTCTATAAAATCTACCAATTCCGAGGCATCCTCTTTTCTAGTAAATTCTGCTATAAATTCATCAACTTCCTTTTCCGTATTTTCTATTTCTTTACGATCCATTTTTTATTTCTCCTCTTCTTACCTACAAATTAAACACTATCTTCGGATCAATAACTTTTGTTCAGTTTATTTAAATCTTTATAGTCATCTTCGGCAAGCATGTTTAGCCGCTTATTCATTCTCATTATTAACTTTTTATCCTTACCCTTATTAATGTCTTCTTTAATTTGACTAATTGCTTTAACTAAATCTTTTGATAATATATCAACATTGAGATGGGGAATATTATCACTTTCAAATATTAAAGGGGAATTTGGTCCTGCCTTAGTTATTCCACTAGCTTTTGGAAAAAACTGGTGTATTAAACCATGTCTAAAAAGCTTCACTATTTTTTGGAAATTATCTGCATATATTTTTGGAAAATATTTATTTTTTTGTGAAAATAAATATTGAAAATTTTCTATAGTCTCTGTTTTTTTTGCTTTTTCACTGTCTCTCATTAGAAAACCGAACAAGTCTATGATAGCAAATAGCATCATTGCTAAGGGTACTGTACATCCTCTAAGATTTTTATTATTTGGATCTGGCCTAATTTCGTTAGTCAATCTGTCTATGTCAGGCAAGACATACATTGCAACTTCGTTGTTAAAAAAATTTTGTAGTCTCTGTTTTGCGTTTGAATATTCAACTTCTTCTTGATTCAGCACTTTCTTTAGCTCATCTTTTATGTTTTGTTCAAGTAACTGCTGTTTTTCAGGTAACAAATATTTATCAGTATTGATTACTGATACAACATCACCATTAAGTAACTCAAGTTTAATCAGTGCCATAATGCACCCCATAAAATTTTTATTTAAGTTCATAACCCTCTTCTTTGTTATCGGCCATCATAAAAACATCTTCAGATTCAAAATGTGCATTCTTTAATGATTGAAGTAGGGGTGTTTTTACTGGTGGAACCATCAAAGGATATCACGAGATGACCTGTCCACAAAATAAACCTATTGACTCTTCCTTGTTGGCTCTTGAGTCCTTTTTCATCAATTTTTCCTTAAAATTTAATATTTAAAACCTTTGATGGAAAAATTTTCAAGATTATGTTTTACTTTTGGTTAAAATAAGATTAAAATAAACAGATTGTTAACAAATTCCTTTAAGACCTTTACCTATCTATCAGTATTTAAGACGGAGAGGAATAATGTTTAGACAGAATATGTTATTTTTGGTTTTTTTAGGAATAGGTTTAGTGTTTTATTCTTGTTCAACTTCAACAGTGATGTGTCCTGATGGTAAAAAAAGAATAATTCAAAATTGTGGAAAATTCGAAGAATTCATGGAAGATGATATTAATAAAATAAAAGCCCAAATTCACGGACCGGGAATCACACTGGGTATTGATTTTGAAAGGAATGCTGAGAAAGTTTCGGAATCTGTTAAAGTTTTAATGCTAAAATATAAACTTATTTGTGATTCATGTAATTCATGTAGAATAACAGAGGAAGAATATAATAACTATCTTAAACAAATAATGTCTCTATATGGGGAATTGATCGACATATCTTCTAATGTCGCCAAGATAAATAATCTAATTGAGAACGAGAAGAAATATTTTGACCTTAATCAATCCAGTTTCCCCCCACCCAAAGGAAATTTAACATTTAAACTATCGGAAGATATATGGTCAAAAATAGAAGAACTCGACAAAAAAATAGAAGAACTCGACAAAAAAATAAAAACTTTAGCAGTAAGCCCCAAAAAATAGGGAAACATAATGAGGCTGAGATTTCATTTGTTGTTGTTTATTACCTTATTATTTTCATGGGAATTAACACAAAATATAATTTTTGCTGATAACTGGGCCGTAATTATAGGTATTAAAGAATACCCATATTTGAAGAGATATTACGGAAAAGCAAGCGACATACCTTTTGCTGATAAAGATGCAAAAGATTTTAAAAACCTTCTGGTAGAATTGGGTGGTTTTAAAGAAGGTAATATTAACTTGTTGATAAATAAAGAGGCATCTGGGGATAATATCAAAAAATATATAAGCGATCTACAAAAAAAAACAAAACTAGAAGATAAAGTAATTATATATTTTAGTGGACACGGAACACAAGTTAATACTAAGGATGAAGATGAAGAAGATGGCTTAGATGAATGTATTGTAGCTTATGATGGATATAAACGACCTAATTACAGATTGAAGAGTAAAATTAATGGCGTAATATCTGATGATGAGCTTAAATCATGGATAAAAAATATACAATCAAGATACAAAGCAGTAGTTTTAGATTGTTGTTTTTCGGGTCAATTTGACAAAAATACGAATAATAGTAATTTAATTAGTTCCGGCCTTTCAGAAATAGATGAAGATATTGTTTATATTTGCTGTTCAACCGAAGGAATGCCGCAAAATCCGCTGTATGAAAACTCGATATTTACTTATTACTTAATCGAATCTTGTAAGAAAAAGGAATCTTTAACTTTGCTTGAAGCGTTTGAATGCGCTAAAAATACCTTTTTAACTGAGATTGGCCGTCCACCAGAACTACCAGAATCATTTCCATTTTTTAAAATAATAGGTAATAAAAAAATTGGAGAAGAAATTTATTTGGTTGATTCCAACTATATTAAACAAAAAAAAATAGAAATAGAAGAAAAAAGAGAAATCATAAGAAATAAAATTAAATGGGGTCCTTCAATATTTTAGTAGTATTCAAGCAAAAATTAATGGATAAAATTTTTTTAACTATTTTTTTTATCTTTTTATGTGTTATATTAAATATGTTTCCACGCATATCTTTTTCTGAAGATGTATCTTCAGAAAAATTAGAAAAACCAAAATGGGCCGTTGGTATTGGATTAAAAGAGATATATACGCACCAGAAACTAAAACTAAAATTTAATGATGAATCTACTTCTGAAGAATTTAGTAATTTAAACTTAGAAGTCATGGGGGAAACAAATCCTTTATACGGTGCTAATATTTTTTATAATTATGAAGGTAATTTTTCTTGTTCACTTATTTTTTCATATCTAACTGCCAATTATAATTGGAAAGGTAAGTTAAAATATACACCAACATCTTCCCCGTTATCTTTAAAGGAAACCTCTTTATCTTTAAACCTAAGACGTGAAGAACTCGATTTTTTATGGTCAGTTAATATTCCTCCTTTTCGGCTTCCTATTATAAAAAAAAATTACGATATATTTTTTATACTAGGTCATAAATGTTTAACGTTTGATCTCCCTATTTTTGTTAAAAACAATGAATCGATATCTAGTAATAATGAACGGCTAAATATTCAATTTTTAGTTTTTGGAGGAGGTATAAAACTGGCAATTGGAAATACGGGGATAGTTGGCTATTTTTCTAGTATATTTTATCAACCACAATACTTGCAAGAGTGGTCTGCTACCACAGATTGGGAAAAAAGCGAAGAAATAGGAATACAATAT
>Ga0307378_10003821_pt1 | contig 21843 bp, 13 predicted proteins | sample UN1MG_FD_202238 | JGI IMG/M metagenome (GOLD analysis project Ga0307378, IMG submission 202238) | Soil microbial communities from Risofladan, Vaasa, Finland - UN-1 | ecosystem: Environmental > Terrestrial > Soil > Coastal area > Acid sulfate soil | place: Finland: Risofladan, Vaasa | collected...
CGGCACTACATAAGCTTGTCTTGTGTAAAGGATTGTGTTCTTTGTCATTGCGAGCGAAGCGAAGCAATCTCGACCGTTCGCAGAATAGAGATTGCCACGGCCACATGCTGTGGCCTCGCAATGACGATAGGGGAAATTTCCAGCTTTGAGAGCAAGCATTTAAGAACGAAAAATCGCCTGCCAGAATATCTGGTCGCACCCCGAGAAAATGAGATTTGCCCGCGGCCTTGACAGCAGGGAGTTACAGGTTTATACTACGTGGTTTATATTTCTTAATATTGAGGATATGTTAGATGTCGGATAAGAAGAGTAAAGGGTATCGTGATACGCTGAATCTGCCGAAGACTGGCTTTGCCATGAAGGCCAACCTGACCCAGCGTGAGCCGCATATGCGGAAAAAATGGGCTAAGGAGAATATTTACGGCACAATCCGAGAGGCGCGGAGCGGTGCCCCGTTGTACATTCTGCACGATGGCCCGCCCTACGCGAACGGCGACATTCACATGGGGCACGTCACGAATAAGGTCCTGAAGGATTTCGTGGTCAAGTACAAGACGATGGCCGGTTTCGATGCTCCTTACGTGCCCGGCTGGGATTGTCACGGCCTGCCCATCGAGTCGAAGGTTGTCACCGAGCTGGGCGAGAAGGTGCGCGAGATGGGCAAGCTCGATATCCGCAAGCTCTGCTACAAATACGCGAGCAAATACGTCAAAATCCAGAGCCGGCAGTTTCAGGAGCTGGGCGTGTTCGGCGATTTTGAGAATCCGTATCTTACGTTCAAGCCGTCGTACGAGGGCGGGATCCTGGAAGTCTTCGCCGAGATGGTCGACAAGGGGCTGGTCTATAAGCAGCTCAAGCCGATTCACTGGTCCATCGGGTGCGAGACGGCGCTGGCCGAAGCGGAGCTGGAGTATAAGGACATTTCCTCGCCGAGCATCTTCGTGAATTTTCCCGTCGCGGAAGACAGCATCGAGCGATTGACGGAGCTTGGCCTTGTAAAGCAAGGCGAGGCGGGCAGCGCATCGGTCTGCCTTATGATATGGACGACGACTCCCTGGACGCTGGCTGCGAATCTTGCCGTGGCGGTGCATCCCCGGCTGGATTATACGGCGATCCGTTACGAGAAGGACGGCCGGAACTTCGTCTCAATCGTAGCGACGGATCGGATCGAAGCGGTCATTGCCGCGGGAGATTTAGCGGAAGGGAAATACAGCCTCGGCGAACAAAACGTCAAAGGCAGCGAGCTTGAGGGCCTGCGCTACGCGCATCCTTTCGTGGAGAAAAATCCGACGGACAAGGACGCCTACATGGTAATCCTCGCCGAGTATGTTACTACCGAAGACGGAACGGGGCTCGTACACACCGCCCCGGGGCACGGTGTCGAAGACTACATGTCCGGGCAAAAGTACGGCATGGCCGTCTATTCGCCGGTAATGGACGATGGGCGATACGATGACACAGTGCCGGGCTGGCTGCGGGGTCGAAACGTGCTGGAGGTGGACGCCGCCGTCAATAACGATTTGCAGCAAAAGGGCTTGCTCTTCGCGCAGGGCGAAATTACTCACAGCTATCCTCACTGCTGGCGGAGCAAAGGGCCGGTCATCTTCCGCGCCACCGAGCAGTGGTTCATCAGTGTCGATAAAGAGCTGCCCGGCCTGGAAAAAAGTCTGCGTGACCTGGCGATGGGGAGCATCAATGACGTCGATTGGATTCCCGCCTGGGGCCGGAAACGCATCGGCGGGATGCTCGAATCGCGCCCGGACTGGTGCATCAGCCGGCAGCGAAGCTGGGGCCTGCCGATCCCGGTATTTCTCAACGCCGCCGGCCAGTCGCTGCTGACGAAAGAATCCGTGCTGGCCGTGGCAAAATACAATGCCGGGCATGGCTCGAACAGTTGGTTTACCGATTCGCCCCGGCAGATTTTAGGCGACGATTTCGCGCTGCCGGAAGGATTCGTGCTGGATGAGCTGCAGAAGGAAGAAAACATTTTCGACGTCTGGTTCGAGTCGGGCTGCAGTTGGTATAGCGTCTGCGTGAAAGAAACGGGCTGGCCGGTGCCGGTCGATTTGTATCTCGAAGGCTCGGACCAGCATCGCGGCTGGTTCCAACTTTCGCTGCTGCCGGGACTGGCGGCGACGGGCAAGCCGCCTTTCAAGAGCGTCCTGACGCACGGCTTCACCGTCGACGAGAAGGGAATGAAGCAGTCGAAGTCTCTCGGCAACTACGTGAACGCCCAGGATGAGGTGGCCAGGTACGGCTCCGACGTTCTGCGGCTATGGGTCTCCAGCGTCAATTATCAGGAAGATATCCGCTGCAACGATGAAATAATCGGCAGGACGCAGGACGCCTACAGGAAGATCAGAAATACGCTGCGCTACCTGCTCGGCAATATCGACGATTTCGAGCCGGACAAGATGAGCGTTGCCTATGATAAAATGTTCGAGATCGACAAATGGGCGATGCAGCAGTTGCAGAAGCTGATTGCTAATGTCACCGAGGCTTATGACGGCTTTATTTTCCACAGGGTCTATTCGCTGCTCTATAATTTCTGCACGGTCGAGATGAGCAGCATTTACATGGACGTTCTCAAGGACCGCATGTATTGTGACGCCGCCGGCAGCCTTTCCCGCCGAAGTGCCCAGACCGCCATGTACAATATATTAGACGCTCTTGTGCGTATGCTGGCTCCGATCCTGGTGCATACCGCCGAAGAGGCATGGGCGGCAATGAAATCGTCGAGCGTGATGCGTGATGCGTATAGCGATGAAAGCAAAAAGACGCACGACGCACAACGCAGTACGCAATACGAGCATGACAGCGTGCATGTGGCGCTGATGCCGAAGATTGATGATTCGATCGATTATAAGCGTGATAAGCCGCGGTGGGAAAAGCTGATGGCCCTTCGGGATGAGGTCCTGCGCGTCCTCGAAAGTCTCAGGCAGGAGAAAAAGATAGCGAGCAATCAGGAGGCCTGCGTCACGATCAATTGCGACGAAGAAGACGCCGCGGCGCTCAATACCTTCGGGCTCGAACAATTCGCCGCACTGTGCATCGTAAGCGAGGTTAAGCTGCAAAAAGCCGTTGGTGAAACAATCATCGCGGCACAAAAAAGCTCCTACGAAAAATGCCAGCGCTGCTGGAACTACTGGCCAACCGTAGGAACCAGCGCCGAGCACCCCGACCTGTGCAAACGCTGCATCGAAGTCATCTCCGGCTGATACGTTGTCATTTCGACCGAAGCGTCCCTTAGGGACGCGCAGTGGAGAAATCTGTTTTAGAGTAATGGTGCGTTTCAACGTACCCTACCTGTGGTACTTTGATCGAAGGACCACCTCTTTCTTTGTCATTCCGACCGAGCGCAGCTCATCCCTTCGTCATTCCGACCGAGCGCAGCGAGTGGAGGAATCCGGCTTCGACTGAGTGACAATTTCCGCTCGCGGCAAGATGTCTCGATGTAGCCTGCCCTGAGCGCAGCCGAACGGGCTCGACATGACATAAGCAGCTACGTGGTCTCAACTGAGGCGTTACTCTTTGCCTGCTTCGAGGAGCATTAAATCCTGACTATGAACGGGCCAGCCGGAGTGTATAGCTACATTGGTAAAACCCGCTTCTTTTAGCAATTGTCTGTATTGATCATTAGTCCATGCTCTCGTGGTACTGCGATACGACGTGACAATTCCATCGGCGGCGTCGAGGATATGGAATTGCTGCAGCGCCGTCTGCTGTTTGTCAAACCAGTGGTTTTCGATCAGGCAGATATACGGTTCATCCGAAAATAATCCCAGCAAGCCGGAACCCGATTTATACCAGCTATTCGGCGTCCGGCCGATACGCTCAACCGCTTCGAATGTCTGAACTTCGAGCAGCAATTTTCCTCCGGGCAATAATGCTTCAAAGGTTTTTCTGAGAATCTTTCTGCATTCATCAGGTGAAAAGACGTTGAACTCACCATAGACCATCATTGCGAGTTCGTAACCGCCGCCGAACTCGACCGAGCGGATATCACCATTGACTAACCGGGCCTTATCGCCCAGTTGGCTCCTGGCGTATTCGATCGAGGCCGGGGAAAAGTCGATTCCGCAGCAGTCGTAATCCAGTGCTGCAAACCGCTCGATATAAAGGCCCGGGCCGCAGCCGATATCCAGAAGTTTTGCGGGAGTGTTAATGCAGATGTGTTCATGAATCCACTGCACCTGGGTCCTGACCATCTCCCGCTTTCGGCTGGCTAAGTCATGCTCCTGAGAAAGATGCTCAGCCAGCATCCGCCGGCTGAAATCCGGATCATTCCACGGAATCTTATACGATCCATCCCACAGAGTCTCCTCATCCAAGGCCTGGTCTATAATCGTATTTAAGGAATGCTGTAAACTCATATAATCTGAAATTCCAATTGTGATTATGATTTACGCTTTAGTCATTTCGACCGTAGGGCCACAAAGTGGCCCGAAGTGGAGAAATCTATTAAAAAGATTTCCCTTCGGGGCTCTCCACTTCGTTTCGTGTCTCGACTCCGCTTCGCTGCGCTCGAAATGACACGAACAATCGAATTGATTATACACAATTTATATAATTTCCCTTATTAAAGGCCCAAAACAATATCTTTACGATACCTTCAATTTACATAGACCAACAGAATTTGTCAAAAACTCAACTCGTGCAGATTCCGTACAGGCGATCGAGCTACCTCCCCGCCGGCTGATTACGATGTGGTTTTCCGGCTGGATGCACGTCGGAGCCCTGCCGGGGGTGTTCTCGGTTAAATTTATAAATCTATGCAATAAAAATTGAGCTTACTACGTCTTGCTCGGCAGTGATATTGTTTATCACAAGCTAAAGAACCTTTTTTATTAACGTTTTTAGTCAAGGAGAACAGATATGTTTAGGCGAAGGGTAGTTTTTGGGCTGGTTGTATGTCTTTTGGCCGTATTGAGTGTGGGCCAGACGCTTTCACAGCCGGCACAGCGTGGACAGAGAGGCGGACAAAGAGGCGGAGGGGATGCACAGAACTCCGAGCGTCCACAGACGCAGAGACGTCAGTTTGATCCTCAACAGATGCAAAAAATGATGGAACAGCGGATGCAGCGGCAGCTTGGAGCCAGCGATGCGGAGTGGAAAACCATCGGACCGAGCGTCATGAAAGTCTCACAACTCAACCGGCAGGTCTCCGGCGGCGGTATGGGCGGAATGTTTGGTGGCCGGCGCGGTCCCATGGGTGGCCGGCAAGGCGCCACGGAGCAACCGACGGAATTAGACAAGGCCACAGAGCAGTTGCAAACCCTGCTCGATAATGAATCGGCAAAGCCGGAAGCTATCGAGAAACAGCTCACCGTTCTTCGTACGGCCAGAGAGAAGGTCAAAAAGCAGCTCGTTGCTGAGCAGCAGAAACTTCAAAAGCAGGTAACAGTGCGCCAGAAAGCCCAATTGGTATTGATGGGTTTGCTGGACTAAGACATTGCCGGCCCTTTCGATACGCTTGCAGAGAAAGTGTAATAACAAGGGGTAAATTAACGAAACCGCGGCCCGGGAATCAGCGGGATGCTCGCCACAGGAGAGCCTCCCGCCCGGGCATTGCGGCATTGGGGGGATCACGCTGCGCTTTTAGCTGCTCACATTTTTTAGTAGACCTGCTCAACAATAAAAGCTTCAATATCGTTGTATGGGATTTTAAGGTTTACTGTCAATAGGAGGATTTTACTGTGAAGCATGCAATAATTGCAGCGGCAATTTGTGTTTTTATCTGTACCGCATTGCCTGCCGGGCAGGCCACGAGAGTCGAACTCACCGATAAGGTGCTGGTCGAAGACACCGTTCGATTCGGAATCAATCTCGGCGGGGATACGTATTATTCCGGCGCGGTGCTGGTCAAGAAACGTTCGCAACAGAACTTCGAGGGTACGAGCTACCGGCAGTGTCATTTCGGCCCCAGCCAGGACGAACATGGTGCGACATCCTGGTTTCGCCAGCCCCAATGGTGGCGGGATTTGATGGTCGAGCACGGTTATTATGAAATCCTTTCCGGCCCGGCAAAAGGCACACGCGGCAAGATTAAGGCCATCACGACTAAAAAGGAAATGCATCAGGGCAAGCCGGAAGATTTTATGTACATCGAATTCGACAGGGAAGTTCCGCCGGGACCGCCCAACGGCGGGCTTCTTGTCGAAGCATTCAGGCTTCAGGACGGCCAGTTTCGCAGCCTGGACGGATTCTGGACATCCAAGCAGAATGAGATAGTGATCGGCGATGTGCCGGCCGGCTCGTTCGGACATGCCGCGCTGAATATGAAAGGTTCGCAAGGCAAGGCGCACTATCACCTCAGCACGCATTACCACAGGTTCGGAGAGTTGAACGGACGCTGGCATGTACGTTTCCACGCGAAGATAAAGAGCGGCGAGCCTTCGCTTTTAATTACGCCGAGCCCCAACCAATGGGGAGACAAGAAAACCGTCGAGCTTGAGAGCCGGTGGAAGCAGTTCGATGAAGTTATCACAGTCGACGGTGTGCCTGAGCCCGGCGACGACGGCGAAGTGCAGAATCTTTTCTTCAGAATCGAAGTCACTGGCGGCGATGTGCTCATCGACGATATCGAGATATGGATGGAAGGCGATAAAAATCCGACGGTTTTTCGCGACGACCTGGTAGCTGCGCTGAAGGAGTTTAACCCGGGGGCGATTCGGTATCTGCAGACCGGCGGCAGTACGATAGACAATACAATCGCACCGCCCCTGCGGTCGTATTCCTACTCGAATCGGCAGGCAGCCACGTACGGGCCTTATGAAGACCACCAGACGGATCCGTACAGCCTGCACGAGATGTATGAGCTGTGCGAGTATCTTGATGCCGAGCCCTGGTATTGCCTGCCGGGGACACTGCATAAAGATGAGCTTGCGGATTTCATCGAGTATCTCGGCGCATCGGCCGACGTTGGCTACGGTAAAATACGCGCCGGCCTGGGGCAGAAACTTCCCTGGAGCGAGGTGTTCGACAATATCCATATCGAGTTCGGCAACGAGGCGTGGAATAACGCGGCGTGGTATCAGTGCGGCGGATATAACGGGCCCGACTATTGGCGGGAACTAATCGACACGGGCAAAAGTTCGCCGTATTACAAGTCCGGCATGCTCTTTCACACTGCCGGCCAGGCCTCGTGGTCGGGCCGAAATGCGGGCATAATAAAAAACGCCCCCAACGCCGACCGTTTCTCCGTGGCGCCGTACCTGGTTTCGGAGCTGAACAACAGGGACCTTGAGATACTTGATACGGACGAAAAGCTTTTCCGCTGGGCTTTTGCAAAGCCGATCTGGCGGTCGCTCGATCCTCGCGGGGCGATGTTTCAAAATTACGATCTCGCCAAAGCCGCAGGCATCGAGCTTTCGATTTACGAAGTCAATCACCATACCACACACGGTGACGCTCCGGCGGAGCCTCGGAACAGGATAGTGACCTCCATCGCGGGCGGAATAAACGTTGCAAACGACATGCTGCTTATGATGCGCGAGCACAAGCTGCGGACACAGTGTTTGTTCTCGCTTATTCAGCACAAGTACCGCGCCCAGGGCGTCGGCGACGTTTACCTGTGGGGGACGGCCCTGAACATGCGAAAAGGGCACGAGCGTTATCGTCCCACGTTCCTGGCCTGTATGCTGGCCAACAAGGTCATCGGCGGCGACATGGTCGAAACGATTCACTCGAAGAACGAGCCTGCATTCGATGCCACCGGCTACTTCGCGTACCAGGGTGACGCCGAGACCATCAGGGATATTCCGGTCGTCTGGAGCTATGGTTTCGTAGAAGGCGTCAGGCGGGGACTGATTTTGATGAGCCTGGATGTTTCCACCGCCCGGCCGGTCGAAATAGCCTTTGCCGGCAGGCCGGTGCAAAACAAAGCGTCACTATGGCGTATGAGCGCCGAGAAGATAACCGCAAACAACGAATTCGAGGCCGGCCGGCCGCAGGTTGCGGTCGAACGGGAGACGCTGAACGACTTTGGCCCGGGTTACAAAATAATGCTGCCGCCGCACTCGATGACGGTACTCGAATGGGAAGTTCAATAGTGCGGCAGGATTGTGGTACGATAAGGCCGGATATTTTGAAGCCGGTGACTATCGATTATCCAACTGCTGGCGTACCTTTTGATAAACCTGCTCGATGGTAATGACTTTAATATCGTATTTCGGATCGAAGTTGTTGATTGTAGTGCCCCTGCCGTCCGGCTCGATTGCCATAACGCAGTGCTTTCTTCGGTAAGGTTGAAGTCTGATCGGATTCGCCCGGCCGAACATCAAAACGAGCGGTACGCCTAAAGCCGCGGCGATATGTCCCGGGCCTGTATCGTTGCTTACAACCAGCTTGGCGCGTTTGAGCAGGGCTACGAGCTCGCTGAGAGACGTTTGCCCGGCGAGGCTTGCTATCGGGACATTGGCCTTTTCCTTCACTTTTTCGACAATTCCCGCTTCCGATGCCGAGCCGGTAGCGACAATGGACAAGCCATACTGCGATGAAATCTTGCCGGCCAATTGGGCAAAACGCTCGGAGGGCCAGCATTTGTCTTGATGGGCCGAGCCTGATATGAGAACTGCGTAATCGTCTTTTATGCCGTGACTTGCCAATAATGTGCCGACCGAATCTTCGGCGCTCGGATTCTGCGGAAAAACAAACTCGACGTCGAAGTCGGAGGCTCCGGCGGCCTGAATGATCTTCAAGTAATAATCCACCATGTGGATGCTTTCGATGTCCTGGGGAACTTTATGCGTGTAGAAGATGGTGGCGAATTCCCTGGCGTCTGCCATTCCGAAGCGTTTTTTGCAGCCGGAAAGCCAGGCTAAAGATGCCGTTCTGAAAAGACCCTGAAAATCGAATATGACGTCAAATTTGCTCCGGCGAAGCTTGCGAATAAGTGACATCAGGGCGCCGAATGCGCCGGGATGGAACCACGCCTTGCCGAGGAGCTTGCGGTCGAATGTGATAATCTCGTTTAAATGAGGATGATTTTCGATAAGCTCTGCAAATTCCGGCCGAATGAGCCAGCTTATTTTCGCTTCGGGAAAACTCATTCGAAGCGCCCTCAGCGCCGGCAGAGCCAGTACGATGTCGCCCAGCGAGCTGGGTTTTGTTATCAGGATGTTCTTGAAACGCTCGGACATTAATTACTCGTTCATAGCATATCGTTTTCATTTCGTGCTTCACAAGAAGCGAATATTTGTTGGATTATTGTAAGCGATTGACTGATTTGAGGCAATCGGTATAAGAAAATTAAGAATTGAAATGCAAAAAGCATGGTTACATATTAAAATGCAGACATGATATTGGAGTCTCATGGCTGAAAAAGGGAAATATATTTACGACTGGCCCAGGCCGATGGTAACCGTCGATGCCGTGGTCTTCAGTCTGTCCGGCGACAAACCGCAGGTGCTCTTAGTCAATCGCGGCAGGGAGCCGTATAAAGGCAAGTGGGCAGTACCGGGCGGATTTGTTGAGATTGATGAAGAGCTTGAGGACGCGGTGGCAAGGGAGTTGCAAGAGGAGACAGGACTGACTGGAGTGCGGCTCGAACAGATGCGCACCTTCGGAACATGTGGCCGCGACCCGCGCGGCAGGCAGATTTCAATCGCATTCACCGGCATCGCGACCGAGGGACAGGACAAGATACGCCCCAGCGACGATGCCGCAAAAGCTAAGTGGTTCGACATAGAAAAGCTGCCCGAAGATCTGGCCTTCGATCATGATGAAATGATAAAGTGCGGCATCGAAAAATTGGGGCAGAGGTGGGGCAAGCCCCGCCCTGCCGATATTTAGAATGAGTGTTATGAATGAGAACATTGATATTTCGGTTGATTTTGCTGGGTTGAAACTGAGCAATCCGGTTTTTACGGTTTCGGGAACTTGCGGCTATGCTGATGAGCTGAGTGACTTCATGGATGTCAATTGCCTCGGAGGTTTTATTACCAAGAGTATTACGCTGGCGCCCAGAAAGGGCAACGCCGCGCCGCGGATTGTCGAGACCGATTCGGGGATGCTCAACGCGATCGGATGGGCGAATGTCGGATTGGACAAGTTCATTGAAGAGAAATTGCCTGTTATTCGGAAGATGTCCCCCGCTGTCTTTGTGAACATCGCGGGCGAAACGATTGCCGATTATGTGGCTGTAGTTGAGCGGCTGGCGGCCGAAAGTGGCATCGCCGGCTTCGAGCTGAATATTAGCTGTCCGAACGTTGAGCACGGCGGCGTAAGCTTCGGAACCGACCCGGCACAAGTGGCGGAAATTACCGCCGCGGTCAAAAAAGCCTCCGGCGACAAAATCCTGATGGTCAAGCTGGCTCCCGCCGTGACGGACATCGGCGTTATCGCAAGTGCCGCGGTCGATGCCGGTGCCGATGCTCTGAGCCTGGTCAATACCTTCACGGCGATGGTTATCGACATTGAAACCCGCAGGCCCGTCTTAGCCAACCGCACGGGTGGGCTGTCCGGCCCGGCAATAAAACCGATCGCCGTTTATCTGGTAAACAAGGTTTACAATGACGTGGCTAAAGAGCGCGGCATCCCGATTCTGGGGATGGGCGGAATCAGGACCGCTTCGGATGCCGTCGAATTTATCCTCGCCGGCGCCTCGGCGGTCGGTATCGGCACGGCGAATTTCATCGAGCCCGACTGTGCGGTTAAAATCATCGACGGCATAAAAGCATATTGTGCTCGCAATAATATAGCAAATATCAAAGAACTGACCGGCTCGCTTGAATATTCTTGAACTTCACATTCTATAGTAAGGAGAGCGTGAGAATGCGAGAGAAACATGTGCATGCAAAGATAGTCGGCCTGGCATTTCTATTCATGTTTTCCATAAATGCTAATGTAGCTATCTGCGCACATAATGCAATCGTGCTGAAAGCAGATTCGTTTAAACATTACGTTGACGCATTCAACGAAAATGACGAGGAATTATTCGTCCAGCACGTTTCCAATGAAAAGGCGTGGGAATTCCTCAAAGCCAACATCCCTCTGTTCGAGTGTCCCGACAAGGATATGGAGCGAACTTATTACTTCCGTTGGTGGACCTACCGAAAACATATCAATAATACGCCCGATGGCTTTGTGATCACCGAATTCCTGCCGGAAGTCCCCTGGGCCGGAAAGCATAACACGATTAGCTGTGCGGCGGGACATCATTTTTACGAAGGCCGCTGGCTGCACAACTCGAAGTACCTGGATGACTATGCAATATTCTGGTTCCGTAAAGGCGGCAGCCCGCGGAGTTACAGTTTCTGGGCCGCCGATGCTCTCTGGGCCAGGTATCTGGTGACCATGGATAAGAACCTTGTCACGGATTTGCTGGAAGACTTAATTGAAAATTACAGGGGATGGGAGAAACAAAGGATCGAACCGGACGGCCTTTTCCGGCAAATCGACGACCGCGATGGTATGGAAGTTTCTGTTGGCGGCAGCGGAAAACGCGCTACTATAAATTCATACATGTATGGTGACGCAGTTGCAATTGCAAAGATTGCTTTACTTGCAGGTCGGAAGAATATTGCGGAGCAGTTCAAGGAAAAGGCGCAAAAGCTTAAAACTCTTGTCCAAACCAGGCTCTGGGATGATAAGGCGAAGTTTTTCAAGACTCTGCCGCGAAAAGGCGAGCGGCTTGTCGATGTCCGCGAGCTGCATGGCTATACACCCTGGTACTTCAATCTGCCCGATGCCCTTATGGGTTATGAGGTTGCATGGAAACAGTTGATGAATTCTGAGGGCTTTTATGCTCCGTTTGGGCCGACGACGGCCGAACAGCGTCACAAGGGCTTCAAGATATCGTACGAGGACCACGAGTGCCAATGGAACGGGCCGAGCTGGCCGATGTCAACGGCGGTGACCTTGACGGGGATGGCAAACGTTCTGAACAACTATAAGCAGGACGCTGTCAGTAGAACTAACTACTTCAAAACGCTGAAAATCTATACGAAATGCCACCGTCTCAAGCGGGAAGACGGCAATATTGTCCCCTGGATAGATGAAAATCTCAATCCCTACACCGGCGACTGGATTGCGAGGACCCGGCTGAAGAGCTGGAAGGACGGAACCTGGGACGAACGTAAGGGCGGCAAAGAACGCGGCAAGGATTACAACCACTCCAGCTATTGCGATTTGATTATTTCGGGTCTTGTCGGCCTGCGGCCGCAGCCGGGCGACATCGTTGAGGTTAATCCGCTTGTTCCTGCCGGGACATGGGACTGGTTCTGCCTCGATAATGTGCTGTACCACGGCCGAATTATCACAATTCTATGGGACAAAACCGGCACCAAATACGGCAGGGGAAAAGGTCTGCACGTGTTTGCAGACGGCAAAGAAATCATACAATCCGAAACCATCATTCGTGTCACTGGCCAATTACCGCCTGCGGATAGAGACAGGCAGACGAGAGCCGGGTGGCGCAAGTATGAGAAGAATCCCGTTCTCGGCGGTAAACTCGGCACGTGTTTCGATGTGTCAGTTTTGAAAGAAGAAAATACTTACCGTATGTATTTTTCCTGGCGGCCGAAAGAGTCGATTGCTTTGGTCGAAAGCCCCGACGGGATACACTGGAACGAGCCAGGAATCGTATTGGGACCAAATCCTGAATCCGGCTGGGAGGATCGTATCAACAGGCCCGTTGTCGTCAGGCAAAAAAATGGATATCATATGTGGTACACGGGACAATCAAGCAGCCGATCGTGGATAGGCTATGCTGCCAGTGAAGACGGAGTAACGTGGAAACGTGCCGGCAATAAACCGGTCCTGTCGGCTGAGGAACCCTGGGAAAAGGTTGCTGTTATGTGTCCCCACGTCATTTGGGACGAAGAAAAAGCACTATTTCGGATGTGGTACTCGGGCGGTGAGCAGTACGAGCCGGATGCGATCGGTTATGCTGTAAGCCCCGACGGCCTGCGCTGGACCAAGCGACCGTCCAATCCGATATTCGCCGCCGAGCCGCACAATGAGTGGGAACAACACAAAGTGACAGCGTGCCAGGTGGTTCGGGACGGAGATTCGTACCTGATGTTCTATATTGGCTTTAAAGATCTTCATAAGGCTCAGATCGGCATGGCCCGTTCGCGCGACGGCATAACCGGCTGGCAGCGCTATTCGGAAAATCCGATTATTGCACCGGGCTATAACACATGGGACGGTGACGCCTGTTACAAACCTTTTGCTGTCTACGAAAAGGAACCGGAACGCTGGCTTTTATGGTATAACGGACGGCTAAAGAGTGTCGAACAGATCGGGATGGCAATTCACGAAGGAAAATATCTGGGCTTCTAATGAACGACGATTTCTTACACCTTAGACAGCGAATTTGACTTTAGGTGTGGAAAGGTCATTGTGTTTACAGAAAATAGCAAATATCAAAGAACTGACCGGCTTACTTTTTAAGAAGGGGCAATGATGGCAGGAAAGACACGTTGGCTTGATAGCTCTGTGGTTACATTTCTTTCTGTAGCTGTGTTGTCCATGCTGAGTTCAGTTGTTGCGGATGCTGCTGAGGTCACGACGATGACTTATAAGCAGGCTGTGCGGAGGATACCTGACCGCAAGGTTCCAAAGTTCTGGGTCGGTGACGTTACCGGCCTGTCGGGGCGCTTCGAAAAACTCACTGAAGGCAAGGTCAGGACAATCGCGATATCCCCCGGCGGCAGGCCCATGCATCTGGTCACTTACGGCCAAAAAGAAAAACTCGGGCACAAAGCCAACTTCAATTCCGCGATCGGGGGCGCCGAATCGGCCGCTTATATGGACAAGCCGGCGAGAAAAAAGCCCGTTATCCTTTTCATCGGTCCCGTGCACGGGGCGGAAGTCGAAGGCCTGACAGGTTTGGTTAACTTTATAAACATCATGGAGAGCGGCGAAGACCTGCGGGGAAAAAAGCAGGCGGAACTACGTGCCCTCGGTGAGCAGTGCCGGCTGCTGATTATACCGGAAGGCAATCCGGACGGCATCGCGCGATTCGAGCCGCGCAGCCTCTGCGGCATGGAGGGTATCGACCTTCGGTTCTGGGGCCAGGGTACCTGGAGCGACGATACTTTCTGCGGCTGGCCCCGGAGCAAACGCCGGCACCCGATGGCCGGTGACGACGTCGGATTCTTAGGCTGCTATTTCAACGATAAGGGAATCAATCCGATGCACGATGAATTCTTCGACCCGATGGGGCCCGAAGCGCCGGCTATCCTGAAGGTCGCCGCCGAGGAAGGGCCCGATCTGGCTGTCTCACTTCACTGCCATGAGAACAAACCTGCCGTTTTACGCCCGGCGTATGTCACCGTCGAAATCCAGCAGGATATTCGCTCTCTGGCGGAAAGGTGCTATGGAATTCTCGCAGAGCGCGGTTTACCTCATGGGGGTCTTTTCGAAGTCAAACCTGAAGGCGGCGTTAATCCCAGCCCGTTCAATCTTACAAGTGCCCTGTATCACGTCAGCGGTGCAGGTTCATTTACGTTCGAATGTCCCCACGGACTCAAAGAAGGCTGCCGGGTGAGCTTCGATCAGATTCTCGATATACAACTTTCACTTTATGAGGCGATGCTGCGACATGAAATTGAAAAGAAGAAACTTTAGACATGATTTTTTCAAGAGTTTGACCGGTATCCTGCTTGTGTTGCTGATGCTCGCAGCCGTTTCGGCTCAAGAGCAAACAGTTAAACTGGACCAGCGCCCTGCCGAGCCCGGCGAATGGGGCTACCGCCCTGCCGCCGGTACGGTCTCGCAGGTGAATCCGCCGAGCTTTAGCTGGCGGCCTCAGGCCGGCCTGACGTGGGAGATTCAGTGTTCTAATGACGCGGAATTCGAAAAGATCGGATACCGGGCGGATGACCTGGAATTCAATGTGCACTGCCCGCCGCGGACTTTTGAGCCGGGGACATATACATGGCGCTACCGCGGCAGAGATAAGAACGGCAGGCACACGAACTGGAGCCAGGCGCGGAAGTTTACTATTGCCGGTGACGCCTCAGCAATGCCGCTGCCGGCTCGCGAAGAGCTTATCGCCCGCATCCCGAAAAGCCATCCGCGATTGTTCATGCGCCCGGAGAATCTCGGCCGGCTGCGGGAGCTGGCACGGAGCAAAATGAAGCGGGAGTACGACCGGCTTGTGAGAGAATGTGAAAGACTCATGGCTCGCCCCCCTGCTACCGAGGAGCCGCAGAAATATCCGAAAGGAATGGAGCGCGGAAGCGACCCATGGCGAAGTATCTGGTGGGGCAATCGGACTTATACCATCCGGGCGTTAAACGGTGCCGCTACGCTCGCGTTCACCCGGCTGCTCGGCGGGCCGGAGAAGTACGGCATCGAGGCCAAACGAATCCTTCTCGAATGTGCCAAGTGGGACCCCAAAGGCAGCACGGGCTATCGCTACAACGACGAGGCGGGCATGCCTTACAATTACTATTTCTCCCGAACGTACACATTTGTTAACGACCTGCTGAGCGAAGATGAGAAAAATATCTGCCGGCAGGTAATGAAAATCCGCGGCGAGGAAATGTATCAGCACCTCTGCCCGCGTCACCTGTGGCGGCCGTATTCGAGTCACTGGAACAGGGCATGGCATTTTCTCGGGGAAGTGGGCATCGCTTTTCTGGGCGAGGTAGACGGCGCCGAGGACTGGGTCTGGTTTGCAACGAATGTATTTTTCAACGTATATCCGGTCTGGAGCGACGACGACGGCGGCTGGCACGAGGGCACATCCTACTGGTCCAGCTATCAGAACCGTTTCACATGGTGGGCCGATGTGATGCGCGAGGCGATGGGGATCAACGCCTTCGACAAGCCATTTTACTCGGAGGCGGGCTACTATGCGATGTACCTTATGCCGCCCGGCAAAGTAGGCGGCGGCTTCGGCGACTTAACCGCAAGAAGAACGGCAAGAAGTAACGTGCCGCTGGTCAGCACATTTGCAGCACAGGCCCAGAACGGGAATTGGCAATGGTACGTCGAGCAGCTTGGCGGGCCAGAGCCTGCCGGCGGCTATATCGGTTTTATCCGCGGCGGGCTGCCAAAGGTTCAGGCGACGCCGCCCGATGACCTTCCCGAATCCCGCATATTCGGCGGCACCGGCCAGGCCTATCTGAACACCAGCCTGATCGACGCCGGCGGCAGCGTCCAGGTCGTCTTCAAGTCCAGCCCATTCGGCACCCAATCCCACGGCTACGAGGCGAATAATTCATTTCTCCTGTGGGCCTACGGCAAACGCCTGCTGATTCGCACGGGCCGCAGGGACAGCTACGGCAGCAAACATCACACCGGCTGGATGTGGAGCACCCGCTCGGTCAATAATATCACCGTCAACGGTAAAGGCCAGGGCAAACGAACCGCCAAAGCACAGGGCGAAATCGTCGCCTTCAAAACCACGCCGGAGGTGGATGTCGTCATAGGCGAGGCGGCAGGTGCTTATGAAACGCCACTCGAACGATTCACGCGAGCCATAATTTTTATCAAACCCGAATTGGTCATCGTTTACGACCGCCTCGAATCCAGAGAACCTTCAACCTACGAATACTGGCTCCACGCCGTCAATAAAATCGATGTCAAAGGCCAGCACCAAATTCAGGTCCGAAACGATGATGTAGTATGCGACATTGATTTTCTGACGCCAACTGGTCTTTCGTTTGAGCAGACCGACCAATACGATCCGAATCCCCGACCGCGTATCAAATTGCGCGAGTGGCACCTGACGGCGACTACGCCGGAAAAGTCAAAACGAATGGAGTTCGTAACACTCTATCGCCCACACAAGGTAAGCAATAATATCGCCGGAGAAGCCACATTAAGCCCCATCCCCGGCGGCTACATCCTGAATGTAAGCGAATCCGGCAAAAAGCTAACCGCCCTGCTGCCCATGGATGACACAGCAACACTCGAAGCCGACGGCCTAAAAACCACCGGCGCCATCAAGCTCAGGCTTGAACGCAAAGACCAATCTCCACAAATAATCGAAGTTCGAGAAGGCGATTTAAATTGATCCGAAGATTAGGCAGAATCACAGTTATATGAAAATCCTGCCTCAGCCCTCTTCCATGCTGCCTCTGCGGCATTTAACGGGCTGATCGTCCATCGGCCCAATGACCGTTACGGGGCGTGACAACTCTTGATGATGAAGCCGCCCGACTTTTCTTCACGTTCCAGCTCAAGGATCCCGTGCGCCCCGGCCTCCTCCAGCATCTGGCCGAAAGACCGGAAGCCGTAATAGGATTCGCTGAAGCCGGGTTTGCGGCGCTTCAGGGTCTGCTTGATCATGGAACCCCATATCTTCTCTCCCTCCCCGCGTTCCTCAACCAGGGCCTCGTAGGTCTCGACAATCAGATCCCATGCCTCCTGTTTCTTATCTCCGGCCGGCGGCTTGACGGCTTTTGCAACCTGGTCCTTTGCCGGCTTGCGGGCTGTCTCCCTGGCGGCTTTCCTGCGGGGCGGCTGACGGCGAACGAGGTCATCGTAATAGATAAACTCGTCGCAGTTAGCGACCAGCAAGTCCGAGGCCGAATTCTTTACGCCGACACCGATTACGATTTTGTTGTTCTCACGCAGCTTGCTGACGAGCGGGGAGAAATCGGAGTCGCCGCTGATGATGACGAAGGTGTCCACGTGCTCTTTCGTGTAACAAAGGTCGAGAGCATCCACAACCATGCGAATATCGGCGGAGTTCTTGCCCGACTGGTGCACGTGCGGGATTTCGATCAACTCAAAGGACGCTTCGTGCATCGCTGATTTGAATTTTTCGTAGCGGGCCCAGTCGCAGTAAGCCTTCTTGACGACGATATTGCCCTTGAGCAGGAGCCGCTCGATTACCTTGTCAATGTCGAATTGGGCGTATTTTGCGTCGCGAACACCCAAAGCGACGTTCTCGAAGTCGCAGAAAAGAGCCATGTTCCTCGTTTCAGCCTGATATGTCATGACATGGGTCTCCAGTAAATAATTTTATGTTCTGGGTTCTTGAAAATCATCGTAACAGCGGCATCATTAGTCTCGGTCACTCGCCAAATCCAGGTTTTCTTTACTTACAGCGAAGATCATAACATGGCACGAAGGGAAAAACAATAGGAAAAAATCATATCTCGCAGAGCGGAGTCCGTGGCTCAATAGGTTCTGTTGCGAACAGCAACAGCATGGGTGGCAGCGCTCCCCTGAGCGAAGTCGAATGGGTTGGGGATGGCTTTTCCAATATAGACCATCCCCATCCCGTTAAACAAAATCGGGATTCCGTCTAAAGCCTGATCGCAAGAGAGCTGCCACACAACTGAATCTTCTGCGCATCCATCTGCAGTTTGTGTCCTTATCTTATTGCTTGATGTTTTAGGTAAGTTGGGGTATTTTTGTGGTGTCTTATATGTGTGCCGGGGCCGTTGGCCGTTTGACTTTTAAGGCAGCGGCGGGTATAAATTGGACATTTGAAAATCCAGACTAATGCCAAAAAGGAGCGAAGCAAAATGGCTAATGATATGGAACAATTGTACGACGAACGAACGAAGCGTTATATCACTGCGATGCGGAACGAGAAGCCGGACATGGTGCCGATTCGGCCATTTGTCGCCGAATTTACAGCGAAATACGCCGGCTATACGTGCCAGGACGTGGCGCACGATTACAACATGGCTTTCGAGGCGGCGGTTAAGTGCGCGAAGGATTTCGACTGGGACGCCGTTGTCGCGAACATGGTTTACGTATGGACGGGTCTTGCCCAGGCGGCGGGGCTTCGCTACTACGGCATCCCGGGAATCGGCATCCCGCACACGGTAGGTTTCAACTACATCGAGCCGCCCGAGGAAAAGGCCTTCATGAAGGCGGACGAATACGATGCCCTGATCGACGATCCGACCGGCTTTCTCTACAATACCTGGCTGCCTCGCGTCTCCACCGAAGTTAGCAAGATCGGCGAGGCTTCGACCTATCGCAACAACCTGGCGCTGGTCAAGAGCGGCATGGCAATGCTGCAATACTTCTATGCCTTCGGCCCGCAAGTCGCTCGCCTGAGATCCGAGTGCGGCACGGGTTCGGCTATCGCGGGCATCTTCAAGGCGCCTTTCGATATCATCGCCGACAAGCTGAGGGGCTACCTGGGCCTGGTCAGTGACATGGAGACTCAACCCAAGAAGGTGCTAAAGGCATGTGAGGCTCTTATGCCTCATCTGGTGCATGTGGGCCTGACCACCGCCGATCCGGGCAATCAGGTGCCCATCGGCTACTGGATGCACCGCGGCTGCGTGCCGTTCTTCAATCCGAAACAATTCGCATCGCACTACTGGCCCACGCTCAAGCCCTGCATCGAGGAGTTCTGGAAGAACGGCCACCAGACACTCTTTTACGCTGAGGGCAGGTGGAAATATCATTTCGAGACATTCCGCGAGCTGCCCGATCGCAGCATAGTATTCCATTGCGACCAGGACGATATCTTCGAAGTCCATCGCGCGCTGCACGACAAGTTTGCCATAAGCGGCGGTATCCCGAACATGATGTTGAGCTACGGCACGCCTGAGGAAGTGCGCGAGTTCTGCCTGCGGGTCATAAAAGAAGTGGCCAAAGACGGCGGCTATATAATGGATGCCGGCGCGATTATGCAGGATGACACCGACATCGAGAACATGAAGGCGATGACGCAGGTCTGCCGCGAGCAAGGCGTCTACTCCTCCGGCAGCTATCAGCCGCCGAGTGAAACGCCGCCCTGCGAGTTGCCGTCATCGGTGGACTCACGAAAGAAAGTCACGGGCATGGCGGGCCGGAAGAGTCCTGAGATCAAACCGGGCGTGTGTTTTCCGTGGGAGCAGCGAGTCAAGGACCTGCCTGAAATCACGGGCGATCCGGCTATGATACAAAAAATCTGGGAAGACATTGACGGGCTGGGCAATATGTACATCTGGCAGATGCTGCTGTCGTTCTAAGCTCCCGTATTATGGGCATTTTGGGAGGTACCTAAAAAATGACAAAAACTACCACACTGAATCGACGCCGTTTTCTCGGCTCCGGCGCGGCAACCGTGCTGACTGTGGCGACAGGCGGGATTCTCGGATCGAGCTGCCGCAGCATACAGAGCGATGCAAGGCCGGAGAAAAAAGTACTTGTCGGAGCGCACCCCTGGGTCTACGCGGCGACACAGCCGAACTACGACATCTATCCCGTGCTGGACAATATCTTCGATGACATGAGTTATGCGGGCCTGGACGGAATCGAGCTGATGCACACGGCGCTGCGCTACCCGGATGCGGTCCATCGCATCGCAGCACTCTCGAAGGAGCACAATCTGCCCGTCATTGGCACATCCTTCAGCGGGGCGATGTGGGACCGGACGCAGCATGAGGCCGTCTTTGAAGACGCTCGCCTCGTCGTGACGCGACTGGCCGAGTTGGGCGGACGGACACTCGGCACGTCCGTGGGCAAAGCGCCGCAAACCAAGACAGCCGCACAGTTGGACGCACAGGCGGAACTTCTGCGGCGAATCATGAACCTCTGCCGCGACAACGGCGTCGAAATGAATCTGCACAACCACACATACGAAGTAGAAGACGACATGCACGACCTGCGCGGGACGCTCGCACGGGTTCCGGAGGCTAAGCTGGGCCCCGATCTCAACTGGCTTGTGCGTGGCGGCGTCGATCCGGTGGATTTCATCGAATCTTACGGCCAGAGCATCGTGTTCCTGCACCTGCGGGACCAGAACGCAGACGGAACGTGGTCCGAAGCCATGGGCGAAGGAGACATGGACTATGTCGCCATCGGGCGGGCCCTGCGCGCCATTAGTTTCACTGGCGATGCCGTGATCGAGCTTGCCCATGAAGGCAACTTCAAACCCACCCGGCCATTGCGAGACAGTCTCAGGATGAGCCGGGCCTATATCAGGAAGACATTGAATTTCTGAGCTATTTGAGAGGACGCAAATGAATCGAGCAATTTCACGCCGGACTTTCTTGAAAAACGCGGCTGGCGTCGCCGGGGCAGCGGCGGCATTTCCGTATATTATCCCTTCGTCGGCGCTGGGTGGAGCGGGCGGCGTTGCCCCGAGCAACCGGATCGTCATGGGCTGTATCGGCACGGGAAACCAGGGCACCAACGACATGAAAGACTTCCTGCAGGACAGCCGGGTGCAGATTGTCGCCGTATGCGACGTTAACCGCCAGTCTAACGGCTACTGGGACAACCGCACCGGCGGACGCGAGCCTGCCAGGGGAATTGTCACGGAACATTACGCCCGCGTAAGCGCAACGGGCGCCTACAAGGGTTGCAGGGCCTACGAAGACTTTCGCGATGTGCTGGCCCGCGACGATATCGACGCCGTCCTGATCGCCCTGCCGGACCACTGGCATTCGATTGCGGTTATCGAGGCGGCAAAAGCCGGCAAGGACATCTACGGCGAAAAGCCCCTGTCACTGACCATCGCCGAGGGGCGGGCGATGAGTGACGCGGTCCATCGTTACGGGCGCGTCTTTCAGACGGGCAGCCAGCAGCGGTCGGACCATAATTTCCGCCGGGCGTGCGAGCTGGTGCGAAACGGGCGAATCGGCAGGCTCCATACCGTAAAGTGCGGCCTGCCGGGCGGGACGCCGGATATTTCAAAAAGGGGTAATCGCGATAAGCCCGAACGTGTGCCGGATGGATTTAATTATGATATGTGGCTGGGCCCGGCTCCGTACGCCCCCTACTGCCCCGCCAGATGCCATGTGAATTTTCGCTGGATACTGGATTACTCCGGCGGGCAGGTCACCGACTGGGGAGGGCATCATCCCGACATCGCCCAGTGGGGCATGGGCACGGAGAAGACCGGGCCGGTGGAAATTAAAAACGCAAAAGGCGAGTTTGCCCGGGATGGATTGTATAATACGGCAAAGAGCTTTTATTTCGAGTGCA
>Ga0307378_10003826_pt1 | contig 21839 bp, 23 predicted proteins | sample UN1MG_FD_202238 | JGI IMG/M metagenome (GOLD analysis project Ga0307378, IMG submission 202238) | Soil microbial communities from Risofladan, Vaasa, Finland - UN-1 | ecosystem: Environmental > Terrestrial > Soil > Coastal area > Acid sulfate soil | place: Finland: Risofladan, Vaasa | collected...
TTGAAGCTTCTATGGCCTAAAGCTCTTAGATTGAATCCCCATAGGCGTATACGAAGCGGCTCAGTTCAACCTGATTGTATGCGGAATTTTACTACGCTCAACTCCGCATACAATCTTAAATGTTATGCGGCCACTCAACATCCAAACCAATCCATAGGAGGGTTTTATGCTGGCTGATACTTTTTCGTTACAACACTTCAGCACAAACGGCATCAAGGTACGGGCGGCAGTCGAAGGGACTGGTCATCTCGTCATCATGGTTCATGGCTGGCCTGAACTTTGGTACTCATGGCGACATCAAATTCGCCCCGTCGCAGAAGCAGGATTCAAGGTCGTGGCTCCAGATGTTCGGGGTTATGGGGGTAGTGACCAGCCGCATCCCATCGAAGCCTATGACATGATTGAATTGACTGCCGACGTCGTGGGACTGATCGACGCACTCGGAGAGGAAAAAGCCATCCTTGTAGGTCATGACTGGGGGGCACCGATCTGCTGGAATACCGCTGTTCTTCATCCTAAACGGGTATCCGCCGTCGTGGGACTTAGCGTTCCGCATTTTCAGCGCGGCGAGGTTTCTGCGATCGAACTCTGGAAACAGTTGTATGAAGGAAAGTTCTTCTATCAACTCTACTTCCAGGAAGAAGGGGTCGCGGAAGCAGAAATGGAGGCCGATGTCCGGACGACGCTTAGAAAGATCTACTATATAGTGTCAGGTGATCCTACCGCCGAGGACAGTCAAGCTATAGCGATAAAAGGGCCGGAGGACAATTTTTTAGATGGTCTGCCTGACCCGAACCCTTTCCCTGCCTGGCTCACCGACGAAGATTTAGACTATTTTGTTGAAGCATTCACCCAGAGTGGTTTTCGGGGATCTCTTAACAGATACCGAGCACAACAACGAGACTGGGAACTCCTTCCACAGCTTTCTGAGTTGACGGTTGACCAACCCAGCTATTTCATAGCAGGTGCCCTTGATGCTGTACGCACCTTCATTCCCGGAGTTGATCTATTCGAAAACCCTGGGGTGAACTGTACGGACTTCCGAGGCGCAACCATTATTGATAGGGAGGGGCATTGGATACAGCAAGAAGCTCCCGAGCTAGTGAATCGTGCGCTTCTGGATTTTCTTGCAGACATCTCGTAGCGTGCTGAAATGGCGGAAGGTCGAGAACGCCGCATAACAAATCACTTAAGCCGATAAAAAGCGCGACGGTCTCAGCCTTGCAATTACTTGTGTCTCTGAGCTACATTAAGAGGTTGCCTTTGCTTTTTGTGGCTTAGTTCAACCGTTAGACGAAACAAGAATCAAAGGACACAGAAATGACTCAAGACCTCAATGCACAAAGTTTAATCGACCTATTGGATTATCAAGAAAAGGCTGTTGTCAGTAGAACCTTGATAGAGAAGGAAACGGGAACGGTAACCCTATTTGCATTCGATAGAGGACAAGGGCTAAGTGAACATACAACTCCATTCGATGCGATGGTCTACATTCTTGATGGAAAAGCAGAGATTACAATTTCCGGTAACCCGAACATCTTGGAACAAGGTGACATGATCATCATGCCAGCAAACGAGCCCCATGCCTTAAAGGCTGTGAAGAAATTCAAAATGATGTTGATCATGATCAGATCATAATCAACCAAAGCTCGTCTAACAAACGAATTGAGAGCGACTTTCAATTCCACGGCTTCACCGCTACATTAAAAGCGCCTCATTCGCCGCGTTAGGTTGCACCCGGACCAGATCCGGGGTGATGGTGAGGATTTTCATTTGCTGCACATCTTTGTAGATGCTGATGCGTGCCCGGTCAAACAGGAGGTGTACCGCGTCGCAAGCCGATATCGCCTTGATGTCACATTGGTGGCCAACTCTTGGATGCGAGTTCCGAATGAACGATGGATTGCACTCGAAGTTGTAGAGGACGGGCTCGACGCGGCCGATGATTGGATTGTCGAACACGTGCAACCTCACGACATCGTGGTCACCGCTGACATTCCGCTTGCGAGCCGCTGCCTGAAGGAAGGCACACGGGTAATTGGTCCAACCGGGAAGCCATTCACGGAAAACAACATCGGTCAGGCCGTCGCGACTCGGGACCTGTTGTCAGAACTTCGTGACGCAGGAGAGATAACGGGCGGACCGCCGCCGCTAAAGAAGCGTGACCGATCACGTTTTCTTCAACAGCTCGACGAAGTGATTCAATCAATCCGTCGTGAGCAACCGTTCAATTCCACGGCTTCACCGCTCCATTAAAAGCGCCTAATCCGCCGCTTTATATGAAACCAATACTCAAGAAATAGGAGGTCTGGATTGTCTAATCCATCAAAAATTGCCCCTATCTGGCTTACTGAGTGGATGGAAGTTCACGAGGTGACCCTATGGGGTGCGGCAGATCTTCGGGATTTTCCCACACCCGAGGATGAGACAGGGCAGAGGTTTCTTTTTGCGCTTTCATGGGCTATTCCAATGAATTCCCAAATTATGGTCAGTATTCAGAACGGACCTAACCAGGCATACGCTGATGAGTATGCCAGAGTGAACAATCATATCAATGAATTATCAGCAGCATTAGCAGCCGAAATCAAAGTCAGAGGTTTTCGATCCAAACCGCTGGCGGCTTCGGATCGTACCGATGCGGTTGAGATCAAGGGTGACTTTCCCCACAAAACTGCAGCGACAAAAGCAGGGTTGGGTTGGGTAGGTCGTCATTGTCAACTTATCACGCGCCAGTTCGGATCATGGATTCGATTGGGAACCGTTTTCACCGACATTGAACTTCCATGTGGGCCACCAATAGAGAGAAACTTTTGCGGTCGTTGTACGCGCTGCGTAGAAGCTTGCCCTGCAAAAGCATTGAAAGGCAAGTCATGGTATCCAGGGTTGCCGCGCGAAGAGATATTGGATGTACGGGCATGTGATCAATGGAAAAAAGAACACTACTTCCGGTATCACAAGGGGCACAACTGCGGCATTTGCTCGGCGGTCTGCCCCTATGGATTGAAAGTACTGAAAAAGAAACCAGATAATACCTAAGATTCAGAATATGCAATCTATATGCATATAACCGCTTGAGTGGACTGCAAAAGAAAGCCGCCACTCAGCTTAAATGTTATTTTACCATACAGCAGGTTTGTGGATTGTTGTACCGGGGATGGGATCAGGTAATTGAGATGAGGCCAAAACACCTTTTCTGACTCGTTTAGTGAAATCTGAGTATTTCAAGAGTTCTCTTGATGGGTGTGTTTTCCCTGGAGTGATTAGCCCTATTTTCTTTTTATGCTGTTCCTTTACGAGCTTTAGTGATTCTGATAGATCGCTATCATTGGATACAATTACGGCACAATCATAAAGGTTAAGCCAAGTGTCATTTAATAGGTGCACTGCAAGATTAACATCAGATCCTTTTTCCTCGGTCTTGATGACCTTTACAAATTTGATATCTTTTCCGAAAAGGTTTTTATTTATTGGGTACGCCAGGGGCTTAAAAACATTGTGGCTTAGAAACTTGCCGTAATAAACTGAAATTTCGGGGACATACTTTTTAAGCGCTCTTATATACGTTTTTTGTCTTATGGGTTGGTCTGGGTCAATTTTCCCCGTAACCATCGCTGTGAAATATTTGATGGAAAGGATTTGATGTGATGAGTCGAGTAAATATTCGAATAATTTTTTAAAATTCAACCATTTATATGGCGTATCTTTTACAGCTCCATAATAAAAATTGAACCCGTCAATATAAATGTAAGTTCGCATACTTGTAAGCTATAAATAAGCAGAGGCCACCGAAGTGGCCCCGCGCCCTGGGTCGAAACCTCAGGGGAAGTTTATTGTTAAGTCAATTATTAATTACAATTTACCAATATGTCAAGAAAAAATAACCATGCCATGAACTCTGTGAAGGGGTATCAAGTCTCCGTTTGACTCTTTTGATTTTTTAACAGGGATCCAGGTGTGCTTTTGACCCGTAATTTTTAAAAGAATTTGTGCCTTAAATTGTTATTCTTGCCATACAGCGGGATGCCCTCAGAAAGACTATATTATATTGAATATTGAAAGTAAGCAAATTTGCCTGTTTGTTTGTTCAATCCCGATATATCGGGATCAGGCAAAATTGCCCTATACGTAAATGTTCGCACCGCCTGCGGCGGCGCTCATGCATGTGTATTTACAAGAGTAGCATATTTCCAGGGTAGAGCAAAGCAAAGACAAAAAGGATGGCGGCGCGAATGCGGCGTTGCGCTTCACTCTCCGCATTCGCTGTAAGAATAATCTATATAAGGCTCCAATTTAATTCTTGACATATGTAACCCATATGGTTACAATTCATTTATGATTAAATCATTCAAGCACAGAGGCATCGAAGAATTCTTTTATACCGGAAAGAAAAAAGGCATAAGACCTGAACATGCAGAAAGGCTTGAGATAATTCTTGACCGGCTTAATGCTGCTAATGAAGTAAAAGATATGAATTACCCCGGTTCAAATCTCCATAAATTGACAGGAGATAAAAAAGGCCAATATGCAGTAAAGGTATCAGGTAATTGGAGAGTATTTTTTGAATTCTTTGATGGAGATGCCTATGTTGTCGATTATCATTAACGAGGTGATATTATGAATAGAATAAAACGTAAACCAACACATCCTGGGAAAATTATTCAAGAAGATTATTTAAAACCATTGTCCTTAACAATTACAGAAATAGCATCAACGCTTGGGGTCTCTAGAAAAACATTATCAAAAATCATAAATGAAAGAGGAGCTATAACCCCGGATATGTCTCTTCGTCTTGCGAGAGCCTTTGATACTACACCTGAATTGTGGATGAATTTGCAGAAAAATTATGATTTATGGCAGGCTGAGCATACATCAAAGGACTGGCAAAGAGTTAAACCGCTTTCTCCGCAACAGCTCCATACCAATATATAAAAATCAGCGAGCAACCCAATTAACCAGACCGGACTATAAAACGCCCGCCTGGTTATCGGTACGTTAAGCGCACTAAAACTTAATGAGGAGGGTGTAATAAAAAGAATTTTAGTTCATGTGGATGACTATGCGATGATGAGAGAAATTGTAGACACGACACTGAGATCAGATGGGTACTAAATTTTTTATATTGAAAGGCCAAGCCTCCGTTTGACTCTTATGATTTTTTGACAGGGCTCCAGGTGTGCTTTTGACTTGTAATTTTTATAAGAATTTGTGGCTTAAATCCGCCAGAGGCGGACGAGGGCTTTATTCCCCGCCACTCGGGCGATTATGAATATTCCGATTGATACCCCGCTGCTCTGCGGTGGGGTAGTTTATTTGTTATTCTTGCCATAAAGCGGGACGCCCTTAAGATTTCCAATTTTATCATTTTTTTTCGATCAGAAAGACTGTGCTATATTGAATATTGAAAGTAAGCAAAATTGCCTGTTTGTTTGTTCAATCCCTATATATCGGGATCAAGCAAAATTGCCTTATATGTAAATGTTGGTCTTGACAATAAAATGAAAAATTTAGGGGCATCCTAAATAAGAGAAAAAGGGCGCAAGGAAAAGGCACCCTATTAAATGCTATTGAAAAAAAGCAAAAAAGTTCCCAATTAGGGAACTTTTTTCTTGACATTTTTCTGGGAACCGATTAAATTATGCATATAATCAAACGAAAGATCCTGGTCGAATTTTTTCAACAGCCAGGATATCAGGATGCTAAAGGCCCCTTGGAGGCATGGTACTACGAAGCTAAGCATGCGCAGTGGGCATCCCCGGCAGATGTAAAAGTTCAGTATGGATCTGCCAGCATTCTGAAGGATAATCGGGTCGTTTTCAATATCGCAGGTAATAAATATCGATTGGTAGTCAGAATCAACTATGATTCGAAAACTGTGTTTGTGCGCTTTATTGGAACGCACCGAGAGTATGATAAAATTGATGCGGAGGTGATCTAAATGATTAACCGCCTGATAAAAAATAAAGAAGATTATGACATGGCGCTATCACGCATTGAACTGCTTATGGATGCCAAACCCGACACCACCGAAATGGATGAGTTGGAATTGCTGACCGCGCTTGTAGAAATGTATGAAGAACGCCACTTCCCTATTGGCCCACCTGATCCCATTGATGCGATAAAGTTTCGCATGGAACAGCTAGGATTAGGCCAAAAAGACATGGTTCCTTTCATCGGCACTAAAAGTAAGGTGTCTGAAGTCCTGAATGGTAAACGCACACTTACCCTGGCCATGATGAGATCGCTGAATAAAGGTTTGGGTATATCTGCCGAGGTGCTGTTGAAAGAGCCTGGTGCGAATTTTCCGGACGAGATGCAGGACATGGAATGGTCCAGATTTCCAGTGGTTGAAATGGCTAAACGCTGCTGGATTCCTGAGGTGGATGACATAAGTGAAAAGGCCGAAGAGTTGATACGCGGCTTTATTGCTCAGGCCGGTGCATTGGAAACTCTTCTAATGGTATTTCTTCGCCAGGGGACAAGGGGCAGATATAATCCAATGATGGACCTATATTCCCTCACCGCGTGGTGTATTCGCGTGCAGATCCTTGCCCGAAAAAACCCTTTGAAAACTAAATATATTAAGGGCTCGATCAAATTGCGCACCTTGCAGGAAGTTGCACGGTTGAGTTATTTTGACAACGGCCCCTTGCTTGCCAGAGAATACCTTGAGAAACATGGGATTCATCTGATTGTGGTTCCCCATCTCCCAAAAACTTACCTCGACGGAGCTGCCATCCTATTGCCAGATGAGACCCCGGTCATCGGCCTAACTCTTCGCTATGATAGAATTGATAATTTTTGGTTTTGCCTGCTTCATGAACTCGCCCATGTTTCAACACATCTATCGGCATCCGCCCGGCTTATCGTCGATGATTTGGACCTCCGAGGAAAAGAGGTCGAGTCGGAAGATATAATCGAGAAAGAAGCGGATGAAATGACTCGTGATGGACTTATTCCTAAAAAGGCTTGGGATAGAAAGCAGCTTGATGACAAGGCAACGACCGCAGAGGTATATACCTTGGCGTCAAAATTAAAGATCCATCCCGCAATCATTGCAGGAAGAATCCGGTACGAGCAGAATAACTATAAATTGTTGTCCAAGCATGTCGGCAACAAACAGATCCGAAAGCACTTTACCAAAAGCTATACCGCAGGGGCATTATAAAAGAGGTCTGGTAGTATCGACGAGCATCTATAAAACGTACACATCTGAGGGTGCTTAGTCACTGAAATTTAGAAAAAGGACTAAAAGATATTAAAAGCATTGAATTTGACAGGGCTCCAGGTGTGCTTTTGACTCGTAATTTTTAGAAGAATTTGTGGCTTAAATCCGCCAGAGGCGGACGAGTTGTTTGATACCCCGCTGCTCTGCGGTGGGGTAGTTTATTATTGAAAGTAAGCAAATTTGCCTTATATGTAAATGTTGGGCCCTGGTGTATCGCAAAATTCCATAAACCCCTTGCTTTAAATCACATTTGGTGGTACGGTTAAAAGTACAATAGGAGGTATATCATGGGAAAATTATTGGATATCATTCCGGTGAGTGATTTGAGGCAGGATGCTGCCAAGATTCTGAAGCAGCTCAAAGATTCAAAGGAACCCCTCATCATTACGCAGCGGGGACGGGCAGCTGCAGTAATGTTAAGTGTCGAGACATTTAAGCGATCTGAACACGACAAAGAACTCCTGCGCCTTTTAGCAAAAGGGGAGAGGGAAATAGGAATAGGTGAGGGTTATGATCTTGAAGCTGTCCTTGCTGAGGCCGATTCAATCCTAACCGTGGAGCCATCGTGAAAGTCCGCTTTACTCCTTCTGCCAGGGCCCAGTTTTTGTCTGCATTGCCCTTCATTCGGCGAGATAAACCCGCAGCGGCAATCCGTTTCCGTGATCGAACTGAAACTATCTTGCGAAGGCTCGAGGACTTTCCCGAATCCGGAAGAATCGTACCGGAGTTTCCAGACCTTCCCTATCAGGAGGTAATCATACCGCCATACCGGTTCTTTTACAGAATTAAAGGCGATGTGGTCTGGATCGTTGCGGTCTGGCATGGTGCACAGCTTCCTAAAGAACCAAGGTCTTGAATGCCCAACATTTCGCTGGAGGGAGACATGGGAAACGCTGGCGCGTTTCCCATGCTCCTCAGCTCTTCGTTAAGCACACTAAAACTTAATTAGGAGGGTGTTATAAAAAGAATTTTGGTTCATGTGGATGACTATGCGATGATGAGAGAAATTGCAGACACGATATTGTGGTCAGATTATTACTAAATTTTTCTCATCTGAACCTATCTATAGCCCTTTCTACCATAGTTCTAATCTCTTCAAGTCTTTCTTTGGATTGTGCCTCAAATCTCAGTACGAGTGCAGGCTGGGTATTAGAGGCTCTCACCAATCCCCACCCATCATCAAAGACAATCCTGACGCCATCAACATCAATTATTGTATATTGTTTGCTGAATTCATCTTTTAGCCTATTGACAAGCTCAAATTTCTTAGAATCGGGGCAGTCTACCCTAATTTCAGGTGTCGTATATGATTTAGGGACATCCGCTAAAAGCTCGTTTAATGATTTACCCGTCTTGGATAGTATCTCTAACAGCCTGCATGATGCGTAGATAGCATCATCATACCCAAAATACCTATCTGCGAAAAACATATGGCCACTCATCTCTCCTGCCAAAAGTGCCTTGCTCTCCTTCATTTTGCTCTTTATCAAAGAATGCCCTGTCTTCCACATAATGGCATTTCCGCCGTGGGCCTCGATGTCTTTATACATCCTATCCGAACATTTAACCTCAGAAATAATTGTTGCTCCAGGATGATTACCTAAAACATCTCGTGCAAACAGAAGCAACAGCATATCGCCAAATACAATATTACCTGAGCTATCTACTACTCCAATCCTGTCTCCATCTCCATCAACTCCAATCCCCACAGTAAGGGTATGCTCTCTCACCTCTTTAATCAGATCTCTCATATTATCCAGCACAGTGGGGTCTGGTTCATGATTAGGAAAGGAGCCATCCATATCACAATAAAGATCGTGAAGCTCACAGCCGAGTGATTGTAAAATCTCTACCCCTACCGGCCCTGCTGTTCCATTTCCAGCATCAAAACCGACTTTGATTCCTGGATTGACGTCAACATCCCCTGTAATCCTCTCTATATATGGCTTAATGACTTCATGTGACGAATATGTTCCCTTTCCCCTTAAAAAATCCGCCTTTTCGATAATCCCTCGCAATTTCTGAATTTCTTTCCCATAGATCGTATCAAAACCGCTGCATACCTTAAAGCCGTTGTAATCAGGTGGATTATGACTTGCAGTAATCATAATCCCTCCATCAGCCTTTAGGTGCCGTAGAGCAAAATAAAGAATTGGGGTAGGGCAAATGCCTATATCTACAACATTACAGCCACTGTTTATAAGGCCCTCGGTCACCTCATCTCTTATCTGAGGTGAACTCAACCGACAGTCCCTTCCTAAAACAATCCTTCTTTCCCCTAACCGGTTAAAATAGGTGCCAAAACCCCTTCCCAAAATAACAAATTCATCCTCTCTGATATCTTCACCAATTACACCCCGTATGTCATATTCTCTATAAATTTCTGGGTTCATATGTCTTCCTCCCTACAAAATCTCATCCCTCCCCTTTGATTTCAGCATCTCAACAAGCTTTTTCACATCCTGAGAACGCTCTTTTTTGCAGACCAACAGGGCATCCTCATCTTCTACAATGACCAGATCCTTTACACCCAGAAGTGCAACCGGTTTTTTCGGGCTATACACAATACATTGAGAAGAATCAAGGCTAATCAAATCCCCTATGAAGGAGTTTTTATTGCTATCCTTAGGCCAATATTGAGCTGCGGATGGCCACGATCCCACATCATTCCAACCAAAATTCCCCTTTATCATTAACACATGTTTTGATTTTTCTATAACGCCATAGTCAATAGAGATAGCTTCCATTTCCTTATAAACGCTGTTGATCACACCTGATTCTTCGTCCGTACCAAGGAATGCCCTTATTTTCACAAGCCCTTGATAATTATGGGGGAGGTATTCCTCGATTTCTTTGAGCATGGTCGAGGTTCTCGCAATAACGATACCGCTATTCCAAAAAAAGGTGCCCTGCTTGATAAAACGCCTGGCCGTGTGTATGTCAGGTTTCTCATGAAAGGATTTAACAGAATATATACCATTCTTTGTATCTCTTACCTCATCTGCCTCTATATACCCATACCCAGTTTCCGGTCCCCGTGGAGGAATCCCTATGGTAACAATAAAATCCCCTTGAGAGGCCTGATAGGCACCTGCCATTATTGTCTGATGAAACTTTTTTTTATCCTCAATATAGTGATCTGCAGGCAGAACGACCATAACAGCATCCTTAGTATCTCTTTCTATGAAAAGGGCAGAAATACCTATTGCAGGGGCAGTATTTTTTCCAAATGGTTCAATTATGATATTTTCTTCCGGTATCTGGGAAACTGTGTTTTTCACAGAATCTGCCTGGAATAAGGTGGTTACTATCTTGATCCTGCTGACAGGTACAATGGGTGTAATGAGTTCAATTGTTTTTTTGAGAAGAATCTCATCTCCGGTTATATTAAGGAGTTGCTTCGGCCTGGTTTTTCTGCTCCTTGGCCAGAACCTGGTTCCACTTCCCCCGGCCATTATAACCGCATACATGCAATCATTTATTCCTGATTTTATCATCGAAAGTTAATTGCTCCAAATCTAGCGAAGCTTTGCCTCAAACCGACCAGTTGTTGAAATTAATACGCCTTAGGCGTATTAATATACCGCTGCTTGGGGCGAGGTGATAATGATTTCGTATGACGTTTTATGGTTGCGCTGCTGGTTTCGTATGACGTTAACCGTTTACCGTTTCGAGTTGCGCAACCTATACCTTTTTACGCAACCTGCTCATCATTTTTGCATTGAACATCTTAAAAAACTTGACTCATTTGTTAAGAAGTTGCCTTATGAAGATGTCTATAGTGCCCTCATCCATTCCGGTCTGAGGCTAACCTTTCCCTTAAGGGCCATATCTATTAAATGAAGGGCCTGCTCTTTCCCTTCCGGATACCTGATCTTCAGCGGCAAATAGTTTGATGCATGATTTGAAAAGAAAAGACCTCTCGATAGGTGAGTGGAAGCTATCATTTCTCTTAGCTCCATAAGCAACCCGGAATTATCAGGAAGTTCAAACCTACCAGCTGAAAGATCATTCGCGAGAGATGTCCCTGGCATTATCATTAATGTCAGGGCACCAACATAGTCGGGATCAATTGCGCTAAGGAGTTTTCCTGTTGCCTTTGCATGGATGAGTGACCTTTCTTTGCCGGCAATCCCTAAAAGAACGGTAACAGAAAGTTTAATACCTGCTTGTTTAACCTTTTTGCCCATATCTAAAATTCTTTGTGCATGAGCCCCCTTCCTGATAGCCTCCAGTGTCTGATCATCGCCTGTCTCTATACCCATATAGATAATTCCCAGGCCCATTTCTCTCAAACGAATTAATTCTTCCTGACTCTTCATCTTTATGCCTTTGGTGTTCGCATAAACGCCAACCCTTGTAACCCATGGAAGATGCTCCTTTATTGTATCAAAAATCCACGTCAAACGGCGATACGGAATGATCAAGGCATCACCATCCATGATAAAAAGTCTTTTTGTATCCCGCATATACCGTGACGCAAAAAGGATATCGCTCAAGATAATATCATTATCCTTGATTCGAAATTGTTTATCCTTGTATGAGCCGCAAAAGGTACACTTGTTATGGGAACAACCAACGGTAGCCTGAAGCAGAATGCTATTTGCCTCACTTGGAGGTCGGATACACATCCCCTCGTAGTGCATGCCGGCATCTTCATCTATCCATTTCATAATATATCCTAATCAATCTTTACGTCACACCTCAGACACCGACCGCACTCCCTCTCAACGGTCTTTATATCAAAGCCAGTTTCCACTTCTCTAAAATCCTTTATTCTTTCTTGAGGTGAAATTTTAGGAGCCCTCGCCATCTTTTGCTTCACAATCTCCTCAGGCGCTTTCATAGTTAAAAATATCTTATCATGTTTTTCTTCATATGGTCAATCTCCTCTCCTTTCAGAGAATTCCCTATCGATCGAAATGGCCGCACGCTTTCCTGCTGCCAAGGCATCTACTGCCATTGCAGGCCCAGTCACTGCATCACCGCCTGCATAGACACTCCCCAGATTTGTCGCCAGCGTACATCGATCTACGGCAATCCACCCTTTCCTTACCGCCAAGTCTTTTGTGAAACTGGTTTCCGAGACTTGGCCGATAGCAGCGAATATAGTATCGTACTGCTCCTCTACAACTTCACCAGGGATGGGGAGTCGGCAATCACCGTTTTTCTCACAGGTAATACAGTTATGGTGCCCTGAGGCGAGAAGCAATTCTAAATTTAGTTTCCTGGATTTTATAACCCTCTCTGATTCTGTTTCCGCTATCATATTTGGAGAAACAGGGGTAGCACAGGAAGGAAGAAGATTTCGAGCACCTTTTACTTCAACCACACATATCCTGCAGGCCCCAGTAGGATTTGATCCTTTAATGTAACAGAGAGTCGGAATATCAATGCCGTTTCTCTTAGCAACCTGAAAAATGGTCTCTCCAGGCTTAAAGGAAAATTCATCTCCATTGATTATAATTTTATCTTTCCTGTCCACGGTTCTCCTCTTTCTTAATATTGTTCTCTAATGCTCTTCCCTGTAAATAGGTTTTATATTTAGGGTTTGAAATAATGTCAAGGGTTTCCACTTTTCAAGGGAACACTGCATGGCAATAAGGCGAATTTCCTCATGTGCATAAAAAATTATGTTTAAAGACAATCATCTATATGATATACATAACAAATATAAGGATAGGTAGCTTGTTTAATTACTATATTTAAAGGGAGATAATTATGGCCCAAATTGATGCCTTTTTTAAGCTCATGCATGATCAAAAAGCCTCAGACCTTCATCTGGCAGCCGGTCAACAACCTGTTTTGAGAATCAGGGGGGATCTGGAAAGGGTAAAATACAAGGAATTGGATGACGATAACCTCAAGATCATGCTCTACGAAATAGCCCCTGAGCACAAAATCAAGGTATTTGAAGAGACAGGAGATGTTGACTTTGCCTATGAGATACCGGGATTAGCTCGTTACAGGGCAAATTTCTTTAGACAGAAAAATGGTGTGGGTGCAGTGTTTAGAGAGATACCTGATAAAATTCTTACCTGCGAAGATCTCGGCCTTCCACCAGTTATCCGACAGCTGGCTACACTGCCAAGAGGGCTCGTCCTGGTAACAGGCCCAACCGGGTGTGGAAAGTCAACTACGCTTGCAGCCATAATCAATGAAGCCAACAAGACAAGAAAGGATCATATCATCACCGTTGAGGATCCAATTGAGTTCGTTCATGTAAGCCAAAAGGCCGTAATAAATCACAGAGAGGTCGGAATGCATACAAGATCATTTTCCGCTGCATTACGGGGAGCGCTTCGGGAGGATCCGGATATTATACTGGTTGGCGAGATGAGAGACCTGGAGACAATCGAGCTTGCAATCGAGGCCTCCTCAACAGGCCACCTTGTATTTAGCACCCTCCATACATCCTCTGCTGCTAAGACAGTGGACAGGGTGATAGATGTGTTTCCTAACGAACAACAGGAGCAGATAAGAAGTACCTTATCAGATGGACTTAGGGCTGTAGTATGCCAGAGTCTGTTTCGAAGGATTGATGCAGCAGGTATAGATTCGCTGGGCCGCGTTGCAGCACTCGAGATTATGATTGCCACCCCAGCAGTGAGAAACCTGATACGGGAGAGAAAAACATTTCAGATCCCATCCGCTATCCAGACAGGAAAGAAACACGGAATGCAATCATTAGATGATTCTATAATGGAACATTTAAGCAAAAAGAGGATTAGAGCAGAAGAGGCATATGCAAAATGTAACGACAAGACTAAATTTCTTCCATTTCTCAAAAAACCTCCTGAAGATTTTACAGAGGTCTAAACATAAAGGAGCATAAAAATGAGAAAACAACAGATAGATCATATCCTGGGGGCTATGCTGGAGTCATATGAAAATGTCTCCGATCTGAATATCACAGTAGACAAACCATTTCAGGTAGAATCATCTGGAGAATTGAAGCCCGTTTCGCTTAAGCCTCCTGTTGGCCGATTAACTCCCTTTCAGGCAGAGACATTTGCCCTTAACCTGATTAATAATGACAGGAGACTCACCAAAACCCTTCTCACAGAAGGCTCCTGTGACTTATCATATCAGTTGGCTGGAAAGGCACGTTTCAGGGTAAATGTATTTTCTCAAAAAGGATACTATTCTGTGGTGATGAGACAATTAGCAACCAGGGTGCCAACTATTGAAGAAATGAAACTTCCTCATGCCTTCTACAAAATGACAGAGGTATTAAATGGCATAATCCTTGTTACCGGAGCTACAGGAAGTGGAAAGACGACATCTCTCGCTGCCTTCCTAAACGAGATAAACGAAAAAAGGTCAGCCCATGTTGTTACCTTAGAGGATCCAGTTGAATATATCCATTCTCAGAAAACTGCCACATTTAACCAGAGAGAGATGGGTACCGACTTTGATGAATTCGCCTCCGGACTAAGAGCTGCCCTGCGTCAGGCACCAAAGATCATCCTGGTAGGTGAGATGAGGGACAGGGAGACAGTAGAGATAGCCCTGTCTGCCGCCGAGACCGGGCATCTTGTCTTGAGCACCCTTCATACAGTGGATGCAGGGCAAACAATAAACAGGATTATCGGTATGTTTGACATAGATGAGGAAAAACAGATAAGAATTCGGCTGGTCGACACCATCAGATGGATAGTATGCCAAAGACTGATGCCTAAAATCCAAGGTGACCGTGTGGCCGCCTTTGAGATATTAGGTACAAACATGAGAGTAAAAGACCTTATCCTCCATGGCGAAACTGAGGAAAATACATTTTATGATATTATGGAAAATAGCCAGGCCTTTGGCATGATGACATTTGATCAATGTATTGGAGAACATTATAAAAATGGCCTTATTACTGAAGAAACAGCTCTCGGCTATGCATCACATAAAGCAGTCGTGGGAAGGGAAATCGATTCCATCAAGGCAGCCAAGGGAGAAAGGACAACAGCTATAGAGGGACTTGAGGTAGATAAGGAATACGGAAAAACAATGTAATGATCTACGCCTGGTCTCATTATGCAGTACCTACCTAAAACAGGAGAGTGAGTTATGGATGTGACATGCGATGCATGTGGGGCAGCATTCAAGATACCGGATGAAAAGTTGCCACCCAATCAAGTGGTAAGTATTACCTGCCCAAAGTGTAAGGGTAAAATAAAGGTAGATACAAAGAAGCCGGATAAGGATATAGTTTCAGGGGAAACAGATGAATTTGAGCAAGACAGCAGCCCTCTTGAGCTCTTTGAGGAAGGAACCAGATTGGCTCTCGTGTTGAATGGAGATGATGGGCAGATAAACGATATTAGTTCTGTTTTGGAGAAATTATCATATAAACCTATTGTAGCCCCATCAATACAAGATGCAATGGGTAAACTCCGCCTTCATCACTTTGACCTGATTATCCTTTCTGATGGTTTTGGTGGACAGAACCTTGAAGGCAGCCCGGTAACTCATTATCTGAATCATCTTTCTATGAGTGTGAGGAGAAAGATCTTTCTGGCTCTGGTAAGCGACAAATTCAAGACCATGGATAATATGATGGCCCTTACGTTAAGCGCTAATCTTGTAATAAACCCTGCTGATCTTTCCAAGTTACGCCTAATACTCAACAAGGCCATACCAGATCATGAAAAGTTTTATAAGATATTTATGGATACCCTCAAAGAGGCAGGGAAAGAATAAAAAGAGGTGTAGCTGATCACAGATTTAAGATTCTCTTGTATGTCTTTTTTCTGCTTAGGGCAGTATCGAGTAATCAGCAACCACAGAGAAATGTCAAATGACTAAATCCAAATGACAAATTTTTCTCATTCGAAATTTAGTCTTAGACATTTGATATTGAATTGAGCTTTGGAATTTGATATTAATGTGTGTGTTGTAATCTCTGTGATAGAAAAAAGGCCCATCATAATCGCTTACAAAAAAATACTAAGCGTTCCTATATGAAACCCTGTTTACAATGCTGTAGACGATAGGGATTATAAATAAGGTAAGAAAGGTAGAAAACAGCAACCCTGAAGCTACCGCTACAGCCATGGGTGATCTCAGTTCCGCTCCTTCCGTATGACTTAAGGCCATTGGAAGCATTCCAAGTATGGTGGTAATGGCAGTGACCAGAATGGGGCGAATCCTCACTGATGCCCCTTCTACAATAGCTGCTCCAAATTCAATCCCGCTCTTTTTTAATCTATTGATATAGTCTATCATAACAATAGCATTATTCACCACTATGCCTGTGAGTATCAAAACCCCCATGAGAGCTGGCACAGAAAGGGTCTTTTCAAAACCATAGAGGCCAAAGACCACACCTATAAATGCCAAGGGAACAGTAAACATGATGACAAAGGGTGTCACAAGTGATTCAAATTGGGCTGCCATAATCATGTAAACCAGCAAAATAGCGATAAGTAACGACCACGCAAGTGAAGAGAAGGCCTCCTGCATATCCTGATAGCGCCCTCCAAATTTCACAAAATATCCCTCGGGAAGCCTTATTGTGGCTACCTTTTCCTTGATGTCTTTTACAATGCTGCTCAAGTCTCTTTCAAAGTAATTTCCCTTTACCGTAACCTTTCTCTCTTGATCCTCCCTGGTTATCTCAACCGGTCCCTTTCCATACCCGATCTCTGCCACCTGATAAAGGGGTATCTGAGGGCCTAAGGGAGAGGAGATATTAATATTGCGTATGTCGCTCACAGAGTTTCGGTCAAGATCCTGAAGCCTTACCCTGAGATCATATTCGTCACCTGCTATTCGATATCTACCGGCCACTATTCCAAGAAATGCCTCTTTTACCGTCCTGCCAATCGTCCCAACCGTGAGCCCTAACCGTGCTGCCTTTTCTCTGTCTACCTTTATCTGGATTTCTGGCTTGACAGACTTAAGGCTCAGCTCAATATCTCTGAACCCAGGGATATCCCTGCAGTTTTCTGCAATGGATGTGCTGATTTCCTTAAGGATTGAAAGATCCTTACCAAAGACCTTAATCTCTATAGGTGACTCTCCTCCACCGCCCATCATAATTTCACCGATATCTATAAAATTGAATTCGGCATCCTGTACCTTTGGAAGTCTCCCGCGTATTGCATCTGTTATTTCATCTGATGATCGAACCCTTTCCTCCTTATCAACAAGCTTAACCATTATCTCGGCCTCACTCACATCTGCTGCCCCCAAACCCCAGGCAAGATCCATCTTGGTCACCTCAGAAAGACCAATAAATGGCGTGATATACAGGGTCTCAGGTTGGTCAAGCACTACATCTTCAATCTGCTTGATTACCCTGTTGGTTTCCTCCAGGTTGGTGCCTACCGGCATCTTTGCCATCATGGATAATATTGGCATATCCTGTTTTGGCATAAATTCCATACCTAAACGTGGGACCATAGAGATTGTTCCGACAATGAGGAGAGCCGTGGCACCGAGGACTGTCTTCCTGTGCCTGAGGGCAAAAACAAGGGATCTCCTGTACATATTCCTGATAGGCTCAAACCTGCTCTTCACAGGTTCTCTTCCTTTGTTATCTTTTCTTTTTCCTCTCAAGATGCTGGAGGCAACCATGGGCACTATGGTAAGGGACACAAATAAAGATGCCAGCAGCGCCAGGCATACGGTTACCGCTAATGGGCGTGAGAGCTTTCCTGCTATCCCTGATGTCAACACCATGGGTAAAAACACAGCCATAGTTGTCAAGGTTGATGCCGTTATGGCCATTCCAACCTCTGTTGCCCCAGCCTTTGCAGCCTCATTTTTGCTCTCGCCTAATTCATCTAAGTGCCGAAAGGTATTCTCTATGACCACCACCGCATTATCAACCAGCATACCAATCCCAAGGGCGAGACCACCGAGTGTCATAATATTAAAGGTATAATCCAAGGCATAAATACCCATAAAGGTGGTAACCACAGAGAGCGGTATAGCCAGGGATATAATCAAGGTCGGCCTCCAATTACCAAGGAAAATAAGGATAACCATAATGGCCAGGATAGCCCCCTCAATTGCATTGAAATTTGTTCTCTTCACCACCTTCTTGATAATCCTGGAATGATCTATTACCGCATGAAATTTTACCCCTTCTGGAATCTCTTCCCTCATCTCTTCGATGGCATTCTTTACTCTGTCGATAACCTTCACGGTATTTGCACCTGACTGTTTAAGGACCATCATTACTAAAGAATCTTTCTTATTGGTCCTGGAATAATTTCTGATCTCTTTATGTGTATCCTTGACAGTTGCGATATCTTTAATATATATGGGCGTGCCACCTTTGATAGCAACAATAGTATTAGCGATGGGCGCAAGGGACTTATACTCACCCAGGGTTCTTACCAGATACTCGGTATAGCCCTTGCTCACATGACCTGCTGAGATATTCAGATTCTCTCTTTTTAGTGTCTCTATAACCTGGCTGATAGAAAGATTATAGGCGCTCAATCTATCCCTATCAACAAAGACATTTATCTCTCGTTCCAGCCCTCCTGAGATCCAACAGCTTGCTACCCCATCCAACCTCTCAATCCTGGTTTTAATATTATCTTTCACATATTGCCTGAGTTTGATCGTATCATCCATTCCGGTGATACCGTAAAAAAGGATAGGCATGTCAGACATGTTAAATTTAACCACCATGGGGCTGTCTGCATCCTCAGGAATGATGTCCGCTAACCAGGAGATCTTGTCCCGAACATCCTGGGCTGCAAAGTCAAGCAAGGTGCCCCATTCAAACTCCACCATCACCACAGATACGCCTTCCTTCGATATTGACCTGACAGTGCTCACCCGCTTTACTGTGCTTATCGCCTCTTCTATGGGCCTGGTGACCAGGTTTTCAATATCTTCGCTCGCTACGCCTTCATAGGTGGTAATAACAGATACAAAGGGGTATTCCAGGTCAGGCATCATATCGATACCAATCCTGGTAAAAGAAATGATGCCAAACAGGCACACAATCAGCGTCAACATAAGAACAGTAATCTTTCGGTTCACAGAAAATGCTGGAATATTCATCTATTCCCTCTCTACCCGTACCGTTGTTTTATCCGCCATTCCATAGTGCCCTTCAACAACAACCTCCTCTCCCTCTTTTACGCCATCGATCACCTCAATCTCTCGTTCATTGGTAATACCTGCGGTAACTGCCCGCAACTTCACGGTAGTGCCTTCAATCACAAAGACAACGGTAGTGCCTTCCCTTTTCATTACCGATTTGAATGGCACAATAAGGGCGCCTTTATGTATCGTAGGGTAAATCTTTACCCTGGCAAACATTCCGGGCTTTAATCTATGATTCTTATTAGGGATTTCAACCTTTACCGTAAATGCCCTGCTCACAGGGTCTACCATAGGGTTTATCGTCGAAACCGTACCTTTAAAAATAATACCCGGGTAGGTATCGACTGTAACGTCTACAGGGTTGCCAATGTGTATGCGAGCTATATGGATCTCGGGCAGGCCAATCTCTGTCTTTACCTTGTCTATATTCATCATTAAAAAAAGAGGGCTTGGGGGCATCGTGGAGACAAACTCCCCTTGATTAATGAATCGTTCCACTATCAGGCCGGCAAATGGGGCAATAATTACCGTATCACTGAGGTTTTGTTCTGCCATTGCCAGGTTTTCCCTGCTGCTTAAAATCTGGGCCCTGATTACTTCCATCCCGGTCACAGCCATTGAATAGGCTGTGTCAATATCGTCGTATTTCTGTTGAGAAATCACATTTTTCTTTAATAGGTTGGCCAGCCGTTCCTTTTCTTTTTTTAGATTTTCTCCCTTCACTTCTGCCTCTTTTAGCTGCGCCTCGGCTACCCTGACCGCTGCCTGACCCTGCCGTACAGCAATCAGCAAATTTTTTTGATCCAGCTGGACTAAGGGCTGGCCCTTTTGTACCGTATCCCCTTCATCCACATACACTATTTCTATGGTTCCGGAGATTTTCGGGCCAATCTTTGATTCATATTCAGGAAATATCGTGCCGATAGCGACAAGAGGAACAGAGATATCGCCTCGCTTTACCGTAATAACCTTTACTGTTGGTGGCTCGACTACTTTAATGCCAGTAGGGGTAATCTTCTCTTCAGAATCGGAATTCTGACATCCACACATCAAAAGAGCTAACCCAATCACTACCCGAATAAAAATAGAACGCTTAGAGACCATATCTCGCTCCATAGCTGGAAGAAATTATTAATAACCTTAGCCTGTTATGGTAAGTATTTGTTATGCTCTCTGTCAAGATATTTAGAGATTCCCCGATCTTTGAAGATATATGATTTACTATAAAGGCGTGGATTAAATAAAATGGTAGATTTTTAAATTCCAGACTGGAAAAAAAGATTAATTATCTTTGCCCGATAGGGCTGATGGTTTTCGTGTGTCTCGAAAGCTTGCCTATTTCCTTTTCTCCCATATCTTTTGGGTGACATTTTTCGTGAAATAGGATTTACAGATTTACTCAGTTAATATGCATGTTCAGTGCGAATTGAATAGTGCCTCTTCAGCATCACATCACGAACCTGATCCAGTAACTTCATATCACACACTCACTTTCAGTATTTTACAATTTTAATGCTACATTTACGTTACTACTCTCATTCAAAGTTCACAGTTGCACGATTCAAGCCTGCCCTGGTACGACGTAACGTGCTCTTTAAAACGGTTCTTCTGGACACTACGCCCAGGGATTCTATGAAAAGAACTGCTAAACCAGGCCTGCCCGCCGGATGGCAGGCGGGTCTGGGCCAGGGGTTAGAAAGCGATGAATACATCCTAGTGGGAAATAAAGCAAAAACCGTGAACCCCTGGCCCAGACCTGACTGGTCAGGCTATTGTTCATCATAAATAGTTACTCAGATACTACAGTGGCAACAGATTATAGTAAATAAGTCGCGCCAGGGCGGGCTTGAACCATGAACCTGACAACCTCAGTAGTTATAAATTTATTACATAATTTCAATATAAATTTCAATTTGCCGTATTATAAGGCTGCAAATAGGCAGTATAATCCTTATGTTAAGCCCCATTTGAAGAGTGCCTGACATTAAAGAAAGGGGGTAGATAAGCCATGGTGAAAACAATCTTTTTATTAATTATACTTGCTGCCACATCACCGTTTATATCCACTGCTTATTCTCAAACCGAGAAGAAGACCGTAACACTTCCAAGCGGTGAAGTAGTTTGTGACCTTAATGGTGAATGGAACGCACTATATGAACATTACGGACCCATGGAATGGGTTGGAAATATTAAGGGTATGATAATGATAGTACAGCAAGGTAATACCTTCGTTGGAAAAACAACAATGGACAGTGCATGGTCGCCGAAAGGCACGGAAAAGATACGAGCTGAATTAGATAAGGATGGGATTAAGAATGCTCGGTATTCTCGACCTGATATCGGCTGGACGGATGCCAAAGGTGAAATGAGCAAGAATTGCGATAAGGTAGTATTTGACGATGGTAATGGCGTAAAAGTAATACTCGAAAGAAAATAATTGGTACTACACTGCTTCGCAGTCAGACCAGTTTATTGAATTCAAACGAGAAGTATGGTTGCTTAACATACGCCTGGACACAGACGGGCAATAAAACGCGCCCGCTGGTCAGGCGCG
>Ga0307378_10003827_pt1 | contig 21839 bp, 20 predicted proteins | sample UN1MG_FD_202238 | JGI IMG/M metagenome (GOLD analysis project Ga0307378, IMG submission 202238) | Soil microbial communities from Risofladan, Vaasa, Finland - UN-1 | ecosystem: Environmental > Terrestrial > Soil > Coastal area > Acid sulfate soil | place: Finland: Risofladan, Vaasa | collected...
AGAGGATGAGGGGTTTAGAATAACCACAGCCGAAAATGGAAAGATAGCGCTGGAGCAGTTGGACAAACAACCATTTGATTTGGTGCTGACTGACTTAAAAATGCCTCAAATGGATGGTATCGAATTTCTGGAATGCATCGAGCAGAATCATCCGGAAGTAAAGGTCATTGTGATTACAGCTTATGGCGGAAAAAACAATTACGACCAGGCCAAGTATTTGGGAGCATTTGAATTCCTGAGCAAGTCTATCAGGATAGAGGAATTAAAAAAAATCGTTAAAGGAATTATCAGCCGGGAAAATGAAATCTAAGATCAGAGTGTGCGCCAGGGTTGGGAGGCTTGACACTTAAGGGGTTTTAAGGAAGTTGTTTATGCATGGCGGAGAAGTTGATTACTTGAGTTACCCCATTATCGTTGTAAACCCCGATAAGGATACATCATCATGGTTGGCAGAACTCAAAAAAGATTTTGGTTTTCATATCGTTCGCGAAATTCAGGATTACGCGCAGGTTCTGGCTGAGCAAAAAGATGCGGTCGCTATTGTATTTGATCAGATTAACTGGGATGAGCAATTTTTGACCCTTATGAAAGGGCAATCACTCCAGGTAAAGACCTTTGCGCTTTTATCTCCTGACCAATCCGATTCCTTCAAAGATCTCATCCCCTGTAACGTATCGTGTCAGCCACTTTTCAAACCCTGTCAGCCGGAAATTCTTCGCTTGGAATTTGCCCATTCCATCGAGCGATATAGATGGAACAAGGAGCAGGAGCTATTATTTGCAGTGCAAAGGCAGGAAAACTGGTTTTCCCTTATTGGTCAACTGACTCGCGAGTGGGCTCATGAGATTCTGAACAATGCAGCTATCATCAGTTTAAATGCGGAAATATCCATAACCAAGGTTCGAAAGCAGGCGACAAAGCCTTCCTATCCAGCGGAGACAATGGAAAAAATCATTGAGCAGTGTCTCAAAATTTCCAAAATTCTGGATGGTGTTCGAGAGTTTACAAACATCGGTCAGAACAAGCTCTCTCCTGCATCCTTGATGGAGATTATCGACCAGGCCATATTTCTGACAAAATCAGAGGTTCCCAGTGTCTCGGTACGCATTGAAAAAAGGGCAGACACTGATCTGTCTTTATCCATCGGGGAGAGCACGCGGTTGCGTTCGGCTTTGGTGAACGTTCTGCGATATTACGGCACTATTAAGGATGGATCATCCTCAATAGTGATCCTGATTGAGGATAACCAGGGATTTCACCTCAAGATCCGGATCGAAGATGCTGAAGCTATCACCTTCGATTCCCGTTATATAGACGGGCCTATCCATGACGTGCTGAGTGCTGAACCGAACATGTTGGGTTTTATTGTTGGAATCCGACTCTTGAAATCTCTTGGAGGTGATATCTCCATTGAGGGCGGAAATTCTGAGATCACCCTGGCTATCAGTCTGCCCTCTGATTTCAAACAACGTCCATTGTACCATGAATAAAAGAACCTGGAATAGAGGTCCTTTTATTTAAAACCTAACAATCCAAGCGACTATCCGTTTCACAGTTTGCATCCATTCATAATCCATAGGATGGCAACATTTATAGGGTGGCCAAAGGTTGTCGGTTATGAACTGTTAATGTTGTGAGAGGAACAATGTATAAGTTTTTGATTGTTGACGATGAGCCAGCGATTCGAGAAGTTCTCAAGCTTTTTCTGGAACATAAGGGATTTGAGGTTTTCCTGGCCAATGATGCACATGAAGCTTTGTCCATTTTTCGGGACAAAGCTCCTGATGTTGTATTTTTGGATCTTTTACTCCCCGGCGGGAAATCAGGGAAGGATATTCTTCAGGAAATCCGCAAATCGACACCTTGGACTGTGGTGATTATTATCACCGGATTCTCGGTAGAGGATACCCTGGACACTATGGGCCATTTAAGTATCCAGCATATCCTCAGAAAGCCATTTCGATTGCAGTACGTCGAAAAGAAGATTCTTCCTCAAATCGAAAAAATGCTGGCCGGGCGACAGTGCCTACCTGAGTTCCCTCATCCTGGCCCGGATCTTGAGCTTTAATTGGAGATAATCTTCCCAGGAAAGCTCAGGCCCCTGACAGGGAAGAATCGAATTATTATGTAAAAGAGGATCTGAAGAAAGATCGAAGGGAGAATTGTCCAGGCAGTACGGCCACAAAGTAGTCCCTGGAATCGGTGAAAATTCAGTCAAAATCGGATAGGCCCCGCATTTAAAAACAAAATCGACGGACTCCTCTACCTCACGGATATTTTGTCCTGGCAAACCCGTTAATAGATAAACCCCAATCTGAGCCAGAGAAAACCCTGCCTTGCGCAAATTGAGAACAGCCTGCTGAAACTGCTCATTCGTTACCTTTCCGCCGGTGAGCTTTTGGCGAAGGGGATTAGAGGTCTCAAAACCCAGTCGAAGGGTCCGAAATCCCGTACGGTAAAATAATCCTGCCAGCTCTGGAGTGATTTCCCTCGCATGGAGAGCATTGGGAGTATGAAAGTAAACCGGTATCCTTTTGGCCTCCACTGCCCGCAAAATGGGAATAAGATAATCTGCTGCCTCGTGGCATAAGGCATCATCGTAAAAAACAACATGGCGGGTCCCATACCGTAGCAGTGAATCTTCAATTTCCCGGACAACACTGGCCGTAGATCTGCGACAAAACTTCGGGTATAAAAGACCCGATGCACAATATACACAGCGGAAAGGGCACCCCCTGGAGGTTTGCATCAGGACAAAATCCACTTTCCGTTGCAAATCGAAAGCAGGATAGGGCAAACCGTCGAGGCTGTCCGGATCAGGACTATAGCGGATTGTCTGGCCGGTAAGGCCTTGCAGAATCTGCAACACCGACTTTTCACCCTCTCCAGGCAGACACAGATCCGCTCCCAGAGTGCTGGCTGTCTCAGGGCACAGGGTCACCATATTCCCGCCAAGCAGGATCGGGATGTGCGGATCGTAATCTCGCACCAGCTCAATCACCTTGGCCACGCCCGGATACCAGTAAGTCATCATAGAGGTAACAAGCACTGCCTCCGGACGGGGGGCCTGACGCAACCTCCGGTTGAAAACCTCAAGGGTGATCCCATATCTTCCATACCTTCGCTGAATATCCCGCAAAGGATGAGGTTTCTCCACAAAGGCTTTGGGAAACTGGCCAGATCCATCCGGATTTCTTTTCAAGTTGATAGCATGGCTGGTCAGGTACTCCTGCATGAGTGGGTCAGAGATATCCAGGCAATCGATGTAGGTAAGACGATACCCGTTCTCTCGAAGCAGACTGGCCAGAGAGAGAAACCCCAGTGGCTTGATCCACAGATCGTAGGCAGCGAAATCATAAATCCAGGGAGTGATAAGTAATAAATTTTTTTCCACGAACATTTTTCCTTGGGCATAAGGATATTAACTAATTGTAATAATAAAGTAAATGCTTTTTATTAGCAAGCCTTTTCGACTACCTGCTCTTTTTCATCCTCATCATTCTCCCCATCCATTCCATTTAGGGGAAGAAAGTGACTGGGGACTTCCGCCGTGCTGTAGCATACACAATTGAAAACCGCTATAATCATTCTCTCCATCCATATTATTACCTCCATTATCTGCTTATATGTTCATTTTGCTTATGAATAAATAAATACTGTCTAAAAAGTGAACAATCAACCGTTACCGGATTAATGAATATTTTCCTATAGTTTTTAAAGTACGCGAGCAGCCGGAAACAAAATTTCTCATGGCACCTGAATTGCAATTTAAAGGAGCCGGAGGTGCAAACCATATGAGAATAATCATCGCTCTTAGGTTACTTTTATTAGCTATTTTGACCTGTACCGTAGTTCTAATCATGTTACCTGCCATGATCTTGGGCGGGTCAAAGTTCCTTCGAGAAGTCTATGCTGTTTTAGAAAATGAATATAATCGACTGAGGGGAAGTAAAAAAGCAGCCAGATAAATTTCAAGAGTTTTAGGAGATTTCGTTTATAGAGTGATTTATATTTTCTTGTTTATAGTGGTTGGACCAATATAAAGTTATAAAAAAATATCTTATAACCTCCTTTTGGCCTTCAAAATATGGTCCAACCACTTTATCTTTTTCTGCTGAGTCTCTATGCTCAGCAGAGTTTCACTGCCCCCTGGCAATTTCCCCCTCCCCTTCTCCAGTAAAAATCAGCCGTAAGCCCAAAAAAAGAATTATTCCGAAAAGCGATAATTATTATTAATCACGCCGCAGTGCAGGACATAAATTCTACACCCGGAGGTGAATTTTTTATGTCATGGTCAAAAATAAAAATTTGGAGCATGTTTATTTTTCTATTCTGGCTATTTTCTCCTTCTCTTTCAAGGCATACAAGCAGATGCACAACATCAGCCTCCCGGTTATCCGACTACAAGAGGGGGAAAATTTTTCTCCGCTTTCCTGCCAATGAATCGTATGGCTATACGCAAAGAGAAAATAGCCATGAGATCCAGCCCTCTACGAATTTGCCTGTTCAGGAAAAAACCTTGGCAGGGGCATACCGGATTATCTGGAAGAATAACTTTCTTTACACTGCCAGTGCTCAAAATTTTTCCATCCTCGATCCATCGGCAGCACAAGCGGCGGGTGTGCAAAATCCGGTCATTGTCGGCTCATGCATTGCTCCGGCTCTCTGTTTGGCTATCAGCGGGCATTATGCCCACTTGGGTGAAATGGTCCTTGTTCCTGATATCCTGGCAGGCCAATACGTGGTGAGAAATAGTATGGCCAATCGTTCCGGCTGGATATTCCGCTTTCTCCGAGGAAACCCAGACAAAGACGATTCCGGGCCTGTTATCCTGTCCATCACATCAACTTCCCCTGGCTCACCTGGCTCACCAGATTCACCCGGATACGCTCAAGCCGGAGCACTGATGACTCTGCAAGGAAAGCGATTGTCAGCGCAATCAAGTGAGAATTGGATACATTTTAATGAATCTCAAGGAAGCTTTGAGGACACAACAGGATGGAAGCAGCAGCCGAATTGCTGGGTGCGGGATAATTGGGAATGCTGGGCACCAAACGCAGTCAAACGCGATAATGATATAATCTTTGATTCTCAGATGGCTATTCTCGGAAATCAGAGCTACCGGAACAACATCCATTATACCCAGTTAGAATGGAAGTATGCCAGGGAGTGCCCAGGCAAGGGAGAATTCTATAACCTGACCTGGTGGGATGCTCCGAATGCTGACCAGTATTACTATCGATACTACGTCCGATACAGCGGCCCGCTATTTCAATGGACCAACATTAGCTGGAAGCAGTTGTATGTCCATAACCTCTTTAACCTGAACCCCTGCATGTGGGATAATCCTCCGCCAAACCGTGGTCCGGCCCGCTATGATATTCAGGGGCAGGCCCGGATATTTGCTCATTTGCCGGAGGCTGTGGCGCTGGAGCGATGGTATTGCATCGAGATATGGGTAAAAAAGAATGGACCCGGGGTGAATTTAAAATTCTGGCTGGACGGGGAAGAATGCGGGATTTACGATGAACATGATCAAGCCCCTCAGCAATTCCCCTGGAGCAAGTGCTATCAGGAAAAAAACCAGAAACTGATTTTCGGCCCGCTGGAACTCGGTACAACCAATTGCCAGAACTTTACGTATGAGCAGTTGCCCGTAAATCAAAGCATCTGGTTTGATGGGTTTGCCATGAGCTCTACGCGCATTTATCCGGCCAGCCTGGTGGAAATGGGAAATAACTCCGATTATGCCAAAGCTAAAAAAATACGCCAGGAAATCCTGCACATCTCCGATACCCAGATCCGCTTTCGAGTCAATACCACAGGGCTGAATCGTGGTCCATACTATGTTTGGGTCACCAACAATAAACAGGAACGGAGCAAGGCATATTCCTTGAGGGTGAAGGATTAACAAAGGTCTTTATTGATCCTTATGGATCTTATTAATCCTTATTATTCCTTATTACCTCTTGCTGGTTATGGTTGCTGATGTTTATTGGCCCTTCAACTGATAACCCTTATCCTGATCAAAGTGAAGCATCTCTTTCCTGTAAGCGATTTCCCGCTCCTGACAATGATTCTTGATGGCCTCAATAGCCACTTCATCAATTGATTTCACATCCTTATTCGCGACTAGCTTAAGTTGCTGATAAACATCATCTGGCACATTTTTAATGGTAAGATCCATAAGTTTTTCTCCTTATACCTGGGTATCCTTTGAGCTGTGCAGGCACAGCTCACATTAACCAATTTAACCCTTATAAATTTAAGAATATCAAAAATAGTTCTAAACCGCAAGGTGTGTATTGTATAAATTGGTTGATCTTCTCAACTCACCAGTCCCTCCTCTCCATACAATTTTCTCCCCAAATCAGTCAGGTGCTAATACGTTTTAAATGTTTCAGACGATAAGATTTTATTAAAAGGGCAGGTGCCATTTTATTGGGTAAAAGAAAAATCTCAGACGCATCAGGTAAGAAAATATGATGTCTGAAAAACATCATTTTTAACCATCTACGGTATCTAAGACTGTTGAAGATTTATGCTTGTCTTCCTTAAAAAGCTATACTTATTGTTATATTGTCAGACAGATAACAGCGGAGGCATTTTTTACTATGAACCAGAGAGGAATTGATGTTTACATAACCGGCATAGGCTCCTTTTCACCAGGGGGAAAAATCTCCTTCGATCGTATTGATGATGTCCTGGGAGAAATTACCGATGCCCCTCCCAAACTCTTAAAGTGGATCAAAAAAGTACGACCCACCATGAAGGAAATGCTGGGTATGGAATACTACCACTATGCTCTTGACCCGGTAACCAGGAAGCCAACCGAAGATAATATTTCCATGTGTGTTAAATCCGCACAGAAGGCCCTGGACATGGCCGGGATGAAAGCCTCCGATGTAGAGCTTCTCATTTATGCGGGCTCTATGATGGAACAGGTCGCTCCACCTACCAGCACCTTAATTCAGGAGAAGCTCAATATTCCTTATTGTGCCGAGATGTCCATTCATTCCAATTGCACTTCTATTTATAAAGCATTGCAGGTTGGTGCGGATTTAATCGCCAATGGCAGATACCAGAGCGCGTTGCTCATGAGCTCTCAATTATCATCTCCATTTTTATCTGCCAAACACTTTAACCAGAAGATCCTTGACAAGGACCAGGTAATCCTGCGATGGTTCCTCTGCGATGGGGCAGGAGCAGTTGTGCTTGTTAACAAGAAAAATGCCGGGGGGATTAATCTCAAGGTAGTGGATACCTACCTGGAATCGGTAGGGCTCGGGTTAGGCCCTGATATGTATGCCCTCTTTGGCGGCCACAGGGCACAGCCTTTGGAAGCGTATGAGCACGGCTGGCACCATTTGACCCAAAACATTACCAATGTTGCCAAGACAGCGCCTCCCCTCTGCAAAAAGGGTATGGATAATATGCTGGCCAAGACAGGTTTGGATCTCCGCAAGGTGAAGTACTTCCTGGCCAATATTCCAACCAGGCACCTCATGGATCTTTGCATCACGGTTCTTAAAAAAACCTATAAAGTGCCGAACGTGAATTTCTATACCAAGCTGGGCGAGAGAGGCTACCAGGGTGCGCCAGCTATTTTAATCGCTCTCGATGATTTTTGCAGGGAGCATACCTTAACCCAGGGGGATCTCCTGATGAGTATGGTAACCGAGTCGAGTAAATGGATGCAGGCGGGATTTATCCTGGAATATGCTGAATGATTCTTGCCAGGGTGAATGAGCCTTATCATGCTGAATAAGTCTTACCGAAGAGGAGCGAATGATAAATTTAGAGAATGTGTCCAAGTCGTACTATGGAGAGCTTGAAGTAAAAGTACTGCACGATTTAAACCTTTCCATACGGGGAGGTCTGGTGGTTATTCTGGGCTCCTCCGGCTGCGGCAAAACCACTCTGCTCAATCTTATCGGAGGGCTGGATTCTCCCAGTAAAGGGAAGATATTTTTTGAAGGCAAAGAGATACCTTTTCATAATCCAGGCCAGTTGGTTTCCTATCGGAGAAATAAGGTGGGGTTCATATTCCAGTTTTATAATCTTCTGCCGACCTTGACCGCACTGGAGAACCTGGAGATAATCCTTGATTTGACTATCCGCAATAAAAAGGAAAAAAGGGAATGTTGCCTGCACTATTTGAAAAAGGTGAGAATGGAGGATAAAGCCCATCGATTTCCCTATCAGCTTTCGGGAGGGGAGCAGCAAAGAGTGGCTATAGCCAGAGCACTGGTTAAAACTCCGACCGTGGTCCTGGCTGACGAGCCTACCGGAAATCTGGATGAGGCCAATCACGAGATTATCATGGATTTAATCCATAAGATGTCCTCTGAAAACAGGACTACCTTTATTATCGCTACCCATAATGAGAAAGTGGTTGATTTAGCTGACCATGTTGTCTTAATACGGAATGGGAGGATAGTCGAAGACAGCCTGGGTAAATTTAACGGCGAAGGTTTAGCTTAATGTGCCCCAAAAGGATTCTCGTCAAGACACTGAAAGACTTTTGGCGGATAAAATACCGGACCATAGCCATCATTCTGACCATTGCCGTGAGCGTAATCATTTATATCGGAACGCATACGGCCCTGCGAAGCATCAATGGAACATGCGCACGGTTATACCGGGAACTGCACCTATGTGACCTTCAGTTCAATTTTGTCCCTGCCACTGAAGATGAGTTGCCAAAGCAGCTCTTCCCGCACCTCGCCCCAAGCGTTCCCGGCATTCCTGGACGAGCGGCAGTGGCAGCAGCGCAAGCGGTGAAAGGAGCCGATCGTCTTGATAAGCGGCTTGTCCTCCCCGGAAGCATCGAGGCTAAAAACGACGAGTTAATTGCTACTTTGCTCATTGTTCTCGATGAAGAGAAAGAGCCTGAGGTCAACCAATTAAAAATCATGAAGGGCTCGTATTTCAAAGAAGGGGAGCATAGTTCCGGAGAGCAGTCTTGCGTCCTTCTCGATTACACTTTTGCCAGGGAACGAGGATATGATGTCGGGGATACGATCACCCTGGGGGTGCAGGGGTTTTTCACCGAATTCAAGGTAATCGGCCTGGTGGTCAATGCAGAACATCTGATAACCTCAGCTAACCCGGACTTTTACATGCCCATCAAAAACTCTCTGGGTATAGCCTATATTCCGATGAGGACTATTAAAAACCTCTTTGGCTACCGAATATATAACAACTTCTCCCTGACCTTTGCCAAAGGAGCAGATCCTCAGTCTACAAGAAAAGCATTTGAAAATCTGTTCATGGAGAATAATATCGAGCTGGACAGCGTGCTTTTTCGAGATGACCTTTTCAGCGTGAAGGTACTCAAAAGAGACATGCAATCATTCTTCATGGTCTTACCGGCTATTGTGGGCGTATTCATTCTGGTATCTTTCCTGATTCTCTTCTTCTCACTCAGCAGAATGGTTCAGCAGGACATGGCCCAGCTTGGAACCTTGCTGGCCCTTGGATTCAGCCCTTTTCAGCTCTTTAGCGGCTATATAATCGGAGGAGCGATTTTAGGATTGATTGGATATCTCATTGGCTGTGCAGGATCAAATTTCCTGGCTGATCTGGTTGTTAAAAGCTACATGTCCGGAACAGGGCTTCCTCTCATGTTCCGTTATTATAATGGGAAATCTTTCCTGATCGCCTTTCTTTTCAGCCTCGGAGCTCCTATGATCGCTGCCACCTTTTCCCTGATGCAGACCAGAGGGATGAATGTGGCTGAGATGCTCGGAAAAACTATGGAAAAACCGTGGTACTTTGCATCATCCGGCATCAAGAGGAAAATCGCGGACACTGCCGTTTTTGGGCCAATCATCAGCCGCTGGAACAATCTGTTCGAGAGAGGAAATACCTTCAAAATCGGGATGAGAAACCTATGGAGGAGGAAAGTCTTCTTTCTCTTGTCCGCCTTAAGCATTGTTTTAGGTATTGCTCTGGCAGAATCCCTGATAATTGCTGATATCTCAATTTATCGAACGATCGACGATTTCTTCAAATTGGAAAAATGGGACCTGTTTATCCCTTTCAGTGGATTAGTGGAAAGGGAAAAGGTGGAAAAATTAAAAGAGATCGAAGGAATATCCAAGATCAGTCCGTATAAAAAAGCACTGGTTAATTTACAATTGGGCAATGAGAGAAAACCCTATCAGATAGCGGGTATTTCCAAAGAGAATTCTCTGATCAAACCGGATATTATTGAAGGAAGTCTTTTCTCCTCAGACGAAGCCCGTGAAATCATTCTCAATCTCGAAATGAAGGACCAGTATGGCTTAAAAATAGGCGATTCGATAGATGTATGGCAGGGAAATAAGAAAAAAGCCAGACTTAAGCTCGTGGGAGTAATGAATAACTTTATTGCAAATCAGGCTTTTGTGCCGATCGGGATTGCTCAGAAGATGGGAGGCCCCCAGGATAGATTCACAGGAGTTTTTCTTGCTCTCAATGCTCCTTTTGAAAAGGTAAGGAGCAAACTCCAAAAACTGGATTTTACCGGCTACATTGTTCGCAAGGATGACGCCCAAAATACCTTTCACAGCAATATGAAAAAAATCTCAACTTTTCTTTATACCTACAGCCTGATGAGCCTTTTTCTCTCGATATGCATTATCTTTGTTAATCTTTACCTCAATGCTGTTTATCGCAAGGGAGAGTACGCCATACTCCTGGCCAATGGGTTCGGTAAAAAGGAGATAGGCTTCATGATCGTTTATGAGATTCTGGCCATCATGATCATCGTGACTGTAGCGGCTATCCCCTTAAGTATCGTGATATCAAAGTACTTCTGCTATAAGATGGCCAGTGCCGCAGTTACGATTCAGCTTCATATCAGAACGGTTGACTACCTTAAGGTATTTATTCCCATGATATTTCTCATGGCAGGCGTGGCCTGGTATTGTACCAGATATGCAAGCAACATTGATATAACCAGCACCATAAGAAACAGGATTAATGAATAATAGCAAATGGTCAGGTATCAGGTATCAGGTATCAGGTATCAGGTAAGAGGTTTCAGCTATTAGATATCAAGTATCAAGTAAAAGGAGAAAACAATGGAGCCCAGAGAATTTCACTGGCCAATGAGCGTTCTCTACAGTAAGTTTTTTGCCATAGCAATGGAACCAGCCTATGCAGAAGCTGCCCGCAATGTTCCTGTCCCGCACCGTCCAAAAACACTCCTTGACATAGGGGGGGCAGATGGCAGGCTTGCGATTGCCCTGGCCAGACAGCATCCTTATCTCCCCAAGATAGTGACCGCGGATATTTCTCAGGATCTGGTAATCCGTGCTCGACGCAAGGCTGAGCAGCACGGCCTCAGCAGGCAAATCCATGCGGAAGTTCAGGATGTACATAACCTGAGCTATGACGATAATTCTTTTGATGTGGTCATGAGCTTTGGCTCCATGCACCACTGGCGGGAGCCGTTAAAAGCACTTCATGAATTACACCGCGTTCTTAAGCCTGAAGGCAGCCTGGCAATTTACGATGGCCATGATCGACCATCATTGAAGGACATGAGAAAGGCAGTTTCCACGGTCGAAGGATCTTCTATCTGGACTGCCCTCGTCTACTGGCTGGGGAGTAAGGATTTCCTTGCCCGGCACGAAATTACCGGCATTATTCATGATGCAGGGATTGAGTTTCTTTCAGTTACCTGGAACGGCCCCCTTTGCCTTATTGGAGGGACAAAAGGGTAAGCTGAAAATATTTGAACTATGACATGGGCTCAAAACCCTGCCTTGCTCATCATCGCGGGATTCCCCCCTCCCCTGCCCTCCTTTCTGCAATGGTTTCCTTATCGAGATTAAAGGATTTTCATTATGTCGAACTTACGTTAAATGAGCTTTCTTTTTTTGATAACGCCGATAATAATTCGTTGATAGCCTTTGCAAAATTTTCATAACCTATAAATCTTAATTTTAAAGTTTTGCATTCTTGGTATTAACCTTAAGTGAGAGATATATTACTTCTTGAATCAGCAGGAGCGAACATGGTTATCCACCAGAAAAAATTTTTAACCTTGGCTGAAGAGGATCGAATTCTTACCATTACCATAAATAACCCGCCGGAAAATAAGCTTAATAATGAAATTTTTCTGGAGTTCAATACCTGCCGTAGTCTGATTTTATCGCCCGATATTGATCTTATCATTTTCACGGGTCAGGGGAACATATTTTCCAAGGGGTTCGACCTGAATATTATCAGGACATGCCCTGATCCTCATGTATTGAGAGAGCACCTGACATTCCTCAATGAAACCTATGCTTTTATTGAGAGTTTACATAAGCCCGTTATTGCCGCCATCAATGGCCATTGTCTCGGAGGGGGGCTGGAATTGGCTTTGGTGTGCCATCTGAGGCTGTGCTCAGAAAAGGCACGTCTGGGATTGCCGGAATTATCAATGGGGATTATTCCCGGACTGGGAGGAGTTCACCGTTTGGCCAAAGTAGTTGGACAGGCCAAAGCCTTTGAAATGATTGCCATGGGGGATGTAATTTCAGCTTCCGAAGCCTTACGCATAAACCTGGTCAACAGAGTACTCCCCAAAGAAAAATTCATGTCCGGTGTTCTCAGGATAGCCAAAACACTACTCATGGTGGATCAAGGCCGGCTGAGAGAGGTTATCCGGCTTCTCAGGAATTGCCAAGTCAGTGGCTACGCCAGATTTAATGAGCAGGAAAATATCAACGCTATCATAGATAGTTTTGTCAGTATCTGTTTTGCCCAGGAAAAGAACGCCCCTCACCCTGCCCTCTCCCCCCAGGGGAGAGGAGAAAATGTGTGGGGCCATGTAAAGGAGCGGCATTGAGAATATTGCTCATCAATCCGCCGAATAGTGGACGAAATATTATCACGGAAAAGTACGGCGCAGATATCATCCGTCAGGTATTTAAACAAGAGCCCCTATCCCTGGAACTCCTTGCAGGCATGGTAAGGTCGGAAACAGCCCGCCCCTGTCGCGCATCCCGCACCTATGACGAGGTCGATGACGAGGTCGAAATCTTCGATATGAAGGCGGATAATACTCCCTATGAAAAAAAAATGTCAGAATTTCGACCGGATTTAGTGGGCATAACCTGCATGACCTGCGAAGCCCAAACTGCTCTGCAGCTTATGGAAAGAACCAAAGAATACAATGCTCACATCGTTACGCTCGTCGGGGGTGTGCATGCGAGCAATGATCCGGAGTTTTTTAATCACCTCTTTGTGGACTATATTGTCGTGGGTTTAGGGAAAAAAACCTTCTCGGATCTGGTTAAAGGCATTGAAGAAAAAAAAGACGTCAGGGGAATTCCGGGAGTGGGGAGTTTTCGCAATGGAAAATTTCAACTCTCTCCCAAAAAATTCCAATACGATGACTTGGCGGACAATGTCCCACCCCATAGAGAGCTGGTAAAAAAATATCGGCCATTCTACCGACTGGATAATATGAAGATAAATGTGGGGGCGGTAGATACATCCTATGGATGCACGAATAAATGCAATTTTTGTTGCCTGTGGAAAACCACGCAAGGCCACTATATAACCAGGAATCCGGAGGCAGTCATCAGGGATATCGAGTCATCAACGGAAAACTTCTTTATCCGACTGGTTGACGCAAACACCTTCGGAGATAAGAAAAGAGCCGAAACAATAGCCTCTATGATAGCTCAAAAAGGTATAAAGAAGGTGTTTATTGTCGATGCACGGACAGACACCATTGTAAGCCAGCCTGAGCTCATCCGCCTCTGGAGCTCTATTGGATTAAGAGCGGTTGTCGTTGGTCTGGAGGAAATCCGTGACAGGCACCTTAACGATTTTAACAAGAGGACTTCCCTGAAGATGAATACGGATGCCATTAAGATACTCCATGATAATGGCATTACAGTTATCGGTGATTTTATCGTCTCTCCGGATTACGGAGAGAAGGACTTCGATAACCTCAGAGATTATGTAGAAGAAAACAAAATCGAGTGCCCAGGGTTTTCAATCCTGACTCCCATGCCGGGTACAGCATTGTACGAGCAGATGAAAGATCAAATCATTATTAAGGATCTGGATTATTATACCCTGACAAATGCTGTTCTTCCTACGAAAATGCCTGAAGAAAAATTCTATGAGAGAGTCGGCGGTTTATACCGGGAATTTTACTCTCTTTCGTTGACTAAGCGATTATTATCCAAGATATTCCTCCGTGAATCTTTCATCAAAATGGGGGATTTACTGAAAAGAAAATTTAACGCAAATGATTGAATATATTAATTTCAAAGAAGTTACATCTGAGAGTAGTATGAATACAGCTTTGAAATCTGTCTCCATACTACGAAGTTACATCTGAGGAGAAAGCAAAGATGCAAAGGATACTTACTGATGAGGAAAAAAAGATCATTTATGAGGAGGTAAGAGAAATTTTGTCTGATGAACTGGGGACAGATCTCGACAAAATTAACCCGGATACGAAAATCATTGATGATCTGGGAGGCGACTCATTAATTTATCTGGAGCTCATTGAAGAGTTTAAAAAAAAATATGGATTCGATCTCGAAGTCAGGGTCATTGGCCAGTATATTCTGGCACATCCTGTTTATACGGTAAGCGAGATAGCGAATGCAATTTATGCCATTATCGAGAAGGGAGAGAACCTGATAGATGAGGAGGATCTGGTTGGAGGAATAGGGTTGGCATGAAAGGCATAACTGGAGGGGGTAGCCGGTCCATCGCGTCCATGAATAAAGATATAAGCAATAATGCGGTAGCCATTACGGGTATTGGTATGATCTGTCCCCTGGGAGTGGTCGCGCCTCAATGCTGGGGAAACATGGTGTTGGGGAAACCGGGAATAAGGCGGATTACTACTTTTGATACAACGCATTGTATAACCAAAATAGGCGGAGAACTTCCCCCGGAATATTATGAATTGGAAAACAAGGAGTTTACCAAGAGGCTTCGCAAACAGACAACCTCAGCTACCCGAATAGGATTACTCTGCGCTAAAGAGGCCATCGCGGATAGTGGGCTGGAAGTGGAAAATCTTGACCCTTACCGGTGTGCGGTCATTACCGGATCAGGCGGATCGAGTTTTCAGCCCGGACAAGAGTCACATGACTCGCCGGATGGAGATAATAAATTCATGGTTCTGCAAACAATGGTCAATGCCACCTCCGCCTGGATATCGATCAAATACGGTTTTAAGGGCCCTTCCTTCAATATATCTACTGCCTGTGCTTCAGGCGGTCATGCGGTGGGAATCGCTTTCGATTATGTAAGATCAGGCAAAGGCGACCTGGCCATAGCCGTAGGTGTTGATACCATGTTGAACAGGACAAGCATCGACGGGTTTAATAGTTTGCATGCCCTTTCCGAAGAAAATGCATTTCCTGAGAAGGCAAGTCGGCCATTTGACCGGAAACGGGGAGGTTTTGTTCTGGCCAACGGGGGAAGTGTTGTTATCCTGGAAAGACTGAGTAAGGCTGTGCAAAGAAGGGCCAAAATTTACGCTGTGATTTCAGGGTATGGAGTGAGTTCCGAGGCATTCAACATCATGTCTCCTGAGCCAAGCGGGAAGGAAATGGCCAAAACCATGTCCTTGGCTTTGGGGGATTCAAAAACTCCCAAGGCAAGAATCGGCTATATTAATGCCCACGGCACTTCCACCCACCATAATGACCTTTGTGAAAGCATAGCCATAAAGACGGTCTTTAAGCATGACGCTTACCGGCTGGCCATCAGTTCACAAAAATCCATGATCGGCCATACGATCGGAGCTGCCGGGGTCATTGAATGCGCAAGTACAGCACTTTCTCTCTATCATGGAATCATCCCTCCCACGATCAATCATGAGGAGCCGGACCCTGAATGCGATCTGGATTATGTACCGAATGAAGCCAGGGATGTTAATAATCTGGAGGCAGCCATGAGCAACTCGTTTGGATTTGGCGGGCACAATTGTTCACTTGTGCTGGAGAGATACAAATAAAAAGAAGGGGGCAGGAGTCAGAATTCAGGTGCCAGGAGAGATACTGATGAAAAGAAGGAGTCAGGAGTCAGAATTCAGGAGCCAGGAGAGATACCAATGAATAGTCCGGACTCATCAAGCCTGAAGGAAATTATGTATGGCCGCAGCAGTGTCAGGAAGTTTTTAGACAGGCCGGTCCCTGATGAGCTTTTATACCAGGTGATTGATGCAGGTAGAATATCTCCCTCTCCGACCAACAGTCAACCCTGGTATTTCTCCATATTTTCCGGCAAGGACATAAACGAGATAACTGATATTTTATATGCGGAGGCAAAAAGATTAGCCGTGCCCGGATATAGAGACATTGCCTTTGCATCCGCCAAGATCACGGATGGTGCCCCTCATGTTATTACTGCCTGGAACACAAAGCACTTCTCAAGCCGTTTAAAAAAGATTGAAGGATTGATCGGAGACGACTTCCGCAGAAACTATGAACGGGCAGAATTGGTATCCATAGGCTGTGCAGTGCAAAATATGTGGCTCATGGCCCATTCTTTAGGTTTGGGGATGGTCTGGCTTATGGCTACCCTGGCTACTTCTGAGGAGTGCATAAAAAAATTCGGCATGCAAGGGGAACTCGTAGCTTACCTGCCGGTAGGCTATCCTTCGGATGACAATACCGCTGTAAAAAAAAGGAGAAAAGCCCTTTCGGATATTTGCAGCTTTTATTCGCCCAAAGAGAGGATTCAAGTCAATGAATAGAATTGTGCTCCTCACCATTTCATTTTTCCTGGCTTCAGTCATCCTCATCTGCTTGCCTCACTCCGCTTCAGCAGTATCCCAGGTGCAGGGGTATGTGCAGAACCAGGGGCAAAACCAGTTGCAGGGCCAACAAAAGGAAGATACTGAGAGTAAAGATCCCTTCAAAAAAGGGCGCTCGATTATGGAAGAAGTGGAAAAAAGGGCCAAATCAGCATCTGAGCATATTCTTCTTTCCATGATTATCCGTGACTCTGCCGGGAAGGAAAGAAAGCGGTCACTTGAGGTATGGAACGAATACCATAACGGGAAGCGTAAAAATTTAATGCGCTTTACCGGCCCCCAGATGGTGAAAAATACCGGGTTACTCTCCCTGGAGAGAGAGGCGGGAGAGGATGATCAGTGGTTATACCTGCCGATCCTGCGCAAAAGCAAGCGGATAGCAGCCGCGGCCAAAACCAATGAGTTTGTTGGAACGGATTTTACCTTTGAGGATTTGAGCGCTGAAAACATTGACGATTTTAAGTACGAATTCCAGGGGGAGCAGGAAATCGGCGGCAATAATTGCTTTGTTGTCAAGGCGATACCTCTGGAGGGAAGAGAAAAAAGCACTGGCTACAAGGAGCGCATCATCTTTGTGAGAAAGGACATCTATGCTCCGGTGGAAATCCACCATTACGACTGGGATGGCAGGTTTTACAAAAAATGGTTGGCCTCCGATTTAGTGAATGTTAAAGACAAATGCTGGCGGGCCAATAGAGAAGAAATGGTTAAGGTTATAGAGACAAAAGGTACTATTCTCCAGGTTGATAAGCGAATAACCAAAGATACCCTCGATGACAACATTTTTACGCAACGCGAACTGACTAAAGAATACTAACCTGAATATATATGGAATACATATAGAATAGATATGGAGGGAATGGGACCGATTTCTAATCTGTCACCATCCATTCCATAAACGTCTACGAAAATACACAATGACTACGAAACCTACGATCATCATATTAGTCACATTAGCCACATTCGTCGCAACAGCTCTTCTCCTTCTCTGGTATCCACAAGATGCCCAGTGCTCCGATGCTCCTGGAGGCTCCGAAGGTTCTAAAGTCTCCGAAGGTTCTGAAGCCTCCGAAGGCGCTGAAGGTTCTGAAGGACATCTTGGGTCCTTTGGTTCCTTTGATATCAATATCATGGCTACAGGCTATGCTTACTTCCAGCCTAACCCCAAGGCCAAAGGGGAAAAAAATCTTTTTGGAGAGACCAAGATTGATCTGACCTATAGCAACACCTTCAGAGAAAGCTTGTTTTTTAAATTATCTCCTCGCTTTCAAATAGATACTGATCATAAATCCGAGGGCGCTATCGATAGTTTCAAGGATAATGATCAGCAGAAAAAGATACTCGACGTCAATGAGGGTTTTATCGAGCATCGTTTGGGAAGCTTTGATTACTTCATCGGGAAAAGAATACTCTCCTGGGGAAAAGGCGATAATTTTAATCCCTCTGATAGAGTAAATCCGAAAGATTACACAGACTTCCTTGACAATGAAAAGACAGGCGTTCTTTTGGCAGGGTTTAAGCTATACCCTACTCAAAATTCCCAGCTAGAGGCATGTCTCACGCCATTCTTTACCCGAAGCAGAATCTATCTGGCCGATGGCCGCTGGGCACCCTGCTGCAACAGCCAACTTGAGATTGAAGAGGATATCCCCCCTGATACTATGCAATACGCATCCAGATATTCTCTCTACCTTAAAAATCTGGATATAGACCTGACCTACATGAGAAAGACAGAGGATCTGCCAACATTGATAGCCATCCCCACACCATTGATAGTCGGCCCACCCACTCTGATCGAAAAGTACCGGAAGATGAATCTCTATTCAATCGAAGGGACAACGACTATGGCCGATCAATTTGAATTACATGCCGGGGTAACCTACCACGATATCGACCGGAAGGAATTATACGGCAAATTTATTCAATACATGCTCGGCATAAACTACACCCTTGATAGAAAAATGCTTTTCAGTAAGAGCATTAAATTGATCGGCGAGTACCTGGGTGATATCGACCTTGAGAAGCCAGAGAATGAAAAGCTGGTCGTTCTTGATTTTGTCCGTATTTTCGAAAATTCGTTATTCTTGAAATTAACCGCTACCGTGACAGATTTTTCCGATTTTCAGATAGGAAACCTATCCTCATTAGAAAAAGCCTTTAATGATATCCTGCGGATGGAATATAAATACAGCCCTAACGACAAACTGGAATTAAAGGTGGGATCGGATTTCATTTGGGGACATGGTAAGATGATCTTCGATCAGTTTGACAAAAATGACCGAACTTGGGCAAAAATTAAGTATTTATTTTGATATAATTTGGTATATATTGATATATTTTCATATATTTTTAGGATATTTTACAATATTTTAAGAGGAAATAGTATGCAACCAGGTACTAAGGCAGCCTTTCTCTTTCCGGGAAATGATATCGATTGCAAAGAGACGCTGAAGAAAACAGCTACAGAAGAGATTTTCACAGAGAATCTCAGGAAGGTTAATGAGTTGGCTCGCAGCCTCAATCTTATTGAGAGCGATGCGGGCAATGGTGAAGAAGGCAATGGCGAACTTGCCGCCAGAGAGCTATACAATCAAATGCTCACCTACGCAATCTGCTGTTCAATTTGTGACCTTTATAAAAAACAAAATATTATCCCTGCTATGGTCTCAGGCTATAGCCTGGGAATTTATGGCTCCCTGTATGCTGCGGAGGTGTATGACTTTGAAACCGGTCTATCTATCATAGGAGAAGTTTTTAACCTGATAAAACAGTTCTACGAGAGCAGCGGACAGAAATTTGGGATGGGAGCGATCGTAGGGCTTACGGAGCAGGAGATCAGAGATCTTCTTTTTCAAAAGGTATCGGGTTTTCTTGAAATAGCCTGCCTTAACGGCCATCGAAGCTTCGTCATTGTCGGAGAGAGCCGAGCTATAAAGGAGGGGATGGAACTGGCGCAGAGATTGGGTGCCATGAGGACCGTTCGGATTAACACGGAATTCGGGTACCATACCTCTCTTTTGAGAGAAAGTATCGAAAGGCTTTACACCTTCTTGGACTATTGCACGATCTGCGAGCCACGATGCAAGATTTTGTCCCCCCGCGACCTGAGTCTGGTCAGTAAGGATGCTATTCCCCGTGAGATTGTGAAGAGCCTGTATTCTCCTGTGCATTGGGAATCCCTGGTGAATGCCATGATTACTATTCACGATATCCGGGAAGGTTACGAAGTAGGGCCTGGAGAATCATTAGCCAAAATGGCTCGATATATTAATCAAAACCTTAAGGTTTACACTTTTAAAATGAGAACTGAGGGGTCAGGTCTTAAATTATCAGAATTATAAGAATTACCATAAAAAAACTGATAATTTAAGACCTGCCCCCCCCCGCATCTCCAAAGGAAAAATTATCAATGAAAATAGGAATTGTCGGCTACGGGAAAATGGGAAAGGGCATTTTCAATCTCCTCTCTTCACTGGACCATGAAATCATTGTCTGGACGAGAGATGGAGAAAAGGCAAAAGACTCCAAAAATCAAATTGACAAAAAATTAATGAGGGGCCTTAAAAATGGCATCATCAATCAGGATCAGTACCGGCAAAAATCGTCTACTTTAGCCTTCACTCATTATCTTGAGGACCTGGAAGCGTGTGATCTGGTTATCGAATCCATTGTTGAGGATTTTCAACAAAAAGTTACTATGCTACAAAAATTGGAGTCCCTTCTTTCTCCAAGGGCCCTAATGCTTACCAATACCTCCTCCCTGTCCATCAATAAGCTGGCTGGAGAATTAAAGCATAGTGAGCGCTTTTGCGGATTTCACTTTTTCTATCCCATCCCTCTGGTAAATCTCGTCGAGATTATTAAATGGGAGAATGTATCGAAAGACATAGTAAACTCTCTCATCGTTTTTGCTTATGCTCTTGGCAAAGAGCCCATTATCATCAATGACGCTCCTGCTTCCGCAATAAATGATATTCTGGCTTATTACTATTATGAGGGAGCATATATATTGGAACAGGGCCTGGTCGCTCCTTCACTGGTAGATAAAACCGCCCTCAATTTTTGCCGGGTTGGACCCTGCGAATCTATGGATATCGTCGGAATCAAGCTCATCATAGAGACTTCGGAGAGAACAGTCAATGTGCGTAAAGAGGGCATGATCGTACCTGATCTGCTCTATAAACTGATTTCACAGGATCGATTGGGAAGAGACCGGGGACGCGGGTTTTTTATTTATCATGCAGAGAAAATGGAGGACGATGTCCGCGAATTTTACCTGAACGATCATCAGAAGCATTCATATCAAAGTTCAAGCCCTGATAAATCGATACTCTCGAAAAGGTTACTATACTCAATATTCAACGGATTTCTGTATAGTGTATCGCGGGGCATTTCTTCAGAATCGGAACTGAATATCGGGTTAAAAGAAGTGCTCGGTATGCGGGAAGGCCCTTTGGATATGATGAAATCTATCGGTAAGGATATGGTTAGAAATGAGTTTCATTTCCTTGCTCAGCAGGTGGGGAAAAGATTCGAGCAGTGATGAGGGGGGTGCAGAGTTATCATCGAAATATAAAGGTAACTACTCAGGTAGATAGGCTGTAGGCTTTTAGGTTGTAGGCATTTAGGTTGTAGGTAGATAGGCTGTAGGTAGATAGGCTGTAGGCTTTTAGCCTAACAGCCTATCTACCTACAGCCTAAACAACCTGAGTAGTTACATATAAAGTACATAAGACACGAATTGGTAATTGGCGTAAGCAAGCAATGGAAGGTCTTGCAGAGATTTTTACATTGACCGGACTCATCTAATGATTCTAACTGTAACCACCTCCATCCGTGACGTTATTGTCTTCCCTAAATCCCAGAAGGCCACCTGTTTGATGACCAATGCACCAAGGGGAAGGCATGCCGGATCAACTCAAGGAGCTTCGGATCAAGCTGGATTTTTCCTAATGGCATCGCCTCTTCGTTCGTGCCTTGGTCATCCAACATCCTCCAGGGAAAATTAAATAAAAAAAAGAGGGGAAAGCCACACCTGATAGCTTTACCCTCTTTTTGTACTAAA
>Ga0307378_10003828_pt1 | contig 21838 bp, 29 predicted proteins | sample UN1MG_FD_202238 | JGI IMG/M metagenome (GOLD analysis project Ga0307378, IMG submission 202238) | Soil microbial communities from Risofladan, Vaasa, Finland - UN-1 | ecosystem: Environmental > Terrestrial > Soil > Coastal area > Acid sulfate soil | place: Finland: Risofladan, Vaasa | collected...
AGTTAGGAACTTGTCCGCATACTTCTGTGCCTCAACCAAAGAAGCAAATTGTTGAAAAGTAACCCGGTCATTGTTCCTGAAGGCGTTCTCAGCACGATACAGCTTTTTCCTTTGAGAATCCCACCAGTGGGATAGGAATGATCTGCTCTGCTTCTTGAGATGTTCCTTCTCAGAGAATCAACGAACTTGTACAACTCGATATATTCATTTAGAATTTCGGTTGACTGCAAAGCGTATTACTCCTGGGGGTATCTGTTCTTCAGAGCGCTCAGCGTCTATGATAGCTTCTTGTCCAAGTTTGCAGAAGAAAGTAATTACCATTCGGATATTCTCTTCTCTTTCTTCCTTGCTGACCTCAGCCTCAACTATCTTCTTGAGAGAATCGCGCAAGGCTGAAGCACTGTCGAAGGTTGCTTCTCTTGATCGAAGCATTTTCCGCAGGGCTCTGGCTTCTTGATAATCCTGAAAAACAAGTTCTTCGAAACCTTGTCTGTTTGCTGGATCCACTTTTTCAAATGCTTCGACAGAGTCCACAGCGAGTTTGATCATAGGCTTTCTCTCGGGTGGCAATTCTGGATGGCTACCTGCCTCAAGAAGCTCGTCTATCAAGGCGTTAGCAAAAAGCCCTAAAGTAACATAACCTATGCTATCTTTTATATCATGTTTGCCCAGCATAATCCTAACCTCGTTCACCTTGGTTGGTCTTTTCTTCCCACCGCGACTTTGGCAACTCATACCAATTTGGATTCTTTTCACTCATACTTAAAGTATACAATATAAATTAGAAAAGCAAAATGGAAAATGAAATTTATTTTTCACATCATGCCCAGAGGCACTCTTAAGTCCTGTATCTACCACATCTACTTAACCTACTCCACTTCCAAAACCGAAGTGGAGTAATATAAGTCCTGTATCTACCACATCCAACTCCACCTACTTAACTTACTTTACTTATTTTATATATATATATATATAATAAAATAGGGTAGTTAAGTTTTACCAGGGGCAATTACCTTTCTGGGCTGAAGTGAAGTAAGTTAAGTAGTCCTGTGACGAACAGGGCTTATTGCTTCTTAGTCCGATTGTGATGTTAAGTAAGTAAAGTAGCCCTTATAGGCACAGGACTTATGGTGATAATCTATGGTTATAGAGAGGGGTATTGCCCGCAAATGGGGCAGTTATGGTAAACTCTACCTGCAATCTACTTGGGAATGGGTGATTTTTGAATTAAATTTTATTTTTCATTTGCTTTTCAATTTTTATAGCGTATACTTTAAGTAGTGAGGAACAAAGCAAATAATTTGGGAGAATGAGATGAAAAAATTACTATTCACAATCATAATGATAATCGTTAATTGTGTGCTTGGTGTGTGTAAACTCACTGAGTGGTTATTAGCCAATAGGGTAGTGATTGAGAAGAAAATAGGATCATAATGAAAAAGACACTAACCATAATTTGTTTGTTGGCAGCATTGCTGTTATCTGGGTGCCAGGGCCTTATGCCGCATCCTCGGCCTTGGACAAGCCGTGAAAAGACAGCAGCGATATTCTTCATAGCAGCCCATGCGGCAAACGGCCTGTCTACGGAAGCCCATCAAGACCATCCTGAGCTTTACTATGAGATGAATCCAGTGCTGGGGCGGCACCCGTCCGATATGGAAATTGGAACATACTTCTCATTGACTGGCGTTGCAACCTTGTTGGTGACTCACCTATACCCGGAACTGCGGGAACCGGTGCTATACGGATATGGTGGGGTCAACTGCTACTGGACGGTACACGATATAGACCTGATGAGGCAGGATTAAACGTGCCAATTAGAGCCCCGGAGACAGCCGTAGGCTCGTTAAAAGACTTGGCCCTGTTAACGGGCCACTTTCTTCTCCAGAGCCACTAATCTGGCTACAAGTGCCTGCACATCTTCATTGGTAATTCGAGCAAGTTTTTTCGCAAAAGGCTTTTCTTTTGTTTTTGGATTATCCTTTTCAATCTCAACTGGACTCTTATCCACTATTCGAGGTTCCCCATCGGGACTAAATTCTACCTTTTGAGTAATAGCATCTGCCATACCTTCCATAGCAAATTGATTTTCACCAGCTTGTTTATGGAGAGCAGTTTTTTGACAATGTCCTGTTGATAGTATCTTACCAGTTTTGTCATAGATTACAAAATTTAAGGTCATTTTTTCACCTCTGAAACAGCCAGGGTCAGGTTAAAAATACTCACAACGTTGGCATTGACTTCTTTGGCCGACCAAAAACTATAGTCGTACGTGTCGGCATCTGGTTCGTCAATAAAAGTGATTGAAAAGTTTTTCACTTCATCCTCAGGCAGGGTCACCGCTTCGAGGTTTGTGTAGCGTGTTGTTGCTGTACGCCTTATTTGAACTCCTATAAGGTTATCACCACCTACAGATTGAACAGAAAAAGACAAACACACCCGTACTGGGCAGCCTGATGTTTGAAAATCAGCTACTGTAGCCATTGCTACAGGAACATTAAAAGGCACTGCCTGTTTTGCCGCAGTATAGGAATCAGCCTCGTTGGTGACAGAATTATCAGCAAGTGCCGAGGTTTGAATCAATCTTGTTGGGCCGCTGAGCAGTAAAACACCGTCTTCTTGTATCTTTACAATCCAATGGTCGCCACCACCCTCTGCCACGTCCTCATCATCAGTTGCCAAGAAAACGTTTGGGCTTAGTGGATCCCAATAGACATATTTTAAGGTGGTATCATCAGGAGTTATGGCATAAGAGACTCCGTTGATTATGAATGTGCAATCAAAGTCGCCATCTGTCTTTGCCCAGGTTATCGTTCCTGCGGCCAGGCTCCAGGTTATATTGCTTGTGGCTGCCTCGTTGACGTCCGGTGGCGGAGCTACAGGGGGAAGGGCCGGTAGTGGGTTCATCCCGCTCGGCGTGATGCCGGGATAGTTGTAGGCATCATCAGGGTGCAAGGGGACATAATCATCGCTAACATAAAGCTCACCATCATAGGTTTGTACTTCCACCTTGAAATAATTGTCCTGCGTTGAATCGATACGAATGATCCTACGCAGTTTGATATCACCCACAGTGCCTACGGCAACAAGATTATCCAACACAGGCGCTGGATCCCAGTTTGTGGTAGCCTTAATAATGGCCCCAACTACCGAATCCACCACATAAAGCTCAGTCACTACTGCTTTTGCAACCGTATCATAGGTGCGAATGTAAATTGCGTCACCAGCAGTCACGTCAGCCTCGGCGTCCCTATCAACGGTGATCGTATCAGCGGTTGAACTCAGTACCCTAAATCCAGCACCCCAATTTGCCGGCTTACATTGTAACCTGATCACCCGGCCAGGCTTGTAGCGAAAACCGGCCTTGGCTACTTTGAATTTGTTTGTGTTGAGAATGAGTCTTTCAGACTCCAATAGGAAACGACCAAAATGAATCGCAGTGCCTCGTGTTGGGAGCCCAATGCCTGGTATTCGGATAATATCCCTATAGCTACCTGCGTTTTCATCTGAGTATTCTGCGAAATCTTCCTCATAACCCCTGTTTGCGTCACTAAAAGCCACATCTATTGCACCGCTTTGCTCGTCAGGTTCTGCCCAATCACTCTCCCAAGACTTCTCCATCATAGCGTCCATTGTAACCAAGTCAATCGCAGTAGCAACCGTGTCATCTATCCAGCCGGTCAAGAGATTACCTTTACGGTAGAGGTTGGCCCGACCTGCCGCTGCAATACCTTCTGCTATTTGCATGGCCTTAGTAGGGGAACTGAAACTAATATTACAAGGACAACGTGGTTCGGTTCCCCCATAACCGTCATCAATCTCTACATTACAGAACACTGACCAATCATAAAAGAAGTCCATATCCAAGTACCGGGGATGCTCACCCTCATAGCGCTCAATTTTATACGGATTTGGCCCGGTTCCGTCTCCCGATATAACCGGAAGTGATAATACATCAAAAGTCACCCATGATCTATCATTACTGTATTCCAGGGTCTCGGCCCCAGTAGCGTCATAAGTGGCGATGATCCGACCCTTGCGTACAACCTTGACATCCAAATCGGTCAAGGCTGAGGACACAACCGCTCGGATACCCAACAAACATCTGCCGGGTCTCGTATAGGCAACGTCTCGCACTTCTCGAATTGACCGCACAACCGACCTGTTGACCAGGTAGGGTTGTGCATCTGCCGGGGCCACTCTGGTGAACCTTATGTCATATAAATTACCAGCAACGATTGTTCCTGGCACCAAAGTGTTTATTGAGTACAATTTGAAGCATGGCTGATCGGTCATATCGCTCATTGTGCCGTCAAAAACAGTTGTCCAATCATCCGCATCTTTGATGGACACCTCAATGAGAAATTGAACGGTAGTTGTCCAGGGGGCATTATCTTTTGATCGCGTTATCAACCCATCGGGGAAGCACATGGTGAACTCTACATCATCAGCCCAATTATGTATTGTGGTTAGGACAAAAGGATCGTCAGCCGTCAATAGCTCCTGGCCAACCTTGATTTCTTTTTTCTTCTTTTCAAAACCTGTCATGCAGGTTTGATTCATCGTTCCACGGCGTTCCTGATATTCTACGTCGCTGACGTTTTCTATGAGCTGTTCATTGATGTAAATTTGTCCCGCCTCGATCCCACCGTCAGGGCCGTCACCATAGTCGATAATCAAGTTCTGAACTTCCATCTTGACCACACCATCAGGATGAATGTATGGCCCCCATGTATCCTCTAATGAAGTCCAGCTTTCAACAATGTTGCCAGAAAGCAAATTCATTCCATAATTCCGAGGCCGTGAGATACCCTCTTGCTGAGTGGTTTTTGCTCCCAGCCCAACCACATCGGCTTGACTGGCTATTACCGCATTGCGAGCATCAATTGCTGCTCGTGCTCTTGCTGCCAAAATAAGAGTGTTGATATATCTTGTGCCCGGAGTTTTACCTATAAACAAAGGTGCACTACGCAGCCATTCTTCAGTGAACGCCATAATTAACTCCGTCTCATTAAACCAAGTTCACCGCCCCAATGCTCCTCGTTGCCCCTGTCCTCGCAATCCTCACGCAGGCCCCCGCATGAAGTAAGCGGGCCAGCATATTGACACTCTGGGCCTTTGAACAATTCTGGAGTGGCCCAGGGGCACATCTTGGCTGAGTACACTCGCAATGGGATCATCCGACGGAGCGGGTTGGGCATACCAAGTGTGAGCGTCACCCACTGCCAATCGCTCTTTGCCATCAATATATGGCTGAAGTATTCATTCTCCTCAACAAACTTATCCAGAAAATCTGGATGTGCCCTGATGAGCCTGACATATCCTTCACTGAGCTTGCCTTGTAAGGCATTGATCCTATTCTCAAAGGTATAAGCAGCATCCTGGGCAATCCGAATAGTTGTGCGGGGCACCGAACCGTCGCTGGTTAATTTTGGTATTGTGCTCTCAAAGTTATTTGCGCTGAAAACATTACCGGAATAAATTTCATCTTTGCCATTACGAGCAATTCTAATGATGCTGTATCCAGGTAATTTTACTTCGGCAAGCCACAACCATGCTCCACCACTACGCGGGTCAATCAATGATGCGTGCATAGCGGGTGTCATTAAAGCATAGCCCAAGGCCCCTTTTGCCGTTCCCACAACCTCAACGGCCCCGGTTGCTGTGCCGGTCTTTAGGCATTTAGCCGTTGCCGTGGCTGTAAACTCAACAGAGCCCACACACAAAGCAAGGTTGTAATTCTCACCTTCTGCTGTGGCCGTAAAATCAAAAGAGCCGGAAGCAGTGCAGGTCTTCAATACCTTGCCTACTGCTGATGCGGTAAACTCAACGGCACCAGCGGCTGTTGCTAAATTGTAATTGTGGGCTATAGCAGCGGCTGTAAATTCGATTGAACCTGGTGCTGTAGCTAAACAATAGTTCCTGGCTATGGCCGTGCCTATAAACTCAACGGCACCAGAAGCTGTACAGGTTTTAAGAACTTTGGCCGAAGCTGTAGCTGTAACTTCTATAGAACCAGAAGCAGTAGCCAGATTATAATTGTGGGCTATAGCAGCGGCTGTAAATTCGATTGAACCTAATGCTGTAGCTGTTATAACACCGCTGTATGTACCAGCCCGTATCCTATCAATCTTGGCTTGTGATAATGAGGTATTGAAGAAGATGGACTCATCCATACGACCATCCATTGTATTACCTGCGGATGGATAGCCGAAGTTTACATTACCAGCAAGATTAGCAATTCCTGCACCAAAGTTGCCTGCTGCGTCTGAGCCTAAAATAGCCCCCGCTGTATCATCCCAGATTCTTACTCTGTATGCTTTAGTCGCATTATTCCAGGTTACTCCAAGATGATACCAAGTATTTATTGCAAGAGCAGAAGCATGTAAGACTCCGCCTGTCCATGAAGTTCCATTGCTTGAAACGCCGAAGTTAAGTTTTGTATTTCCAGCATCGTTGTAACAGGTAATCATAAACTGCAAATTGTTAGGCAGGTATTTCCAGACGATATTCCTGAAATTACTGGCAGCCGGAAGAGACGTTAATTTAAACCAACTACAGAATGAAAAGTCAAAGACACCACTATCTTTTTTACACGGGAATCCCGCATCAAGGCTTGCATCTACTATACCGCAATAATCCTGGCCGGCAGCAGTAAACAGTGCACTGTAGGTTCCTTCCTTCTCATCGGCGTCTGAGACTACACCATCGTTGCTGAGGTCGTTGCCGCCCTTCTGGTCTAACAGAAACGAAGCACCATCTTCCCATGTATATAGGGCTACACAAGAATCATCATTTGTAAAATCATTGGGCATATTACCCCGCCGTTATGTCAATGTCACCGGCTTCGAGCCGGAACGTATCGCCAATATCCACGACTTTGTTAGCACCTAACGGCATCCAGAATATCATGTTACCAGCGGTGTCAGCGTCCCATATACCTATGCCTACAATTGTGCCCCAATTAGCAGCGGCACATTCGATAAATGTGATGTCATTTGCATTTTGGATTGCTCCAGCAGCGGCGGCTCCCCAGTCAGCACCAGCAGTGCTTTTACGCTCATAATTGCCCAGGGATGCTTCGGTCCCATCGGCGCCATCCTCATCAGGTATGACGGTGAATAGGCCAATATAGGCTGTGGGAGTAGCAAAGGCCGTTTTGCCAACGAGCAATTCCAATATTTTGTTTTCTGCGTATAAGGCTAAATTTGAAGCCATAGTTCAATCTCCTATTTTACAACGGTGAATATTGAATAAATGTTACGTCAATTTTCCACAGGGTTCTTAACCTGTCGAGTTTACATTGTGGTTCTTTGGCGTAGACGACTTCGTATGTGTTGGTGTCTTGATCGTTGACCCAATTAAAGGGCACTCCTCTGTTGGCACGGTAATGGGCCATCACTGCGTCATAATCGGCCTGGGCCATAAGGTTGAACGGAACCTTAAATTCAACCGGGACAAAGGTGAATAGCTCATTGACCACAGGCAATCCGCTCATCGCATTGGCAACCTTAGTGCTACCAGCAACTGGATCGGCTGAATACCCGGCTGCTCCGGGCTTTCTTGATAATACTGGAAAAGCATCTGCCATAATTCATTCCTTATGCTAATTGTAAAGCAGCACGCAATGGCCCATCAGTTTCGGTTGCTTCGATTATAATATTCAAAACTCTTTCTTTTACATCTTCTTCAGTGGTAATACTAAGGCCACCAGCATTGTCGACAATGTTAACGGTCATTGGTTGCTGTGGCGCCGCTGCTTCCGATCTTGTCACGACTTTTTCGCCTTGGTGCATCTGATAGAGGCCGGTCTTCTCAATGTACCCGCCCGTTGCCTTGCCAGGAACAAGCCCCCCCTTCAAATTGGCCATAAAGTCACTAAAGAAGCCAGCACCCTGGGCAGCCTTAGATGGGAAAATTATAGACATAAGTGCAGCAGCAATCATCATTTTAACTATCATAGACACCAACTGTTTGATTAACGAGGTAGCAAATTCTTTGAAATCAGCAGTACCATCCACCAATACATCCGCTATACAATCGCCGAACCCTGAAAATGCGCTCGTTAGTATATTGCCCACCTTCTTGCCCCAGTTCATAGTGTCCATAGCCCAGGATTTCATGGCGACTTTCATGGCGTCGTAACCCTTGATGTTCATCTTTTGATAGTTTGCCTGCTCTTTGGCGAGTTTTTGGTAGATATCACTTTCTACGCCGTATTGTTCTCTCACAGCGTCCATCGCTATTTGAATATTTTCTATTTTGGCTTCCAGAGACATATTTTCCTGTTCACGCAATAGGCTGAGGTGTTCTGTGGTCATTTCGGCCAACTCATCTTCCCTCTCTGTAGCCATATCTATGATAAGTTGGTTACGATTCTGCATCGCTTCCATGTCAGCCATAGAACCACCACCCGGCGCTGATGGTTCAAAGTCACCCATCCCACCACCGGGCTTACTGAATATTTGTTCTACGGCCCCACCACCAAATACGCCGGGAGTTTGCGGCACAACTACCTCTATTTTCTTTGGTGTCTTATTCAAGCCGTCAACAATCGCATCAAAGAATGAATCTATTGCCACACTGCCCTCAGCAAATTCTTGGGACAATTTGGCAATCTCGGTCTCTAATTTGACTACTTTATCTGCAAATTTGTCTGCCATTTTGCTGTATGTTTTGTTATCGCCACGCATCCAGGCAAAAAGTTCATCTAAATTGGTAGATGCATCAGCTAATGCAAAAACGGCAACTGCTGTCTTGTAGATTGCCACTTGAACGGCCTTCCAATAGGCGGGCATTAACCTCACCTCATTGATCACAAACCTGAGTGCCTCAACTAATTTCTGAATCCCCCTGACAGCAAATTCAATAACTTTGTCCTGGTTTGTGCCTAACCAGTTTCGCATCTTCACCCCAACAGCCGTTGCAATGGGTAATAGTTTATTGCCAAGGCCAATCGCCGTTTCTTGTATGATGCTCCATAACGATCTAAACACATTCGTTGTACTGTCCAACGTCCGCTCCATGTCACCCTGGGCCTTGGCTGTCTGCTCAAGGATGGCCCCGTATCTGGCCATAACCTTTTCTTGCTGGGTCATCTCACCAACACCATCCCAAATGGCATTATTGAGGGCATATTGTTTAATTGTAGCAACATCAATCAAGATACCCAATGTCTTCAGCGGCTTAATTTGCCCAGTGAGGCCAGATTGGATCTTCTGATACGCATCCTCTGTTTTCAAATTGTAGAACGACGCCATATCATAGGTCAACTCGGTCATTCGCTGACTCATTTCCTGGGCGGCTTCAGCACTGAGGCCCATGGAGTTGAGCATCACATTAAGCGTACCAACGTTTTTCCGTATCTCGTATGAGTTGATATATAATGCTTCAGATAACTCCTCTGACCAGGCTCGGGTGGAATCAGCCATTTTGCCCATAGACATCTCATAGAGGTTCTCAGACTCCTCGGCGTCCATAGCCATCTTGGTGGATGCCAGCCCTATACCAAGTATGGCGGCTGCAGCATATTTCGCATACCTTGTTGCGGTGGAGTAGACATTCTGGATATGGCGGCCCATCCTGGTAAAAGCCTTCTCCACTTTTCTGACCATAGCGTTATGGGCCTTAACTGCTGAAGCAGCGGCCTTATCAGCAGCCTTGGCCATAGACACATGGGCCTTCTCTACAGCACGCATCGTCTTTTGGGCATTCCGCTCTACTGCTGCGGCTGCTCTGTTGGCAGCGGCCTCGGCCTTTTTAAGGTCAGAACTCACCTTGGTGAGGTGCACATCAAGAACTATATCAGCCGTCATGAAGTTCATTGGCAACACTCCAGCAAAACAGCACGTCTTCAAACATTTCTTTGGTGGCCACTTTATATATTCTCAGGGTGTCAATAACTGCTTTATGGTCAAGCCCCGTCACGGTTCCATCCATCCCCGCCCGAAGCACCTGGTTGCGGCACAGAGAGAACATCTTCCATGACGTTCTATTCTCTGGCCGCAGTTCGACACAACAACAGGTATCGCAGGGCATATTGTTTTCACCATGAGTCAACTCACAAACGTCGCAGCTTACTCCACCGGGTCGGCATTGCCACTCGATGAAGTCTCGGAGTTTTTTACTCGGGCCTCTTCAAGCGCGTCATTGGTTTCCGTCAGTTCTTCCAGGCAAGTGGCGACGAATGATATAAAGTCGTTGACTTTTATCAGTTTGGCCTTGTTCTCATCGTTGCATTCGACATCTTGGCCGTCGATCTGAACATTCTTCCAGTCAACGATGCAGTATCTCCAACGCATCTTAGATGCGAGTTTTTCATTGACCACAGGGTTATCGAATTTTTGCCCCTTGTGGAATATCGGTTTGCCCTGCTTCACTGTCAACTTTTCAATGTCTGCGTACGCATCGGTCGAGAGGATGCGCAAACAAACACCACCAGCGTCCTCATTTTCCTCATCAAAATAGAACCACTTGCCATCGTTTTTGCTTCCAAAATTTGCCATTGTGTCGTACCTTCCTGTGCTATACCTGTCGAATTTCTAAATATATCCCGCAGGAGCCTGTTAACTCCTGCGGGCCTCTTGTTATTGCTTACGAGTCCAAAGTCGTAAATGACTTCGTTTTGCCATACACCAAAGACGTATCGGGGAGTTTAACAACTGCCCGATAATAGTACAGTGTTGGTACTGATGTAACCAACGCAGCCGCTGAATCGGCATCGTACTCACCCAAATCGGGTGTGGAGAATGTCGTCTCACTTGCGTACGTTGTCAGACCAAAACTCTCGGTCAGGCCATACTCAAAGTAACATTCGAGGTCACCAGCTTCACCACCGCGGTGGATCAATTCACCCCAGAAGGACACCTGGCCAGTATCGCCAGCACCGTAGGTGTTGTCAATTTCGCCCAGGGTGAGAACGGCTACAGCCGTGGTCGATCCGATCTGCTCAAGTTCGCCGTTAACATGCAGCGTGGCTGTTAATGTTCCAACACCGGCCGAAGTATCACCAACGTTGTTGCAATTTGTAACGATGCAATGGCTGCCGGCTTTCGGCGTCAGGTAGATACCGTTGGTGAAGTCGGTGTACAGTTTGATGTCTGTAATTTCGGTTGCGACATCAAACCTGGTCTTTATCAACTTCTGACCCTCATCTGAATCCAGTTTGTAGCTCGCATTTATTGCGATGTCGCCGCCAACCATTTGTAGCGGCTGCTGTTTGACGTAATCTTCACCAAATTCGTCAATATCAGCCATGTTGCGGGTCTCACCGCCGTATGTCCACGAGTTGGCCCCGCCAATCTCAACGGCACCAATATAACAGGCACCTTTATATCCGGCTTTTGCATTAGCCATGTTTTATCTCCTATACTGAAAAGTAGATTCTATATGTTACAATGTATTGCCAAACCCCATCTACACGGATGAGATTGGCAGGGAGCCGTTCAAGGCTTATTGTTTCACCACCTGCAATAACCAAATCATGTTTGTCAAATGCCGCTTTTAACGCCGCAAACGTGAGGCCCACTTCCTCACAGGTTGGCGTCTCACTGAACAGGTTAAATTGTATCAGGCAATCCTCAAAGTCGTCTGAGAAGTCCCAATCTGCCGTGTCACTAACAAGAGTCACGGTAGCATACGGGAAAGTCGCTTCTTCCATCGCTTCGGTGTTATAAAGCGTGCGTCCGGCCATTGCAGCAGTCCATCGAGTAGAAATAGCGGTAAACAGTGCGTTCATAGTTAGATTGCCTTAAAAATTTTCTTGATCTTGCGTAAATTCTCATCCAACGCCGGGCGTAGGTACGGTTGAGCGGCCATTTTGGATGTCCCGCCTTCCACATACCCGCCGTATTCCACTTGAGTGCCGACCCTGAGTGACAAGCCCTCATACTCGGTCTCGATATTTCGTTGAAGATTGCCTGTATCCACTGGGCATTTCTGGATAGCAGACCGCAGAATCAATGGCCCGGCCGTGCGCAAGGCGTCTCTCACTCGGGCTTTTACCTCTTGAAACATGGCATCGGTGTTGGTTTTGATGGTTACGCTCACTTTATTCTCCGTAAACCTAATTTCAGTAGCACGCCCAGGTTATTGACGTCCTCAACACTGGTTATTTCGTAATATTCCCCGTTGTAGACCACCTTATCTATGTTTGTAATTGTCACCCCAGCGGGGACACGGCAATTGAGAATAGCGTCCAAAACGCTCGTTTCCTTGTTAAATTTAAGGCTTTCTTTAATACTCAGCCACTTGATTGAGCAGGGCATGGCCGTCCCCACAATCACAGGAACTTCCGTCACGCCCAGGGCCGTATTGTTCTTGGTCATCCTGACCACGTTGCAGGTAAGGTTATAGACGGCCACGCCGTTCACTACCGACGTGGCCTCTATACTTGTATTCCCAACACTGATTGTATAATCATTCGCCATTCTTAGACTGACCCAATGATCTCAATCAACGTTCTTGGCTGAGTACAAATGTTCAACGGATTCGACTGGGTGTTGATGCTGATGCCCCGGTCAAAGGCCATACGTTCCTGCTTCGCATAGAACGGAAGGCCAATTGTATTGACCGTCTCCATATAATCGGCAGGAGCATTGATGGTCTGGAACAAACCAGGCGCACCAACCGGGAATATCCGGCCTTCAGTTGCCGGGATAAAACTGGTATCACCGATTTTACCTCGGTAATTCTCGAAGTAGATGCCAGCAAACGGAAAGCCCCTACGCATATCACTGCGTAGGAAAGCGCCGGGCTGGCCATCCTGTCCGCCTGACCAACGCTCATAAGCTGTTTTGACCGACGTATTGGCGATGAACTTGTCCCATACGTCATTGCCCATGAGGCAGTGAATGTGGTCATAGGGCGTGGCGCCAAGGGCCTCTTCAATCAGTCGGATAGCCGCCATGCAGTGCGGGGCTTGTTCGGTTGCGGCGGTGTGCATATCCCAGTCCTGGACGGCTTGGGCCATTACGCCAAACTCATTGAATAGGTTATGAAGGACAGTTGTACCATCACCGTCGAATATTACACCCTTAATGGCTCCGATACGCAGCCACTCAAGCGTGACTTCGTGGGACTGTCGCATATTGGCGATCTTGTCACTCACGACCTGGGCCACGCTCTCGGTTGCATCGGTGCTGCCGAATGCTCGGATACCTTGAACCTCTTCAGCCAGCACTGTATCGTCCAGCGGAAAATGCGGGACAAGAAAACTACGTGCCCTACGATCCTGCTTCCTGCTCACGTCGGCAGGGGCACCATAGGGTTTGGATACGATCAATTGCAGCACGCCATCACGTTCCTCGATGATGACCGAACGACTCGTGACACCCTTGCTGCTAAACAATCCCAACTCACCCAAACGACCAGGTTTATGGGGCATTTTGTTAATGGCATCGGTCAACGATGTCACGTTGAAGGCATTACCATTAAACACGTCTAATACTGTTCCAGGCATGTGATTCTCCTTATATAGTTCTTATTCACTTTTGATTTCAATTACAACTTACGCGGTGGGCGGGCCGGACTGGTAAATTGTCGAGCCTGATCGCGATACAATGCCCAGGGCAAGCAACGCAGCCAGGGCCGCGGCCTTCTGAGCGGCCAACACGGTGACAAAGTCGCTGTTGATGATCGCATCACCACGCACAAGACAGGCGCGTCTGATGTTATTACCAACCAGCAAATCGGCCTGTGTCACCTTCTCAAGTAGGACGGCTGTAACATTACCGCCTGTGGCACAAACCACTTGGCTGGTTGCCAGTGAGCCGATTGTGGAGACTGGAGCGGTCATGGTCATAACAACTGCTCCATCGAGTAACAGTCTTGAATCAACGTCGATCTCATCCTTCGGGCCAGCCGTTGTCCAGGTAATGGTTGTGCCAGTGACCGCACCGGCTGCTGAAGCGGTGATAGTGTCCGTCACCGTGCTCAAAAGCTCAAAAGCAGCTTTGACCGCAGCAGCATCCGCATTCCAGGCAAGGGCCGTTGTCCACTCACCCTTGTAGCCAAGGCGGTATGTTCCGCCGTCGGCGGTCGGGGCTCCAGCGACATTGGCCACTGTATGAATTTGTGCCACAGCCGTATCCGGCTCCAGCAATTCACCACAAGCCAAACCAGCAGCAGGGGCCGCCAAGTCACGGCTTATGACGAGGGTTGACCGGCAATACTCACGAGGCTCTTCACTCACCAGGAAATCGCCGATGACTGTTTCTTTGTTTTGGGTAGTCATGTTTATATTCTCCTATTAAATTTCTGCTCTTTTATGTGAAAAACTAAATATTTCAAGAATCTTGGTGACTCCATCTTCCTTCATTACCAATCCGTACTTCTCCATAATGTCAACTGTAGTAGAACTTCTGCCTGTTGCTGGTAGTGATAATCCTTTAGCACCATATACTCCGTCTCCCAATTCCAAGAAAGTGAAGGTCTCTGTCTTTGTAAAATCTGGATAGATGAAATATCCCGTAACAATCAAACCTTCTATAAAGCCTGCGGAAGAATAGAGTAGATAGAAATTGTCCCTATCTCCCACCAATATTGTGTTGAGCATGTCTAACCAATCATAGGAGCAGATGCGGCAGACAAGCCATCAATCTTGCCATCAACAGTAGCTATATCAGCAATGGCTGTATCCACTTTACCATCAACGGCAACTACATCGTCACCGACTGAGTCAATGTCACTGGAACCCACATCGTACTTCTTAACAACTTTGCCAGGGGCAGTAACACTATCAATCATTACAGTCCATTTACCCTCTTCATCAGGGGTAAAGGCACCGTAATACCGGCCAGTTGCCCCGATCTCAGTCATCACAACATCTGGAAAATCTATGGCATCAAGGGCATGGGTCTCATCATAGATGACCATAGTGACATCAACCAAACCAGTCACAGCACCAGCAGCTTGGTAGGTCACTTCAATGGGACTTAGAACTTTTTTATTCATTTATTCTCCTTTGGTTATGCTACCATCGCCGGAATGGATAGCAATTTTTCAATATCTTTAGTAACAATGTACTGCTTCACAGCCAACCCACCAAGGGAATCCGCAATACGTACAGTCCATACACCAACTGCATCAGGAGTAAATTCCCCCTGATAGATTGAGCCCACTGTTAATGGGATTTCTGTCAAAAGAGCGTCAGGATAATTCACAATGTCCTTGACACCTGTTTCATCAAGAACCTCATAACCAGCAGTCAAGCCGGTTCCCCCACCAGCGGGCTGGTATTCAATGCGAATGGGTTGGTTCACCGTATACATATTAGTCCTTATATCCGGCTGCCTTGCGACGGGCCAATACGACCTTCTCCATCACGTTCGGCGGGGTCACTGATTCATTCACCAATTCCAGGCTCTGTACGCCGGTGACTTCATCCAACTTCACAGGCCGATTCTGCAATAGGACGTCATACAATATATCAAAGCCGTCGTCAGTCTTGTCTTTCAGCGACAAGGCCACACTCTTGGGCTCGACATACTTGGCGGTGATGATGTCGCTCACGGCAGGTGTGAGCAGTCCAGCCTTGACCAATCCGCTCAGCTTCATGGCACGATTGTCACAGATCAATTTGGCCAGAGGGTCAGGGACGTCTGCCGATAGCACCACAGCTTCGGTCTCAGTCTCGGGCTTGGCTTCAGCCTTGATCTCAGGCTTAGCTTCCAGAGCGGTGTCCACCGCTGAAAGAATCAACTCCTCGGTGGGCTCAGCATCTTTGAGGCCGAGTTTCACGGCCAACTTTTCGAGTAAACTCATTTGTTTCTCCTTGTTTAATGTTTCATATGTAAATTGTGCACCTTGCCCATCTTTGGCAGCAAGTGCCTCTGATTTTGTGTCACCATCTACACCGAAGGTGCACATACTTATTTCTGCAATAATTGACTTACGAAAAATACGGCCAGGGCCTTTTAACGTATAGCCATTGACCTCGGCCTTGGCTCCGTCTGACAATTCTTCAACCACGGATGGCACGGCAAAAACACTGGCCTGCATCGGAAAGCCCGCTTGCACATCCGCTCTCATCTCCTGGGCCTTTGCATTTGGGAGAAATTCACCTTCAAGTGAAATATCATCCTTGATGCGTTGTTTAGTTGAGAAGCCGATACGCACATCATTATAATGGCTATCGAGTACAGGCGTCTTCTTACTTGCAAACTTGGCCCCGGACAAATCAATAGCGATATCACCCCACCACGGGTGCTTTAATACTTGACCAGTATAGCCAACAATCTTGAATGCGCCGTTCTCGTTTCCCTCTATCGGGGCAGCAAGGGCCACTTCGGCACAACTAAAAGCACAGGCACTTCGTGGGGCGGTATTTTTATTCTTCTTCATCTTCTTCATTCTCCTCAACTTTCTTGACCACTGGCTCAGGCACATCTTCAGGGGCAAGCCCCGGCAAATCCAATTTGTTCCGTAGCGTCTCAACATCCAACGCAGGATCAGACACCTTTTTATATAAGTCACGCAGGAAAGCAATCTGAGTATCAACCAACGGCAAACAAACGACTCTCACTTTACCAACCATCTCAAGGCCGAAGTTCAATTGTATTAGCTGATTCACAAGCTGCTCATTGATCACGGTGGTTATGGCTCGGTCAATCTGTTCAAAGCCTAAAATGGCCATCTCACCGTGTGTTCCGGCTTCAGCCTTGGTTCCGTGTTGACCTTCAAGGATCGAGCGTTCAGGCAGGCCGAGGCCCCGGACTTTCTGCTTATCCAAATAGTTCAATCGGTCGCTGAACGATGATTGCTTGGCGACTTTGTCATCAATCAGTTCAACCTTCCAGGCATATAGATCAGCCACACTGTCGCTGGTAAGCTCCTGTAAGACTTCGGCCGTCGTAGTCGGTATTGCCACGCTGCCGCTGCTTATCATGGCATCAAGAACCAACTTGGCCACATCACCATTGTCCGTTGCAACACCGTCAATTGTACTTGTCCCAGGCGGATAATGGATGACCCAATGAGCCCCGGCTACCTTGGCATCGTACCGTTTGGCCCCAGCATCGCAATCAGCCCAGGAGTCCATCGCTGCTCGGACGTTCTCAAGCAAGGGCATACCATAGAAGTTCCCGGCCTCTACAGCAAAGGCCATATGAAGGCACTTAGCCACTTCAACATCCAATTGCATGCCTTGTAGCGGCTTCTGTCGGTAGCCGTTGAAATGGCCCTGTGGTGTAACAAGAATCGTGGTCATGTCATGGAGCAAGGGCTTCAGGGTCTGAATGATGATCCTGTTGTCTTTGACCGCAAACACCTTTTCAAAGGGCATCCAACCAAAGTCCACCCGGCCGTATGCTATGCAATTATAGATGAAGGCTTCACGGAGTTTGAGTATATGCTCCATGTACTCAATGACGTCATCGTTAACGTCATCATCGGCCTCGATGTTCCAACTGCCAGCAAGGATGCTCGAAATGAGCAACCCTCGGGCCAGTGAAACGGTCGGGTCTTTTCGCACAGCCCTCAATTGGGCGTAAGTACCACGTGTCGCATAGTTCGGCGTGAGTAGCTCACCGATACCATACGAATACGATATAGTCTGCGGCCCTGTGGTCTCTTTTCTTTTCATTAGCGTACGGTTCTCGTGTCTTGACTACAGTGGCAAGGGCCGGTGGGCGTGAAATTCGCCACTTGGCATTTGCCGTTGAACATGTGGCCACAAATTCCGGTCGGGGCCGCAGTCGTGGCACCCTCATCCCTCAACGCCTGGCGACAAAGACCGTGGCGGGCCTCACTGACGTCCTCACGGGTGATAGTCTTGTCACCTACAAGCGCCTCGATAACATTCATACGAGGCAACCCACCCTTTGTCCAGTGGTCATCGTTCTCAGGATCGAGGAGAGCGAGTGAATCAGCAATGGTGATTGGTTTTCCTTCACCCTTCAACGGGCCACTGAACATTGCGTCAAACTTTTCTTGTTCTGTCATTATGTTTTTCCTTCTTAACTTTCTTCGGCTTTACAGCATATCGGCTACAACGACACGTTGCTGGATTCCGCACAACGTCATTGCCACCACGCAACATACATTTGCCCCTGCGTACATGGGCACAAATCTCTGCCTTGGCCATTATGCGGCTCCTGAGTTAATTGTCACGACATTGCGGTTTGTGATGATTGCACCCAAGGGCCATCGCTTATGGAGATAATAGCCCAGGGCATCAGTTATGTGACCTTGATCACCAACATCGGCCGTTTCCCGTGTACCTGGCTTATAGGTTCGGGTCTCTAAGTCCCTGATAAGGTTCTTGCATTTAGGGTCAACATAGACATTCCGCAATCCAGCCCCGCTACATATCCGAGCATTACAGGCAGCAAAGCGGTCGGCAACGGTGGGATTGCTCGTGGTGTAGTGCATCGTCCGACCCAACTTCTTCAACCCTGCATCATTGGCAATATGGGCAAGGTCAGACTGAGTTGCTGAGGTCTTGCGGGCCTTGCTACTGGCATCACCGTACATTCTGAATCCGGCTTTATGCGTGCCATACCTTCTCACCAATGCATCCACAACGGCCGGGGTGTTAGTGTTCCTGATCCAAAACTCATCAATCACCCAAGTCTCGGCACCATGCTCCTGTATAACCACCCAGGCCATCGGGTCAACGTTGAAGTCTGAAGATATGATGAGCGGCAAATTCGGATCGTAGAGGCAAGGCCTCATGTTGAACTCACGGTCAAATGCGTGGAATATCCCACCACTGGCCGATAACCATGAGGCATTGAATTGTTCATCAAAGTCACGTTCATCCATTGTTGCTCGGCAAAGCTCAAGATACGCCGGGGGCACTATGCCTTCACTTGGCCAAGTGAACAACGCACTGTCTGGTAGTTCACCAGCAGCGGCCTTGTCGCACTTCTCTCGGTACTCAGCGGCCCCGATCCCAAAGCGCTTAGGCACGCCGATGAAGTCTGTCCAACCATCACGCCACACGAGCGTGGGCAAAATGCTCAGATCAAACGTACCTGGCTTGATGTCACTATTCTCATCAATCACACCACCATCAAGGATAAGCCCCTCAATCCGCTGTGGCTTGTCCAGGCCCACAAGGAACAACTCACTGCCATATATAGTCTTAATGGTCAACTCACTACGTGATACACCATTAGGAGCAATCCAGCAGGATGGTATAAGATTGAGCATACGCTCCCAACCAACCTTCTTGGCTTGACGATATGTAGGTGAGCCGAGGAAATACTTGGGGTCGGGCCACAGCTTCTTAACTGGTAAATGCCTGACCAGCTTTCGCATAGCCAATTCCGTCTTGCCGGACTGACGGCCACAAGGCAAATAGTTGAACCGCTTAGCAGAGGCCCAATATCGCCTTTGTTCCTTATGTGCTTTCAGTTGTGGCCAAAGTGCGTTCATTATAAACCTAATGTAGACCGAATAGTATCCACCGACTCACACAGAGTTACTCCGCCCCCGGGTTTAGGCCCTGCAACACAAATACCTATAATTTGCCCTGATGTATTAAACAAAGGGCCTCCGCTCGATCCAGGTGCACCCTCTGCATCAGTCTGAATTAAATCCTTACGCCCATAAATATCCCGGCTAAGATGGGATATAACCCCTTTTGTTATAGTACCTTGTAGGCTTCTATTATATGGTGACCCAACCAAATAAACCTCATCAAGTAGTTTAGGCATTTGACCTAATCTTGCATAAATCATTGTGCCATCAATCCAGGCCAACTGGACATCATGAGTTGGGCTAAACCAGGTGGCTATGACCTCGTGGTGAACTCCATTGATCTCGATCCAAGTTCTGCCAGGCCAGCTACAATGCTTAGCTGTCAAAACAACATTAGGGCCAATAGCCACACAAGACCCAAAAGAGTTTCCATTAGTTATGATTCCACAAGAGGTCAAAATAGGGGGCCTCATCTTGCATGAACTAATGATTACTATTAAAATTAAAGACACATAAAGTAATTTACGCATACCTACACTCCCAAGTTAAGGTTTTCTATGCGTTCTTCTAACTCCTGAATCTCACTACAGATAGGACAAACTTCACCATCGTATTGTACTATACAATTCTTGTGTTTATCACAAAACTGTGGCATCAATTTACTATTGCTATAATAAGACCACTGACCGCTGTCATGGTCGTTAACACAAGACCAATAAACAACTTCCAATAGTTAGAATTTTGCTCCCGATGATACTCCAAATGCCCATCAAGAGTCTCTTTGATATGTTGAGTCTCATCAACCAGATGAATAATCAACTCACGTTCACTCATATCGTTAATCTGGAGCATCAATGCCTCCAATCGTGGCTTGATCCATTTGTGCGACAGCCTCAGCGGGTGTCATGGTTGAATAACCAACGTCTGATAATGTAGCATTTGCCTGCTTAGGAACCAAAGGTACAACAATGTCTGTAAAGAACTTCATAGGATCCCTATCAAACTCCTCTTGCATAGCAGCCTTCAAAGTCGCAAGGTTCTTCTCATCCCCGCAAATAGTGTCAACCAGATTGAGGGCCTTCTGCCGGCCACTTGGCCCACGGCCAGATGTACCTCTGCGTTCGTCAGGGCCACTTTTGAATTGTCCTGGATTCTCAGCCATACCACCATTTCCACTTTAGTAGTGTGTCTCTATATATAATATAGGGGAAATCACCTGGAAATCACCTGGAAATCTTCAAAGAATTATTATTTATTTTACACTAAGCCCAGAGGCACTCCTAAGTCCTGTATCTACCACATCTACTTAACCTACTTCACTTCCAAAACCGAAGTGGAGTTATATAAGTCTTGTATCTACCACATCCAACTTAACCTACTTAACTTACTTTACTTATTTTATATATATATATATATAATAAAATAAGGTAGTTAAGTTTTACCGGGGCAATTACGAATACTTGGGCCAAAGTAGAGTTTCAGAGTACCCTTGTCCCTCGCAAGACTTACTGCTTCTTAGCCCGATTATGAAGTGGAGTAGGTAGAGTAACCTTGTAGCTACAGAGACTTATATTGGTAATCTGTGGTTATAGAGCGAAGTGTTACCAGCAAATGGGGGTTGGTTATAACAAAACGGCCGATAGTAGTGATACCACCGGCCGCATAGGTTGTAGCAGTTATACCGCTTTTAACGCCGCAATGACTTGTTTTGTATCAGCGTTTGTTTTTGTTTTCAAGGCTGTCTTCAGTTCCTTAACCATCACCGCTGCTTTGTTGTCAGTGGTGCTCTTATAGGTGTCGAGGAATATTTCCACACCTTGCACAACCTCAAGCAGCTGCCGCTCCTTGTCACCGAGGTTAATCCCCGCTTGAGCCGTTGCCTTTTCGAGGTCTGCCGGAGTCATATCCCCCGGCCGTTTGCGCATCAATCCCAGGAAGCCGCCGAGCCCGCCCATGCCGACAAGGCCCAGGGCGGCAGGCAGAATGCCTGTCTCACCAAAGCCAATCTCCTCACGTTGTTCCCCGATCTTGATGTTACGGGTGGCCACCTCATTCAGGATGCCATAGTCCAGCTCATGCCGCTCTCGCATTTGATCCATAGCCAATACATTCACCTCATAGGCTGCCTTGACAGCCGCCCCAAGTCTGCGGGCCTTCGCAAGATTGGCATAGCCCCGATAGCTATTGGCGTCAATAACACCCGCCTCAGCCGCAAACTTGACCGCTGCTGGACTCACCGTCGCCGGTGTGATGTATTCTGACAAAGTCACGCACCCGAGGCACGCAGCCGCCAGAATAGCCAGTAGCACTATTGCAATTACTTCTCTCATTTGCATTCTCCTATAAAGAGGTTAACACTTACTACCAGTCCGGTTGTATGCCAACCTGACTGCTATTCCACCATAGGCCAGTCGAT